>Ga0079224_100001107_pt1 | contig 29763 bp, 23 predicted proteins | sample Stecom2015_FD_80414 | JGI IMG/M metagenome (GOLD analysis project Ga0079224, IMG submission 80414) | Agricultural soil microbial communities from Utah to study Nitrogen management - Steer compost 2015 | ecosystem: Environmental > Terrestrial > Soil > Agricultural land | place: USA: Utah... | reverse complement strand
TGAATTTTCGATTTCAACACCTCGATAATCATGGCACAAAGATACGCATTTTGTTATTTAATCTATCACAGATGCACTGCTATTCGGAAATATGATCTATAGATTACCATTAGAGGTGTAGGGTGTGAGGTATAGGGTGTGAGGTAAAAGGTGTAGGGCCATACCTCTGCACCCTTTGCCCTATACTTTGGGCTAGGGGTAAGGCCAATATCCCCTATACCCTTTGCCTTATACCTTAAAAAGCCTTATTTCAACACTATATTATCAATTAAACGGACTCCATCCACCCGAGCGGCCAATATAACCACAAGCGGCCTTAGGTCCTGTTGTTCACTATCAATTTCCGATAAGTCACTCGGATTACAGATTGCGAAGTATTCCAATTCAACACCTTCTACTTGATCCAGGAAACTCAGTGCTTCCTCCTTTGCCTGTAAGGGGCCTGTGCCCTTTTCAAGCGCTTGTTTTATCATGAACAATGCTTTTGATAAAGAAAGTGCTTGTTTTCTACCATTGGATGAGAGTCGTACATTGCGGGAGCTTTTCGCCAATCCATCCGCATCTCTTACGGTATCCACCATTTGCAGGCGCAGCGGTAGATGAAGCTTATCCACCATATACTGAATCACCATACACTGCTGAAAATCTTTCTGTCCAAAAAAGGCGATCGAGGGCTTAACAATATCAAAGAGTTTGTACACCACCTGTGTAACGCCTCGATAATGTCCGGGTCTTTTTGCTCCCTCCCAGATTTTGTCGAGTCGACCCAGATCGAAGAACCAAGGTTCGTCATTCGGTGGATACATCTCTTCCACCGTAGGTAAAAACAGGACATCACAGTTCACCGATTGAAGGAGTGCCACATCCTTTTCGATAGGTCTCGGATACTTTTCCAAATCAGCCGGATCATTAAACTGTGTTGGATTAACAAATATACTACAAACGGTAATATCGGTTGCGCGCCTGGAATGCTCAATCAAAGTTAAATGACCTTCGTGTAAAGCCCCCATGGTAGGCACGAAACCTATTGTTTTATCCTTTGAACCGAACGCTGATAGATGGGCTTTCAGCGCAATTTTTGTAGTAAAGATTTCCAATTTTTTTGTTATTAAAACAAGGAGGTAAAGTTGAACATTTTAAACCTAACTACAAAGGTTTTTTTATAAATCGTTGATATATCATAAGATAATGCGTATATTTGCAGACCGATTTTCATTAGAGCAATTATTTTAATGACTAATAAACTATCAAAAATAGGTTTAGCTGGCTCATACCGGTATGATTCATTGTGTTTGATAGTCTCACATTTCAAAAATTCTAAAATATAATTTATTGGAGATGGCAAAAACGAAGATATTGTACATTACCCACGAGATGTCGCCTTTCCTCGAACTAAGCAAAATTTCTGAGATAACAAGAGAGTTACCCCAGGCCATGCAGGAAAAAGGGTTTGAAATACGGATTTTAATGCCTCGCTTTGGCAATATCAATGAGCGCAGGAACCGTTTACATGAAGTGATCAGGCTTTCGGGGATGAATATTGTAGTGGACAACAACGACAACCCCCTTATTATCAAAGTTGCATCCATCCCAGCTGCCCGTATGCAGGTTTACTTTTTGGATAACGAAGAGTATTTCCAACGTAAACATGTATTTACCGACAAAGAGGGTAAGTTCTTTAAGGATAACGACGAGCGTGCCATCTTTTTTTGTAAAGGGGCATTGGAGACTGTTAAAAAATTGGGATGGTCTCCCGATGTAGTGCATTGTCATGGCTGGATGACGGCTTTGATTCCTGCATATGTGAAAACGGCCTATAAAGATGATCCAACCTTTAAAGACACAAAAATCATCTATTCGCTGTATGCAGATAAATTTGAGCATGCTTTGCACGAGCGTTTTGCAGATAAAGCACTTACGGGAAACATGCATGCAGAAGATTTATCAAGCTATGATTCATCAGACTATTATGGTTTGTACAATGGCGCACTTCACTATACCGATGCGGTTGTTTTATCCGAAGAAAACATCGATGAAAAACTGTTAAATATTGTTAAAAAGAGCGAAATTCCGATAACTGACTGCAGAAATGATGCAGAATTCGAAAATTATTCCAACCTTTACGAGCAATTTTCCAATGAAGAATTGGAAACTGTGGCTTAGCGAGGAAGGCTGAACTGCAGCAAGGCGGAAGAAATAAGCCCTTGTAACTTTATCTGTATCAGGCAAGCGTTATAATGGTTTTACACAGCTTTATAGAACATATTATTTTATAATGAAGTATTATACTCGAGACTTATTGACGCTGTTAATAAGTCTCTTTATTTTAAGTAGTTGCAAGAATCCGGCGGGAATCGGGTTAGATAACAATCCGGGAGATTCCTTTTATGGCACCCTAAATGACACGTTAACGCTCAAAACAGTTACACTCCGTGATGATAGTGCCCGATCAGTCATAAGGGTTGCCAATAACAACAGTAATATCCCGAGCATCAATATCAATCAGCTTCCATTTGGGTATTATAAAGATCCGGTTTTCGGTGAAACGCAAGCGAACATCGCCCTTGCCATTTTGCGCCCTGAAAGTGGTGATATACGTCTCCCCCAAAACGCTCAGATCGATTCGGCTGTGCTGGTTGTTCGATATGGAAACTCTTTTGTCGGTGATTCGCTGTCGTCCACTTATCAGCTGAAGGTAAAGCAATTAGATGAGGTGTATAGTCCCAACACGGTCTATTATAGTACGAAAAATTGGAGTGTAAAGAGCGAAGATATAGCAAGCACCCAACTGCGCCGGTTTAACCTCAAAGACAGTATCAATGTAATTGTGAGAGGAAGTAACGGCCAAGATAGTACGGTAAAACGCTATCCTGAACTACGTGTACGGCTAAATAACAGTTTTATCGGCAGCCTTTTATCGCATACACTGGATTCAGCCACTGTAAACTCGGAGACCGGATTTTTGAATCATGCAAAAGGTCTTTACTTGACAATAGACAAAAATGCACAGCAAGGTATAGGTGGACTTGCGACTTTAAGTCCGACCAACCCGCAAAGTTCAGATTCGCCGAACTTCATGGAAGTCACCTATCGTGTTACGGATGCAGAGGGTGACACAGACACTTTAACCAAAGTCTTTCCAATCCCGGTTCCTACATCCAGCAGCAGCACCGGCGCTCCTTTTATGTATATGTCAGCCAGCATAAACAGGAGCTTCTCTCCGGTTATCCAAAGCCAACTGGCCAATACCGCTGTTAATCAGACAACTGTTTATGCACAAGCTATGGGTGGCTTGAGGACAAAAGTATCTTTTCCATACATTGACCAGTTAAAAGGAAAGAAAATTGCCGTTAACCGGGCAGAATTGGTCGTTTATGTGGATGACGACAATAGCAATACCGTAAGCACACCGGCACCTCGATTGACGCTATACCGAAAAGACGTTTCAGGCAATAATCAGCCTGTCCCTGACGGCGATTCTCGCTACGCTCCGGATCCGCGTTCTCAATTTGGTGCCCGTACAGCTAGCGGCAATATTGTCGGTATTCACGCACTCGGAGGATTGTACGACAAGGAAAGGAAGCGGTACGTGTTTACGCTTACCTCCTTTATACAAGATGTTATATTAGGCAAGGTGCAGAATTCGGATGTTTATATTGCGCCTGTATCGGAGATCATGACCAACACTATTCCTTTTTGGCCAGACATTACCGCACCTAGCAGTGTTGTTCTAAAAGGCTTTAACCCGGAAGATGCACAAGCTAAAAATGAACTCCGGACCAAATTAAATATTTATTATACCGAACTCGAGTAAAAATTTCATATAAATTGATAGGAAAAGCGGCCTTTAGAGTCGCTTTTTTTGCGTTTTGTAACAAAGGGATCAGCTGCGAGCTAAGTTTTTTAATATGCTCTTCGCCAAAAAATACACCTAGTCCGCCTACATCATAACCGCAAACATGGGGTAATGATAATAAGTGTGGCATGGTGCACAGTGGTAATTCTCCATAAGACCCAAAAAACGGGAACATCTTTACAGATCGTTCCCGCATTTTAAATATAAACAATAGAGCTATGTCTTTCTTTTCTAGAAGGTGAAGTTCCCTTGCCTATGGCGTCGCCTTTGAAGATTTTCGCAAACCGCTTTTCACTTTAGCTGATTTGAAACGAGGCATGCCATTGGTATGAATTTCCGGATTACCGACAAGCGTCATGGCACAGCGAAAGCCTACCGTTGCAGAGGACTCATCTTGTTGCATAAATCTTCTCGTTGCCGGATTTAACCAATATGCACGATCATTCCATGAACCGCCCTTATAAACACGCGATTTGTTGTTGACCAAGGTTGTCTTACCATATAAGGAGTCGCTGACTTCATCATTATACCCTCTCATGTCTGCATTGTATGCACTTACACCGCTATCTTGCGCTGCGGTTTGATTCTGCAATTCTTCCCATGTCTGTTTCCTCGGTGCCTTGGCCATCTCCTTAATTGGTCGGCCATATTTGTCCTTTGCATAAATGCCTTTCTCCGGATCTTCTAATTTTTTGTCCACGTAGACATTGCCCCTGAAGGGGTTAAAATCTTCGAAATCTTCATAGGTCAGCTTACGATACACATCACCCACCCATTCATTCACATTACCGGCCATATTATATAAACCGAAATCGTTCGGCTGATAAGCTGTCACCGGTTTTGTAATATCACCTGCATCGTTTAGGTATCCGGCCGTTCCCATATTGTCACCCGCACCTAACTTAAAGTTAGCCATTATAAGGCCCTGCGTTTTTTTCTTACCTGAACGAACACCTAAACCATCCCAAGGGTAGATCCGATAACCTTCTACATTTCCATAGATGGTATTGCCAATCAGCCCCAAGGCAGCATATTCCCATTCTGCCTCGGTTGGTAATCGATAGGGTTGTTTAAGAAAACCATCCTCCAACCGTACCGGCCTCCGGGCATCTTTTTCTGCGCCCGGGCGTAGGTCTTTCGGCATGTTTTTACCATCTATACCTTCACCTTTGTATTGTCCATTCAAATAAATGTCGGTATTAAAAGGCTGCGCCGTGCTCTCTCCCGCACTTTCGGCCTTACTTTTGTAATCCAATAAGATTCCTTTCGAGCGCAGAATTTCTTCGTTTACACGATCAGTCCGCCATACACAGTAATCGTTAGCCTGCTCCCAAGTAACGCCGACAACAGGATAGTCTTGATAAGCCGGGTGTCGGAGGTAATTATCCACATAGGGTTCGTTATAAGATAGAGGATTACGCCAAACCAGCGTATCAGGCAGCGCGTTATAATATAACTGTCGGTCGTTAGGAAAGTTTTGATTTAGCCAATAAAGATACTCAAGCCAATCGACATTAGCCACTTCCGTTTCATCCATATAAAAGGAAGCAACGGTTACTCTTCTACGCTTATTATCGTTCTCATAGCCCAGATCCTGATCTAGGCTTCCGCCCATCACGAAGGTGCCCCCCTCAATAATAACGAGTCCGGGACCGGGACCGGGCTTCACTTTTCGATTGACCTGAAAACCACCATTATGCGGGTCGTTGTATTTCATTCCCGTTTTTGATGATCGGTCACCCATTCCGCTCTTTTTGCTACAGCTCGAATACATGAGCCCAATACCACAAAGCGCAAGCACAATCAGCGTAAAATTTTTCTTCATAGTTTATGCGAATACACCACCATTCAAAATTAGCACATTAAAACAAAACGGCAACCGACCAACAAATGCTGAATACATGATATAGCCTTTCATCTCTTCCATCAAATAATTTTTTTTATAGCCGGTTTTTGATAAGTTTGGCAAAAAAGGTATCATAAAGCAAATTAAACCGCTTTTTTTTGATATGCTATAAGAAGATCTATCACGCCATAAGTTAGGCAAGGCGAACTCTTTTCAAAATAATGAACAAAATGAACAGACAAGTCTTCCTTATAAAACAAAAACACAAACATGAAAATAAAAGTAGGCTTCGGCTTCGACGTCCATCAATTAAAAGAAAATCATCCCTTTATTCTGGGAGGAGAAAAGATCGATCATCATGCAGGCGCTTTCGGACATTCGGATGCAGACGTGTTGGTACATGCGATTTGTGACGCCATATTGGGTGCAGCGAATTTGGAGGATATTGGTTATCATTTTCCGAACACAGATGCTAAATGGAAGGGCATCAGTAGTTTAATTCTGTTGGAAGAGTGTATTAAATTATTAAAAAACAAAGGATGGGAACTTAGTAATATAGATGCCATGTTGTGTCTTGAGGCACCGAAGATAAAGCCTTACATCCCGGCTATGAAGGCACATATATCCAACGCTAGCGGCTTAGATGTAGAGGATATTTCCATCAAGGCCACAACCAATGAAACAATGGGATTTATCGGACGCAAAGAAGGGGTAGTGGCCTATGCCGTATGTTTGATCCAAAAACTATAAATCCTGACATCTATTTAAGAGGCACTATTTTGTTTGTTCCGGCATGTTGGAAAAATCCATACCGCATTTACAGTTGGAACCGCAGGTGCCTCCCTTTTTTGGTTTTAGATTGTTATACAACATGCGACCGAGGTAAAAAGCGGCCGCGGCAAACAATAATAAAACAACTATCGACTGTATATCCATAATACAAATATAACCAAAATACCTTTCACAATCAAGCAACTAGCTTGCTATACGAAGTGGACAAAGACGAAAAAACCGTCAAAAATAAAAGCAATCCAAGCGCTTAATTTTTCAAATGGAATAATTACCTTTGCGCAAAATTTTCCCTTTAGTTCTTTGATACTCAAAGCGCAGATGAGAAATTGATAAATTGCATAAAGCAATTTATCCCCAAATTTGAGATATACATACTTGGATGCAACAAATTAGAAACATTGCGATTATTGCACACGTTGACCATGGAAAAACGACTCTGGTTGACAAAATTTTACATTACACTAAACTGTTTCGTGACAACGAACAAACAGGCGAGCTTATTCTGGACAATAACGACCTGGAACGTGAGCGAGGTATTACCATCGTTTCCAAAAACGTTTCGGTGCGTTATAAGGACGTCAAAATAAATATTATTGATACCCCGGGCCACGCAGACTTTGGAGGAGAAGTAGAGCGTGTGTTAAAAATGGCTGACGGGGTTATTCTCCTAGTAGACGCCTTTGAAGGGCCGATGCCTCAAACTCGTTTTGTAACGCAAAAAGCCCTTGGCTTAGGTCTAAAGCCTATTGTTGTCGTTAACAAAGTAGACAAAGAAAACTGTCGTCCTGAAGAGGTGTACGAGCAGGTCTTTGAACTTTTCTTTAACTTGGATGCCACAGAAGAACAATTGGATTTCCCTGTACTTTACGGATCCTCTAAAATGGGATGGATGTCTAAAGACTGGAAGCAACCGACAGAAGATTTCACGGATCTATTGGATGCAATTCTTGAACATATACCTGCTGCCCCCTACAACGAGGGTACTTTACAGATGCAAATTACCTCATTGGACTATTCATCCTTTGTAGGACGTATTGCTGTTGGTCGTGTCGCTAGAGGTACTATAAAAGAAAATCAACCGGTGTCTTTGGTAAAGCGTGATGGCAAAGTGATGAAATCCCGTGTCAAAGAGCTGTATACTTTTGAAGGCCTTGGAAAGGTGAAAGTACAGGAAGTCCCTTCGGGCGATATTTGTGCTGTAGTAGGAATTGAGGGTTTCGAAATTGGTGATACCATTGCCGATTTTGAAAATCCGGAGCAGTTGGAGGTTATACACATCGATGAGCCTACGATGAACATGTTGTTCACAATTAACAACTCACCGTTCTTCGGCAAAGAGGGCAAATTTGTAACATCGCGTCACTTGCATGACCGCTTACAAAAAGAAATGGAGAAAAATCTCGCATTAAAGGTGCTTCCTACCGACTCGGCAGATGCATTCTTAGTTTATGGAAGAGGTATTCTTCATTTATCTGTCTTGATCGAAACCATGCGCCGCGAGGGCTACGAATTACAGGTGGGCCAGCCACAAGTTATCTTAAAAGAGATTGACGGTGTAAAATGCGAACCTATTGAGACCTTAGTAGTAGATGTACCGGCTGAGGTATCAGGTAAAGTGATCGAATTGGTAACGCAGCGTAAAGGTGAGTTACTTGTGATGGAAACAAAAGGTGATATGCAACATCTAGAGTTTGAAATTCCCTCAAGAGGTATTATCGGCTTAAGAAACAATGTATTAACCGCTACTGCCGGTGAAGCGGTTATGGCGCATCGCATAAAAGACTACCAACCTTGGAAAGGCCCGATCCCGGGTCGTTTGGCAGGCGTACTTGTTTCGATGGAAAAAGGACAAACAACTGCTTACTCGATCGATAAATTACAGGATAGAGGTCACTTCTTTGTGGATCCCGGCGTAGACATTTATGAAGGTCAGATTGTAGGTGAGCACAGCCGGGACAATGATCTAGTTGTCAATATTGTAAAGGGGAAACAGTTAACCAACATGCGCGCATCGGGCAGTGACGATAACGTCCGTATTGCTCCGGCGATCAAATTTTCGTTGGAAGAGGCGATGGAATATATCCAAGCAGATGAATACATTGAAGTGACACCTCAGAATATTCGTCTAAGGAAGATTTATCTGACTGAGAACGAGCGTAAGATAAACGCGAAGAAATTCCAGTAATCTTTATACTTTTAAAAAAACAGGGTGACTTTCGAGCCACCCTGTTTTTTTATGGAATAACCTGTATCGCTTTGTAAATTTTATTATTATTGCATTAAACAACGTGAATATGAATAGGCTCGATGTGCTTAACTTAATTATTAAACAAAGAAACGCCAAAACTTATCTGGAGATTGGTGTACAAACAGGTACCATTATCTCTAAGATACAATGCCCACGGAAGATAGGTGTTGACCCCGAGTTCTTATTCAGCTTTCCGCTCAAGATAAAACGCTTAGTAGGTATAACGAAGTTCGAAACGTACGAATATACCAGTGATTACTTTTTTGAGCACCATGCAAAGAAGGTTTTAAAGGATGGTATTGACGTAGCATTGGTAGATGGACTGCATACTTACGAGCAGTCAAAACGCGACGTGGAGAACTGCTTGAACTATCTTAACGAAGGTGGGATTATTGTTATGCACGACTGTAACCCATTAAATGAGGCTGCCGCCTACACCATTAAAGATCATTTTAATGAAGTCCGGGAAAAAGTCCGGAACTGGGACTTACCTGGCTGGCAGGGACAGTGGAACGGCGATGTTTGGAAAACGGTGGCTGATTTGATCGTTACACGTCCGGATCTTACCGTATTTACCTTAGACATGGATTATGGGCTTGGTGTAGTGGCAAAAGGAAGCCGAAACACGGACGTCCCTTTTACCATTGATGAGGTAAAACAGGGAGATTATGCCTTTTTTGAAAAAAACCGGAAGAAGCTTTTAAATTTAAAACATCCCAAATTTATTCGGGAGTTTATTAAGAGCGTTTAAGCTTAGCAAGAAGGTCAGCAACCATGTCATTAATATCGCTTGACAAGCGAAGGAAATAGACCGACCCGGCATATAACAGGGTGATGAAGCCCCCACGGATAAAGGTATCCAGATAAAGATTCTGCTGAACAGGAATCAGGGTACTGAGCCAGTAAATGAGCACGCCAAGTACGATCACTAACAAATTATGCACTGTAAACGGCTGGAGTTTAAACTTAAATAAAATAAATAGGTATCTCGAAAGATTGAAAATGAACATCGTAAGTGCAGTAGCCATTGCCGCACCGGTGATCCCAAACTTAGGTATGAAAAACAAGTTACTGCCAATTGTCACACCTACTAAAGCCAGGTAAAAAAAGGAGTCGTATCGATAGTACCGAGAGGTAGCTAATATAACAGCATTGACTCCTGTTAACGCATCGAATAAATTGGCCAGGCCAATAAAGAAAACGATGTAGACACCATCGGCATAATCAGGTGGAAGCACCTTCAGCGCATTATGTATATTCGCCCACACGAGGATAAAGAGAAATAGCGCCACAATAGATTGATTGATACAGCTTTTCCTGTACACGGTATGGATATTGGCCATGTCCTTTCTAATCCAGGACTCGGCTATTACGGTATATGCGATGCTATACAAACTTCGTGTTGGCAAAGCGATAATAATTCCGAAAGAGGCTGCGATGCTGTATATACCCGTGTCGGCCAAGCCAAAGTAACTATTCACCATATACCGATCAATGTTATCAACGAGAAGTGGCGAAGCGCCGGTTAATATGCCGAATAGGCATAAGTTGAAGAGATTTCGCTGAACATCTTTATTTAAAAAGTTGAAATTCGGCTTAAGTGAAAAGTTACCCTTTCGTACCAATCGGATCATCATCAACAACATGGGCATCAGGTTAGCTGATAACCATAACCACATGAACGACCGGAAATCGAGGATACGGAATATTAATAAAACGACGCATACCAAAATGAGCAGCTTTAGGGTGAATTCACGAATGAGGCGCCCCGCTGCGGCGTCATATAACAACCTTGAGTACAAATCAAAGATGTTAAAGTATAGGTTTGCAAAGGTGAGCGGAAGGAGGTACCAATAATAATCGCGAAACAAGTTATTATCTTGGGATTTTTGACTTATTAGGACTTCCTTAAAAGCATAGGCTCCAATGACAAATAGAATAAAGCCGATCAACGAAATGGCACAGGCTAAAAACAAATAGCCATTATGCTTGTTCTTCTCATTCCGGAAATAGGGAAAATAGCGTGCCGTGGCATTGAAACCGAGAATAGCAAACTGGGCAAATATCAGCGAAAAGGACGTCAGGATATTAATTAAGCCTACTTGATCCGTATCTAGTACTTTCGTTAAAATAAACGTATTGGTCACAAAACCTATAAAAACACCTATATAAGAAAAGAAGGTGCCCTTCAAGGTTTGTTGTTTAATAATCCCCATTTTGAATTGCGATTTCTGTTTATCTATTGTAAACTTGCATAAAATAAGATGACAAAGATAGCATATAATGTTTGTGTGTTAACCGTAACCTATGGAAACCGATGGGCTTTTTTAAAACAAATATTAGAGCGCGTCTTGTCATTTGAACATGTTGTGGATATTATCGTGGTGGATAACGGTTCAGACTACGATCTTAAAAAGGAGCTTGATCAATTAAACAGCTCTATCATTACCCTCCTTCAGGAGACGGAGAATCTCGGCTCTGCGGGCGGCTATAAAGCAGGCTTAGGTTATTTTGTTTCACATTCCAATGCCGACTTTGTTTGGCTATTAGATGATGATAATTTACCGGAAAAGGGTGCCTTGGAAAAGTTAATAAACGCCTGGCCATCGATTCGACTGACTGAAGACAGGAAAGCTCTGTTCAGCCTGCGCACCGATCGTAAAAATCACGTTTTAATTGCACAAGGAGCTGATCCTTATCAATATTATCTGGTACCCGATAATTTCATGGGTTTTCATTTTTTTCGAATCTTTAGCAATCAATACCGGAAGCTCGCGGGGCAAAATCGCTACAATTCATCACCTCTACGACCAAGTAAGCTTCCCTACGTTCCATATGGCGGCCTCTTTTTACACCGCCGACTCGTGGAGTTTATTGGCTATCCCGACGAACGGCTATTTGTTTATGTGGATGATTCCGAATATACCAATCGGATTACGGAGATGGGTGGAGAGATCTGGCTCATTCCAGACAGTCGGATCAACGATGTAGACATTTCTCAGGGAATTACTTATAAACACCGTTTTTGGCGTTCGGCGATACTCGATCTCTGGAATTTCCGTACCTTTTACCAGGTACGAAATCGGCTTTATTTTTATTCGCGGCATGCTATAAAAAATAGATTTATCTTCGCCCTTAACAAGTGGCTATATATGACCGGGCATTATCTGATTAGCATAATCACCGGGAAACATAAAGCTTATAAAGAATTCAGAATAGCAGTTGCTGACGGTTTAGCCGGGCGACTCGGAAAAAAGGAAAAACCTACCAATTGATATCGCATGCAAAATCCAGCACCCATTGCTTTATTCGTGTATAATCGGCCTGAGCACACGCGACGGACCCTCAAATATCTCCAGGAAAATTTATTGGCAGAAGATAGTCGTTTATTCGTCTTTTCAGATGCCGCGAAGCATATTGAAGATGAGGAAAAGGTAAATCAGGTTCGCGCGCTGATTAATCAATCCAGCGGTTTTAAATCAATCAAATTAATAGTACGTCATCAAAATATGGGGCTGGCCAAGTCCATTATAGCCGGCGTTACACAACTTGTAAATGAATACGGTAAAGTTATTGTCTTTGAAGACGACCTGTTAAGCTCTCCGCATACACTTGGCTATTTCAATGAAGCGCTACAACGGTATGAGAAAGAACACCGGGTTATGCAAATTGCTGCCTATATGTTTCCTCTACGCGATAAGGACGCCTTATCTGAAACCTTTTTTCTACGTTCTATTAACAGCTGGGGCTGGGCAACCTGGAAGCGCGCCTGGGAGCAGTTTGAACCGGATATCGATCAATTATATTCGCAGTTTGATTTGGAAAAGATTTACCGTTTCACAGTGGACGGTACAATGAAAAATTATTGGAAACAGCTATTGGACTTTAAAAAAGGGAAAAACGATTCTTGGGCTATTCGGTGGCACGCATCCGTTTTCCTGAAAAATGGATTGGTTTTGTATCCGGCTAAATCGTTGATAGAAAATATCGGTCATGATGGCAGTGGCGTTCATTCTATTATAGAAGACACTTATCAGGTGCATCCATCCAGAAAGCCTGTTTCATCTTTTCCGACAATGGTGCAGGAAGACCCTACGGCATTAGCAATGGTCAAGCATTTTTATAAGAATAGAAAAGGAAGCTGGATAAAAAGAGGTCGAAAGTTTGTTACTAACCAATGGTTTAAGCTCAAAAACAGGTTTGTTAAATGAAGATTGCGGTTGTTATTCCCATATATAAAGAGCTGGCCGATCCGGATGAAAAGTATGCCTTTTGGCAATGCGTGGAAGTGCTTGGATCCTATCCGATTATATTAGCGGCCCCTCATTCGCTCAATACAACCTATTATGAAAACTTAGCCGATAAACCCGTGACTATTCAGCGATTTGATGATTCCTTTTTCAAAAGTGTTACCGGTTATAGTAAGCTACTCACGGGTAAGTATTTTTATGAAGCATTCCAAGCTTATGACTATATTCTAATTTATCAGTTAGATGCCTGGGTATTTCGTGACGAATTATCAGCTTGGGCAGAAAAAGGGTACGATTATGTCGGTGCTCCTTGGTTGGAACCTCCTCCCATTACTTCCGGAAAAAAACCGATTATTAACCTCTCGAAACGCTTGGTTAACAAGGTTGGAAACGGCGGACTTTCGCTACGAAAGATAAAAAGCCACATTAAATGGAGTTTTTGGGCTACCTGGATGTTTAGATTGCTTCCCAAGAATGAGGACATGATTTGGACGCTATTTGTTCCTTTTAAAAAGCCTAAGGCTCGGGAAGCACTTTCTTTTGCCTTCGAAAGAAAACCGCGTCAATCGTACGAGCTAACCGGTCATCATTTACCCTTTGGCTGCCATGCCTGGAACAAATATCAACCGGATTTTTGGCAGCAATTCATCAAAAAATATTAGGAATGTCTTTTTCAAATTCACCAGAGTTTTTTCCACTATTAACGGTAATTACCGTTGTGTATAATAATGTAAAGGATATCGAAAGAACACTCCTATCTGTATTGGGACAAGATTATCCAAATATCGAATATATTGTAGTTGATGGTGGCTCAACAGATGGAACCCTTGCTGTTATTGAAAAATATAAATCTGGCATTGCAAAAATTGTTAGCGAGCGTGACAAGGGCATCTATGATGCGATGAACAAAGGAATTCGCTTAGCTACAGGCGACTACCTCCTATTCATGAATTCAGGTGATGAAATCTATGCACCGAACACAGTGAGCAATATTTTTTCCTCAAAGGCTTTTGCAGACATTTACTACGGTGAAACGGAAATGATTGATCATGCAGGAAAAAGTTTAGGTAGACGAAGGCATAAAGTGCCGGAGCACTTTACCTGGAAAAGTTTTAAGTATGGCATGTCCATTAGTCATCAGGCCATTTACATGAAAAGATCAATTGTAGAGCCATATGATGAGCAGTATCAGCTAAGTGCCGATATTGATTGGATCTTAAAGGCGGCCAAGAAAGCTAAAAGCATTGTCAATACCCACCAATATGTTGCGAAATACTTGGTTGGCGGTCTTTCCAAAAAACGGCACCGGCAAAGCTTAATGGAGCGATTCAGGATTTTCACCAAGTACTATGGCTTATTCCCTAATATATGGCATCATTTGGTAATTGCGTGGAACTTATTGTTGTACTATATCCGATTTGGAAAAACGAATGACTAGAGGCAATGGAAAGGGGTAAGGTTTAAGGTGTTAGGCATATGAAATAAAAGGTCTTACTCATTAGACACTAACACCAAACTGCTAACAACTAACTCCCTACTCCTTGCTTCTTATCTTTCCAGATAGCGAATGCCAGTCCCAACACTAAGACAATAGACGCTATCAACGATATATTCTCTCCCATATAATAGGATTGCGGTTCGAACTTGAACTCCACTTTATGGTTACCGCCCGGAAGTTGAGCTGCACGTAAAACATAGTCTGCCCGCAGGATAGGAATCTCTTGTCCATCAACAAAAGCTTTCCATCCTTTATCGTACCAAATTTCAGAGAATACAGCCATTACATCATTCGGAGCGGTATATTCGTAAACCAAATGATCCGGACGATAATCCGTCAACGCAATGCTCGCATTGGTAGGACGTCCTAATCGCTTCTCGTCAATTTTTCCCTTAAACTCTTGATGAATAAAGGCTTCTTTCTTAGGATCAAAACTATCAATGGCGTTCATCTCTTCCTCGTTGCTTTTAACGAAAGTGACACGATCAACAAACCAAGCATTTCCTGCGGCTTTATCCCGTCGCTGGATACTTTGAGATGTTCCTTCCCGGTTATTGGTAATAACATAGCGTGTGTTTAGCATATCCAACACATCTTCATTGATGGATTTGGAAAACTGCCGTTCTAATAGCTCCTGATAACGCATCAGCTTGGCCGCATGGTACCCTCCTACGTTTTTATAAAAATAAGAAGGCGATGCATTGTTGAAGGGTTCAACAGTTAAATCCAGTACCCGGTATTCTTTATCTTTATCCATGAGGATTAAGTTATCCACCTCGCGCGGTTTAAAGAAAGATTGCTCTAAACGTTCCTTTTCTACAAAGCTATCCTTATTGAGATACCGGTTATCCACACCCCATAGATCGACTAAAATAAGAACGCCTACAGCAATAGTAGCCGCTTTTGCATTCAACTTATTTTTTGCCAATAACCAAACGACTCCCGCGGTCAATAAGACAAATAACAGGGATCGGAAGGCATCGCTTCGTGCCAAGCCTGCACGGTCCTGTACTAAAGCATTTCCCAGCGATTGGGCGAAACTATTGTTTTGCGTTTGCTGCGAAATGGATTGAATAAGTTGTTGATGATTCGGTGCCTGAAAGCTAAAAAATAAATCCGGCAGAACCCATATGATCAACGATATTCCGCCCACAATTGCCAAGGAATAGATTATTTTTTTGTCCAGCTTTTCAATCACTTTCCCATTTTTAATAATCTCGTCCACTGCGATAATTGCTAATATTGGGATGAGGAATGAGGCTACTACTAAAGTAGATTCAACCGCTCTAAATTTATTGTACAAAGGGAAGTAATCGAAAAATAAATCGGATACAAGGGTAAAATGTCGGCCCCATGAAAGCACAATACTGAGTAGCGTAGCCGATAAAATCCACCACTTAATCCGGCTTTGCACCACAAATAATCCTAAAACAAACAAAAATAGAACCGCAGCACCAAAGTACCAAGGTCCGGAAGTCATGGGTTTATCTCCCCAATACACAAGACCGGCAGTCTGATCAGCGCCAAAACCTTGGCTGCTTAGCAATTTCACGGTATTAGAATTCTCATCAAATTTACTTTGAGAGCCTCCTCCATAGGCACCCGGAATTAAAAAAGTAATACTTTCACCCACTCCCTGGCTCCACTGATAGGCATATTCTTTACTTACTCCCTGTTGTGCCGAGCCTTTTGTTTCGGAAGTGATATTGGATTTACCACGAATCGATTCCTTTGAATATTCGTAGGTTGTCCACAACAAGCCGGCATTGATTGCTAAGGCTAACAAACTCGCCACCGCCATAAAACCGATGGATTTTAGGAAGGTTGCAGTCTTTTTTTCCTTTACCGCGTGATACAATTCGATGCCGACTAAGATCAGCAAAGCGATGAAAAGATAATAGGTTACCTGAATATGGTTAAAGCGTATCTCCAAGGCAAGTGATAAAGCCAAAATAGCGGCACCCAAAAGATTTTTACCCCGCAAGCACAGCAGAATACCTGCTACGACTGGAGCAAATAGTGCAATAGCATAGGCTTTATTGGCATGCCCCGCTTCTATATAGATAAAATTGTATGAAGTAAAAGCAAATGCAATAGCTCCAACGGCAGCTAGCCAAGGTCTGACCTTGAGCACATTTAACAAAAGATAGGCGCCCAGTAAATACAATAGCACTACATCCATCGGATAAGGAAGCGCTCCTTTTAGCCCCGCCATGATATGCGTTCCAATATTTTTTGGATAAGATACCCATATCTGGTAAGAAGGCATGCCGCCAAACATTGAATTCGTCCAAAGTGGGCCCTTACCATCCTTTTCCCTAAAGTCCATAATCTCTTTCTGCATCGCTTGTGCTTGCGTGACATCGCTTTGGAGAAGCACTTTTCCTTGCCAGGCAGGGGCAAAATAAATAAGACAGATAACGATAAAGATGCCTATGATGGCAAAATGAGTAGCATTTCGGTTGAACCAATTCTTCATTCTTTTGTATTCTTTGAGCTAAGGTTCAAACCTATTACAAAAAAATGATATTTCGAACTTTTAATGGCCCGAAATATCATTTTTTCTTAATTTGTCGTCTATGGCTTTGTACTGAAGAAATCAGATAAGTTCCGTTTCACGAAACATAGCCGAAACGGGCGAATAGATACTTTATTTGATTTCTTCAAAATCAACAAACTCACCTACCCTACCATTAGTTGTGGAAGGCTTGCTTTTCGTTGTCCTGGGAGGAACATAATCAATGCGCACTTTGCCGTCGGTATTCGGAACATTCTCACTTCTATAAGATCCCGCTTGTCTTTCGTATTGCTTTTGGGCCTCCTGTTGCATTTTACCAACGAACATTGCCATGAGGTATGGAAATAGAACCGTTACCAGCATACGGAGCACCCATAAAATTAAAATAGCAACTAATAATATTTTTAATAAACCCATTAATATCTACATTAAATTATAATCGTCTAGCGTCTATAAAGCGTGCTTAACATAAGCATCACGCCTTATTAACAAACTTACGCAAATATTAAGTAAATAGTATATCGATCAGTTTTTAAATCTGGTTATTGACAATAAATTTACGATTCTTTTGCCTTTAAAATAGCCCGGGTCAGATCGTTAGGATGTTGGGTTCCTACAACGTAGACTAAGCCGTCCCTGTCTGTTAACCACACCGCAGCTTTCCCACCGGCGTAAAAACGGATCTTACCTTTTTGATGAAGATTATAGACGGGACTATTAATAAGGTATGAACTATAGAGTCCATTTTCAACTTTAACAATACTATTGAGGTCTATTTTTACTAGTCTGGCCGTCCACAGCCCTTGTAGAATGACGCTCTTATTCTTCACCGTAATGCGATAATGCAACATATACATCATAATGATTGATACAATCAGTATAATGCATCCAACTAAGAGGAATAGTTGCTCGCTTCGCTCGCGCTCCGTACTCACATAATAAGCTGCAAAGCAAAAAAGCGCCATGACCAATCGTACGCTGACCCAACCACGGTCACGACCAAGATATTGATTCTCAACAAATAAAGGTTTGTCTTCTTCCATTTTTATATGCATTCTAAGATAGCAACTTTTTTTGTTTTGTCTGTAATTTTATATCGGTCATCCATACGATGGGGCACCACCCAAACGATGTCACCATTGCCATTTACAAGCAAGGGGATTTCCTTTTTATGGAAACGCGATATTTTTAACGATATAAAAAAGTCGCTCAACTTCTTCTTTCCCTTCATTCCTAAAGGTTTAAACCAATCTCCCTCTTGCCAAGACCGTACCAAAAGCGGAAAAAGCAATTTATCGGCGTCAACAGCCACTTTTCCAAATTCATTCATCTTCACGGGTTTTTCTACCAATTTTACCGTTAAGTGAAATCCTTGACATATCACCGCCTGATTAGGCTGTAAAAATTGATGCGGTACATCAACGGGTTCTTTTTTTTGCAGTATTAAATTTTCACGATCGAGCAGCAATTTATAACTATCGGAAAAGAACTGCTTTCCGGTTCGATTATCATTCTGCCATATCGAAACAAGGTCATCAAGGACTTCCGGAAGAAATTGATAAGGTCTGAATAACTCATACAGCAGCGTGCGTAAGGGCTTAAGCTCTTGCAGCGCTTTTAACTCTATTTGATAGGTGTTGGAAGTTGTTTCAACAAATAACTTTTTCCTTAATTGTTCGCTGTAGTTCTTTAACAAGGTTTCCATCTCCTCAAATCGTCTACTATTTTCCTGAAAGGTTCTTTCCAGCGAGGGGTTAATCGCCTTTAAACGTGGAACAACTTCCAGTCGGATTTTATTCCTTAAATAATCGGTAGAAAAATTAGACTCATCTTCTCGGTAAACCAGATTTCTTTCTAAAACCGTCTGCGTCACTTCCTCGCGCGTTAGAAATAGGAGCGGCCTGATCAGTACCCCTCGTTTTGGGAGGATACCGTGCAAACCTGCAATCCCCGTACCGCGGGTCAAATTAAGCAATACCGTTTCGACGGAGTCGTTCTGATGATGGGCCAGCGCGATATACCGATAGTGCTGGTCTGACCTTATTTGCTCAAACCATTCATATCGCAGTGCCCGGGCCGCCATTTCGATCGAAATACCTTGTTTCTTCGCATAAGCAATGGTATCAAATCGCTTGACAAACAAGGGCACTTCCATTTCTGCTGCTAAATTTCTTACTAGCTCCTCATCCGCGTCAGCATGTTGCCCTCGCAATTGAAAATTACAATGAGCAATACCAAAGGGCAGCTTAGCTTTAGCAAATAAATGAACCATTAAAACCGAATCTCTTCCACCACTAACTGCCAGCAAGGTGCGATGTTCTCGACTGATCAAGTCATGCTCTTCGCCAAATCTCAGAAAACGTTCTAAAAGCCCCATAAGCCAAAGGTAGACAAAAATGTTTATTGATAAACCAATGTGCCATTACGTTCGTTAGGATATCGCCCGATAGCGTTCAGTCCATAGACGATTCCGACTCCGCACCCTTCATTTAAATAATTAAGCACGAAAAGATACAAGTTTAGTAAGTTTGCAGCATGGAAGCTGAGCCTAAAAGTGTCGATGTATTAATAAAACAACTAAAAGAAGAATTCGGTATTTCGGCCTCCATCGTCGATCAATCTGCCACCATTTCCAATGTCATCGTTGAGTCGGGGGTTTTGTCCATCAAATTTTATAATAGTCTCCATTTTGATGTGAAACACAAAGAGGAACCTCTTCTCGCTACTCGTCAAATACATTTAGACGAAGATTTATTTTTAAGCAGAAACAACGTGGTTATGGCTCGAATCCGGGCCGCGCTGGGTTTAGCCAACAGAGTTTATGCGCGTAGCACTACCTTGGTTAGAATAAATAAAGAAGAAGCTTTGGTTTTTCAAAAAGAACATCATTTGCAGGTGCCTCTTCCCGGTAAATATCGCTATGGCCTTCTATATAGAGATACGTTAATGGCCATAGCGATATTTAGCAGCGGCCGTAAAATGCGCGACATGGCACCCGAGCACCGTTCATTTGAATTGTTGCGATTCTGTAATCGGTCCGGCCATCTGGTTGTAGGCGGCCTAAGCAAACTGCTTAAAGGCTTCGCGACAGCGTTTCATCCCAGCGACATCATGACTTATGTTGATCGGGATTGGTCGTCGGGAGAAATTTATGAAAAGCTAGGATTCCACTCAGAAGGATTATTACCTCCCCAACGCTTTATGGTTCAAGGCACGGATAAGATTCGTTATTATGAAGGATGTGCCGACTTAGGGATAAATCGGGATAATCCCGTCCATTGGGTAGAAAATCTGGGCAGTATAAAAATGCGTCAGGTGTTATAAGATCTTTTTTTTATTTTAGGCCAATACTTGTGGATATTTTCCAAAACGCCTTTTTTGACGAAGCCGACAATAAGAGCAAGGCCGAGACGAAGGCTCAAATTTAGCATTAAGGCCGAGCAATTAGACAAGGTTTTTGGAAGTGTTCGTATTAATGTCAACACCAATTTAATTAAATAATAGCAATGAAAAGAAAACTTCGTATGGGCATGGTAGGCGGTGGTATTGATGCATTTATCGGTTCAGTACACCGTATTGCCGCTCGAATGGACGGTTTAGTCGAATTAGTCTGCGGTGCTTTTAGTGTACATCCTGAAATCTCAAGAGAGTCCGGAGAGGCCTTGTTTGTTGATCCAAGTCGGGTCTACAGCACTTACCAAGAGATGATAGAAAAGGAAAGTCAGCTACCTGAAGACGTGCGAATGGATTTTGTAACAATAGTTACGCCCAATTTTGTCCATTTCGATCCGGCTCGCCTCGCCCTGGAAAATGGTTTTAATGTGGTTATCGAAAAACCCATGACTTTTACTTTGGAAGAAGCAAAACAATTACGAGACCTCGTGGAAAAGACGGGTTTGACATTGGCACTTACCCATACCTATAGTGGTTATCCGATGGTGAAGCAAGCAAGAGCCATGGTGAAAGAAAATAAACTTGGTAAAATCAGAAAAGTAATTGTGGAATACCCGCAAGGATGGCTAAGCCGTTTGAGCGAAAGGGAAGGAAATGCGCAAGCAGCATGGCGGACTGACCCCAAACGATCAGGCAAAAGTGGGGCTATGGGTGATATTGGCACACATGCCGCTCACTTAGCTGAGTACATTACCGGATTAAAAATTACGGACATCTGTGCAGACTTGAACACGTTGGTAGAAGGACGTTTATTAGATGATGATGGCAATGTGCTTATACGTTTCGACAACGGCGCTAATGGCGTACTAATCGCTTCACAAATTGCTGCGGGCGAGGAGAACGCCATTCGTATAAGAATTTATGGTGAAGAGGGCGGGCTAGAATGGATCCAGGAAGAACCAAATAGTTTATATGTGAATTTACTTGATCAACCGAAGCAGATTTACCGTACGGGCAATGCTTACTTAAGCAATGCTGCCAAACATAATACACGGATTCCTTCCGGACACCCCGAGGGGTTATTGGAAGCCTTTGGAAATATCTACCGCAACTTTGTATTAACCGTGTCTGCTAAGTTAAACGGCGAGACGCCTACTCCGGAAATGTTAGATTTTCCTACGGTAGAAGACGGCGTACGCGGCATGGCCTTTATCGATAATGTGGTGGCTAGTAATGCCAGCAATGAAAAATGGACCAAGTTCGTGGTTTAATATGCATTTTGGGTCCAACGGCTTCAGGGAAAACTGCCCTGGCCGTTGCCCTTGCTAAAGAAATAAACGGCGCCATCATCAGCGCGGATTCAAGACAGGTATTCAGGGGCATGGATATTGGAACCGGCAAAGATTTGGTGGAATATAAGGGTGTCGATTACTACTTAATTAATATCCGTGATGCCGGCGATTCGTATCACGTAGCCCACTTTCAAGACGACTTTCAAGAAGCTTGGTTTAATATACAAGCACAGGGCAAAACGCCCATTCTGTGCGGAGGAACGGGTTTGTATATACAATCAGTGTTACAGCAATATGCATTCACCTCCATTCCTCGGAATGATAATCTTCGAATGAATCTGTTGGAAAAGGATATCGAGGAGCTGGAAAAGTTCTTTTTATCTTTGCCACAGCCTATTGGATTTAAGGCCGATATCAGCACCAAAAAACGGCTGATTAGAGCCATTGAAATAGCCAGCTGGTTAAAGGTCAATCCGTATGAGCCAATTAATCGGCATCAGCATTTGGATGCGCGGGTTTTTGGAATCCAATTACCTCTGGATGATCGACGTGCTAAGATAACACAGCGGTTGGAACAACGACTGGCGGCAGGATTGATCGAAGAGGTGCAGGGGCTAATCGAAGCGGGCGTTCCGGCTGATAAGCTTAAATTTTATGGCTTGGAATATAAATATGTAACTGCTTTTCTATTAGGAGAAATAGACAGAAATCAGCTATTTACCAAGTTAAATACGGAAATCCATCGCTTTGCAAAGCGGCAAATGACTTATTTCAGAAAGATGGAGAAAGACGGCATCACTATTCATTGGCTTGATGGAAGAAATGCAATTGCAGAAAATGTAGAAAAAATAAAAGGCTGCCTTCCATAAAAAGCAGCCTCCTATTTACAATATTAATTGCCATTATTCGGCAAGGGTCATCTCATCCACCAAATGTTTCGCTCCTGCAAACTTATCCATGATAAACAAAACGTAGCGAATATCAACGGCAATTGTCCGTTGGAGTTGCTGATCAAAAATCACATCGCCTGCCATTGCTTCTATATTACCATCGAAAGCAATACCGATTAACTCCCCTTTTCCGTTGATGACCGGGGACCCCGAGTTTCCACCGGTTATATCGTTATTGGTGAGGAAATTTACAGGCATATACCCGGCACGATCAGCATATCTCCCAAAATCTTTCGTCTTATACAGGTCGATCAATCTTTGAGGGAGATCAAATTCTTCATCCTTTGGCTTGTATTTTGCAATCGTCCCTTTCAACGTTGTGTAGAAGTTCTCTTTCGCATCATTTCGAGGATCGGCAGGAAGCGCGGTTATTTTACCATACGTTAAGCGCAAAGTACTATTGGCATCGGGGTAATATATTTTTTTCGGGTTAGCTTTGCGCATTCCTTCCACCATCAACCTAAATGCCCGCTGGAAATTAGCCTCTTCTTTCTTTTGCTCTTCAGCGGTGTAGCGATACCGAGTCATTAAATCAGATGAAAGAAGAAAGAGTGGGTCTTGTTCGATCTGCTCCGCTTGCGGATTGGTTAAAAAAGTAAGCAGCTTCTCTTCTGAAGAAAATATACTCGATTCAAATGCCTGCTTAATATAATTATTAAAAGTGCCGCCGTTTGCCCGACTAAGAGAATCAACACGAGGAGCTAGGCCTCCTGCTTTAGCCTTGCTTGCATATAGATTCAACTCCGCAGCCAATACATCTTGTTCCAACGGCAGATACAGTTTCTCATATTGACTTGCGATCTCTGTTTTCAGGCTCGACTTAAGTTCCGCCTTTTTGGCATCGGTACCATCGGCATAAATTAACAGCGCCCTTCCCAAAACATAAGGCAGCGAGGCAAAGTTACTTGAACGTAACATACCCATCATGTAATTATCATGACGACTTTTTTCGTTAGTTAATTCATAATAGCGATTGATGGTCTCTATTACCTTCCCAAATCGGGGTTTATTGTCTTTTTTGTTTGCCCATTGGTTGAATTTTGATTCTTCCGCTCGCTTGGTGGCAGCGGTTTGATGCTTGCTAAGTGCATCAATCATTCCTTGCCTGTTTTTCCAATAATTTGCGACCTGTGCGTATTTTGAAGCATATTCAAGCTTTACCTGCTGATTTTGATCCATATGCTTCTTCATGTTATCCATACCAACTTTGGATGCTTCAACCCAAGCCGGATACGCAAAGTTCACATTTTGGTCAATTCCGGCAGCAGGCATCCACCGATTGGTGCGCCCGGGATAACCCAGTATCATCGCAAAGTCGTTCTCCTGAAAACCCTTCAAGCTGACGGGTAGGTGATACTTAGGTTTTAACGGAACATTATTTTCGTCGTATTCGGCCGGATTACCCTCTCTATCGGCATATACGCGAAATAACGAAAAATCGCCTGTGTGACGTGGCCACTCCCAATTATCGGTATCACCTCCAAACTTTCCTATGCTATTCGGCGGTGTGCCTACCAATCTAACATCATTATAATCTTGGTATACAAAGTAGTAGTATTCGTTGCCATTGTAAAACGATTTTACAGAGACTACATATTTTCCTCCTTCACTATTTTCCTGTTCAATACGTGCAATTTCTCGATTAATTACCTGCTCCCGTTCAAACTCGCTCATCTGGTCATTCACTTTACTCAGGATACGCTTTGACACGTCGTCCATCCGCACAAAGAAGCGGACGGAAAGCGATTTAGGTTTTAACTCTTCTTGCTTACTTCGAGCCCAAAAGCCATTCGTCAGATAGTCGTGCTCAGGCGTAGACAGTTCAGCAATAGCACCATATCCGCAGTGATGGTTAGTCAAGACTAAGCCGTCTTTCGAAACGATTTCAGCCGTACATCCTCCGCCGAATTGAACAATGGCATCTTTTAAACTTGAGTGGTTAATACTATAGATTTCTTCAGATGTCAGCTGCAATCCCATCTTTTGCATATCCCGGTGGTTCAATCGGTCAATATGCATGAGAAACCACATTCCTTCATCGGCTCTGACAACGGTGAATGGAAGTAAGAGCAAAAATAAGAACCAAATTTTCTTCGTTTTCATATGTTTTTATGTGTGTAATATTCTTTGCCGAGACAACTAATCGGTTAAATAATTGGATCTCGACAAGGTGTTAAGTAAGGCAACAAAGATGCATTTTATTTATCTGCTATGCAAATACCCTACTTATTGGCTAATAAGGGTTTTCTCTTTGTTTTTTATGCTATCAGGCTGCTGCTTCTGTTCGGGGGCAGTCACAGCATCTTTTTCTTTATTGGGCGTATTGGGTGCCGGCGTTTTAACTCCTTCTTTTCGCTTTACGGTTGGCATTTGTTTTGTCATTTTCTTAGATTGCGTAGAATCGACTTGCAAACTGTCCTTTGCCGAACCTTCCGTGCTGTCTGCTACAGGTTCGGAGGCAATAGAAATAGGGTGAATAATCTCTTCTTTGCTTTTTGGTCTATCTTTTGGTTTCCAAATGAAACCAGGCAGTATCTCTTTATCTGGATCAAATGCAGCAACCGGCGTATAGCTAGTCTCGGTTTTACGGATATTGAGTATTTCGGAAACCTCGTTGTTATTAAATAGGATCTTTATTCGCGCACCGATACTTTTGATCATGCCATTTATCTTATTATCTTCCTGTGTGTAGTAAATGCTTTCAGCATTTCCGTCAACGTACATCAGTGCTAGTTTGTTATCGGTAAAGAAGCCGGTAATCTTTCGCCCTTTTACCTGATTAAACTTAACCGAATCGAGTTGTGTACTAACGATAAAGGCATTGCTTTTTAAAAGCATATTATCTAGCTTTTGATTTTTCAGTTGCATATAAATGGTATCACCGGATAGCTGCGAACCCTGTGCCCAGATCATGGGATTGCCATAACATCTGATAACAGAATCGGGATAACCGTAATAAGCCGAATCGGCACGTGCCTGTAGATCCGATTTGAAAATACGCATGTGATGGTAAGCCTTCACAATCCGGGTTCTAGCGGTGTCTAGGTTACTCGAATCTCTTGGCGACCGATCCAAAGCCGACGCTTTTGCCAATAATAAAGAGCTATCCGCCTGCCCTATCTTCGGAATGCTGCCGATGGAGTCGATTAATAAACTATCAGCCGCCAGCTCACTGCTGATCAATTCCCGCTGTGTTTTGGCAATCGAATCATCACGAAGCTTGGTACTCTTGGCAATCATCTTTTTAATACCTTCTTCGTTAAGCTCTTTTGCATGTACTTTTTTATAGGTACTATCTTCAGAAGCCAGCTTCATCAAAGAGTCCGCCGACAAATCAGGCTTCTTTATTCGTATCGTACTGTCTAATACGGATTCAGCGTTTAAACTATCACTCAAAAGAGCAGATTTTTTTACCCGGTTCAAACTATCTATGCCAACTAATTGGGTAGAATCGGTCGAGGTTGAATCCAGGGATGCAGTCCCCAAACTATCGGTAGCTGCTTCGGTAAAATCCTCTTCTTCCTCCGCATCTAAATCGCCTCCATCCCGCCGCAAATTAAGTTCAATAGGTTTATAATCCCTCAAAAAAATGACGCGTGAATACAACGTATCAGCAGCCATATAAACCGAATCTGTACCGGATTTCGGTGAATTAACTAAGGAGTCGTTCCGTATGGAATCTCGCGAAGCTAACAGCAGATTATCCTGTCCCAAAGTATCAGTAGCTAGGCTGTCCTTCGAGCTCTTCTTGGCCGTTGAGTCGTTATTTACCACCATAATCATATAGGCCTTATCCGTCATGGTAATACTCTCGTCCTTTTTTAGATAAACACCTCGCTGGCCATATAAAATTCCTTGTTGTACCGTATCAATAAATACAACATTCTTGATCGCCCGTCCATAACCCTGCTTACCATCATAATAAAGGCTATCACCACGCAAAAATTTACTTCCTTCGGTGTACAGGTTATTTTTTCCAAAACGTGCCCGGTCGGTTTCAGTATGGTAGTCACCGTTTTCTGTATAGAGGTTACCACCGTTTTTGCCTTTTATATTGGTAGGGCCATAAAAGTAGGCCATTTTTGAAAGCGAATTGTAGCGTAGCGTATCGGTAAAAATATTGGACTCGGGTGTACGGACCACTACATCATGCCTAAAATAGGCATCCGAGCTGTTTTCGAAGTAGTAACCGATTTTACTATTGAGAGTATCCTTTTGGTTGACAATGCGTCCACCTCCGGTATAGGTTCCTATTTTCGAGTTGAGGTTATAGGTAAGGTGATTCGTTGTTAAGACAGCACCTTTTGTATCTACCATCCTCACATTATTTGTTAATATGGCAATTCGATCATCTTTTATATAGTGAAGCTTATCGGCGTATACCACCGTACCATTCGGCTGGGTAATAACGACGTTTCCAAAAGCATCAAAAAAGCGTTCCTCCGGATTATAGTCTGAACTATCTGCTGATAGCGTGCTACCTTCATGTAAAAAAACAGGTTTATAAAATCGATTGACCCCCCACTCCTTCCGCGCCTCATAATCCCGTGAACTGATTAACCTTACTTCCTTTTGCGCTTGCACAAAAAAAGGAAGTATACAGCATAACCAAGTTAACAGTATAGTACATTTCTTCACTTGGCAAAGGTACCTAAATAAATAGCTTGATGGAATGTTTTAAGAAATTTTAACAAAGACTTTCGATCGCGAATCGTCACGTGGATACGAGTGTAGCAAAGATTTCTCGTTTATAATTAAGAACACACTTTATCGATGTATTTCTACATATTGCATATAACCGTTAATTTGCCTAAGTTCGATCATTATCATAAAAGCAAACTTATGTATATACCAAAGCACTTCTCTTTCCTTCTTATTTTTCTTTTAATTGCCCTTAATGCCTGTGCGCAAAGCGTGCACCAAGAAGATATCCAGCAGGTATTAGCTCAAAAAAAACAAAGCTTATCCCAAACGATCGCGTTGAATAATCAGACAGGCTTAGTTCCTATTAAGGGACTAAGAGATTTAAAGATAGCCAGTATTGATCTGGGTTTTGAACAGTCAAACCAATTTAATACTATGTTATCTCGTTATGCTTCTGTTGACACTTATCTGGGAGATGCAAATCTGGCATCCTTGCAGCTATTAAGTGAGCAGATAAAATTTCATAACCTGCTTATTATTCAACTTGCAAAAGATGTAGCCGCCAGTCAAACGATACTCGACTTCATCAAAAATGAAATAGCGAGCAAGAAGGTAATCATCTGCGGTTTTGGTTCGCCGCAAAAATTGGCTTTGCTCGATGAACTTGATGTTCCGATTATTTGGTCGACCGATACCACTGTGATTGCCGCGCAAAACAGTGCCTCGGCTATTTTTGGCGGAATTGCCATTACCGGGAAATTGACCACGAACATTTCGCCCCGCTTCCCGGCAGGCAGCGGCTTTACCACCATTAAAACACGATTAGGTTACGATTTGCCTGAATCGGTTGGAATAAAGAGCGTAAACTTGACCGATCCAATAGGTAAGATTGTCAGGGAGGCCATTGCAGAACAAGCTACCCCCGGGGCCGTTGTGATGGTCATAAAAAACGGTACGGTTATTTTTGAAGAGGCCTACGGCTTCCACACTTATGAAAAACAGCGACCGACACTCACTTCTGATATTTTTGACATGGCTTCTATCAGCAAAATTACAGCTACCACGCCAGCTGTAATGCGCTTATATGAAGAAAAAAAAATCGACCTTAATCAAACGATCGGCCACTATCTTTTTCAGGCAAGACAGACCAATAAAAGTAATGTAAAATTACGCGATGTTATGCTCCATCAAGCAGGTTTTGTTCCCTTTATACCCTTTTATAAAAATCTTAAACCGGGAGATGTCAGCAGCGACTCCTCCGCTACACACAATGTAAAAATAGCTGATGGACGCTATTTATTGAGTGATTATTACCGAAAAGTTATGTGGCCCGAAATGCTTCAATCGAAGTTGGAAACACCCGGAAAATATGTTTATAGCGACATTAGTATGTATGTAATGAAGGAGGTAGTTGAACAGCAAGCCTCTGAGCCTATTGAAACCTATGTACAGGAACAATTCTATCAACCTTTGGGCATGTATAAAACCGGTTACAATCCGCGACGACGTTTTGCGAAAGAAGAAATCGTACCGACCGAACGGGATACGTATTTTAGGGACACACTTCTACAAGGCTATGTACATGACCAAGGTGCAGCCATGGCCAATGGGGTTGCCGGGCATGCCGGAATATTCAGTACGGCAAACGACTTAGCTATTTATGGACAAATGCTACTGAACAAAGGCACTTATGGAGGCGAGATTTACTTTGCCCCACGGATTGTTGAAGAATTTACCGGCAAACAATCAACAGTTAGCAGAAGAGGCCTGGGATTTGATCGGAAAGATCCTGACACAAGCAAAGCTTATCCTTCTGCATTGGCTTCAGCTGCGACCTACGGCCATACGGGTTACACAGGCACTTGCATTTGGATAGATCCGGAACATCAATTGACTTACATTTTTCTATCAAATCGTGTTCATCCGAGCGTAACAAACAAGTTGTATGAGCTAAATATTCGTTCCAGGATTCAGGATGTAATTTACGAAGCGATTGCTAAGGGGCTCGAATAATACTTGACATAGACTTAACAATTACTACAGAAAATAACGTTTAATTTGCAGCCACATTGAACGATGAATCATGCATTTGGGTGCATATTATTTAGTTACATCCATTGTTTATCGTCAGTTGTTATAAAACTTATTGTATTATCAAATGAAGATAGGTATTGTATGTTACCCAACATTTGGAGGTAGCGGTGTGGTGGCTACCGAATTGGGCAAGGGCTTGGCCGCTAATGGGCATCAGGTACATTTTATTACGTACAGTCAACCCGCGCGACTTGATTTCTTCTCTGCGAATCTATTTTACCACGAGGTAAGTATATCCAAATATCCGCTATTCGATTTCCCGCCGTATGAATTGGCTTTAGCCAGTAAACTGGTTGATGTAGTCCGCTTCGAAAAACTCGATCTATTACATGTACATTATGCGATACCGCACGCTTCTGCGGCTTTCATGGCCAAGCAGATA
>Ga0079224_100001106_pt1 | contig 29782 bp, 24 predicted proteins | sample Stecom2015_FD_80414 | JGI IMG/M metagenome (GOLD analysis project Ga0079224, IMG submission 80414) | Agricultural soil microbial communities from Utah to study Nitrogen management - Steer compost 2015 | ecosystem: Environmental > Terrestrial > Soil > Agricultural land | place: USA: Utah... | reverse complement strand
TTCTCTGCCGAGGAGCGGCTGCGCGCGCTGCTGCCCGCGCCGTTGCGGCGGGCCGTGTTCGGCCCCCTCGGCGAGATCTATCCGAAGCTCGATTGGGCACCGCGAGTCTTTCGAGGCAAGTCGACGTTCCAGGCGCTCGCCCGCGAGTCCCTGGACGCTTACCTGCACGCCGTATCGATCTTCCCGGAGGCGAACCGCGTAGAGCTCTACTCCGAGCGTTTCCTGTCGGAGCTGCAGGGTTACCGAGCGCGCGAGGTCTTCAAACGGTACCTGCGCGACAAGGAATTCCCGGACAGCCTGCGAATGGTTCAGTACCTCGATTTCAAGACCTATCTGCCGTGCGACATCCTGACGAAGGTGGATCGGGCTAGCATGGCCCATAGCCTCGAGGTCCGCGTACCGCTGCTCGATCACGAGTTCGTGAGCTGGGTCGCCGGACTCGGGACGCGCACGAAGCTGAAAGGCGGCGACGGCAAGCACATACTCAAGCAGGCCCTACGCCCGGTCCTCCCGGACGACGTGCTGTACCGGCGTAAGATGGGCTTCGCAGTTCCGATCGACGTGTGGTTCCGCGGGCCCCTGCGCCAGCACGTCGCGGCGACGGTTACCGGACCGCGCCTCAAGGAATGCGGGCTGTTCAAGCCGGAGCAGCTCGATCGCCTCGTCAGCGAGCATCGATCGGGCCGCCGGAATCACAAGCCCATTTTGTGGTCGCTGCTGATGTTCGACGGCTTCCTGCAGGCGCAGCAGCAATCGCCGGAGATGCCAGAGCAGTGCGCGGCGGCGAACGCATAGTCAGCGTCTGCCGCTGGCTGCCGTCGCCGGACGATCCGATCGCGGGCTTGTTCGTCCAAAGGCGGCTCGAGGCGCTCGGCAAACTGGCCGACGTCGAGGTGCTCCAGCCGATACCGTACTTCCCGGGGCTCCGACGCATCCCCGCGTGGGCGACGGCGCGAACGCGCCGCTCGGGCGCGCTCGAGATCCATCATCGGCCGATGTTCTACATCCCGAAGGTGCTGAAGTCCCTCGACGGCTACTGGTTGTACCGCTCGATTCGAGACGCCGTCCGCCGGGCTCACGCGGAGCGGCGGATCGACGCGATCGACGCCCACTTCGGCTATCCGGACGGCGTCGGCGCCGGGCGGGCCGCGCGCAGCCTCGGCATCCCCTACTTCATCACGTTCCGCGGCCTCGAGGCGGACTACGTGGACGATCCACAGATCGCGCCGCAGATCCGAGACGCCGTCACACACGCCGCCGGCTGCGTCTGCGTCGCTCACTTCTTGCGTGACGTCGCGCTTCGCTACGGCGCCGAGCCGCGCCGTATCGGCGTGATACACAACGCGGTCGACCGGGCGCTCTTCAATCCGGGGGACCGCGCGGAAGCACGCGCGGCGCTCTCGATCGAGCCCGACTGCAAGCTCGTCGTCTCCGTCGGGAACCTGCTCGCGGTCAAAGGTCACCGGACACTGATCGCTGCATTCGCAGCGGTCCGCGCACGCATGCCGACCGCTCGCCTCGCGATCATCGGCGGCGCCGCTCACGAGCCCGACCACCCCGCGAAGCTCGCGGAGCAGGTGCGCGCGCTCGGGCTCGGCGATGCCGTGACCTTCGTCGGCAAGCTTCCGCCGCCCGAGGTCGTGCGGTGGCTTCGTGCCGCGGATGCGTTCGCGCTCGCGTCGCGCCGCGAAGGTTGCTGCAACGCCGTGCTCGAAGCGCTCGCGACCGGCGTGCCGGTCGTCGCGACGTCGGTCGGCGACAATCCGTACTTCGTCCAGGACGGCGCGAACGGCCATCTCGTGCCGGTGGATGACGTCGACGCGTTTGCCGCCGCGCTCGAGGCGGCTTTGGCGCGCGAGAGTTGGGACCCCGCCCGCATCTCCGCATCGCTGCGCGCCGGAGACTGGTCCGAAGTCGCGATACAGGTCTTGGACTTCTTCCGCGAACGCCTTCAGGATCTCGCACTGGACCGGCCGATGGCCGGCACCGGTCTGCCAGCACATCACGGACATCAGCGATGAAAGTTTGCGTAATCGGTCTCGGCTACGTCGGAGCGGTGACGGCCGCCTGCCTCGCGCGCGACGGACACGAGGTGTTGGGAATCGATCGCGATCCGGTCAAGCTCGAGCTCCTCTCGAAGGGCCTCGCGCCCGTGATCGAGGACAAGATCGGCGAGATTACGCGGCAAGCGGCCGACAGCGGCAGACTGAAGGTCGCGAGCTCGGTCGACGGCGCGGCGACCGAGTGCGATCTGATCTTCGTATGCGTCGGTACTCCCTCGCTCAGGAACGGCGAGCAGGACTTGTCTGCGGTGCGGCGGGTCGCCGAGGAGCTCGGCGTCGCGTTGCGCACGGCGGCGGGCTATCCGGTCATCGTTCTGCGCTCGACGGTCTACCCCGGCACCACGGAGGACGTCGTATGCCCCATTCTGGAGGAGAACTCCGGGATGCGTGCGGGCGTCGACTTCGGCGTGTGCTTCCAGCCGGAGTTCCTTCGCGAGGGCTCGTCCGTCGACGATTTTTACAATCCGCCGTTCACGATAGTCGGCAGCGCCACGGCGCGCGCCACCGAGAAGGTCCGGGAGCTGTTCGGCAAGTTCCCCGCGCCGTTCTTCGAGACCACTTACCGGGTCGCGGAGATGCTGAAGCTCACCTGCAACGTCTTCCATGCGCTCAAGATTTCGTTCGCGAACGAGATCGGGCGTCTGAGCCAGAGCCTCGGCGTCGATGCGCGGGACGTCATGCGGCTCGTTTGCCAGGACACGAGCCTCAACATCTCGCCCGCCTATCTGCGCCCCGGCTTCGCGTTCGGCGGCTCGTGCCTGCCGAAGGACCTGCGCGCGATTCTCCACCTCGCGAGAACCAGCGACGTGCAGTTGCCGATGCTGAGCGCCGTCGTGCAGACGAACGAGCTGCACATCGACCACGCCGCGCAGATGGTGATGGACGCGGGCTCCCGCAAGGTCGGCATGATCGGCCTGTCGTTCAAGCCCGGCACGGACGATCTGCGCGAGAGCCCGTTGGTGAGCCTCGCGGAGCGGCTGATCGGCAAGGGCTACGACCTGCGCATCTTCGACCCGGCCGTGAACCTTTCTCGCCTCATCGGCGCCAACAAGCGCTTCATCGAGGAAACGATTCCGCACATCGAGTCGCTGCTCGTGGCGGACATCGACGCGGTGCTCGAGCACTGCGACGTGCTCGTCGTCGGGCAAAAGCACGAACGGTTGCCGGCGCTCCTCGCCCGGCACGGCGAGCGCCTGCGCCGCGTCGTCGATCTCGTCGGGCTACCCCGCGAGTCGCTCGGGACGACCGCTATCGTCGGGGCCTGCTGGTGATGACACGGCGGGAGCTTCTGTTCGTCTCCACCCGTTTTCTTTTCCCGGTCGACTCCGGCGGCAAGATCAGGACCACGCAAATTCTGCGAGGGTTGAAAGGAGGCGCCTTCCGCACGGTGCTCGTATCGCCCGCCACGGAGGAGCTTGCCGAGCGCTACCGTCGGAGCCTCGAGGAAGTGTGCGACGAGTTCCATTGGTGGCCGCAGGAGCGACGCGGACGGGCGTTCCACTACACGCGTCTGCGTCATGCGCTCGGCCGGCTCCCGATCCCGGTACGCACGGACCGGCAGCCGAAAGGCATCGCGCTCGTCGCGCGGCTGCTCGAGCGTAGGCCGGCCGTCGCGGTGTTCGATTTCGCGCACGCCGCCGTGCTCGCCCCGGAACGATTGCCGTGCCCGTCGGTCGTTTTCACTCACAACGTGGAGGCGGAGATCTTCGAGCGGCATCTGCGCGTCGCACGCAACCCGGCGGCAAGGCTCTTTTGGCGGAGCCAGCACGCCAAGATGCGCGCGTTCGAGGCCGACGCCCTCAAGCGGTTCGACGTCGTCGTCGCGGTTGCGGACCGGGACGCGGAAAGGTTCTCGCGCGAATACGGCGTGCGGAACACGTGTGTCATCCCGACCGGGGTCGATCTCGATTTCTTCGGCTATGCGCCGCCCGAGAGCTCCCGGGACGTCGTTTTCTGCGGCTCGATGGACTGGCTGGCCAATCAGGAAGCGATCGCCTATTTCATGGACGACGTATGGCCGCTCGTCACGGCGCGCCTGCCCGATGCGCGCATGACCGTCGTCGGGCGCGCGCCCCCTCGCAGGCTGCTCGCCGAAGCCGCAAGGCGCGGGCTCGACTGGACCTTCACCGACTTCGTCGACGACGTCCGCAAGTACGTGCAGGGCGCCGGCGTCAGCGTCTTGCCGCTTCGGGTCGGCAGCGGCACCCGCCTCAAGGTCTACGAGGCAATGGCCATGGGGACGCCGCTCGTATCGACGGCGATCGGCGTGGAGGGACTGCCGTTGACGGCCGGAGAGCACTACGTGCTCGCGGACGACGCCGAGCAGATGGCGCGCGCGGTGACCGACCTGCTCGGCGACGCGGAGCGGCGCCACGCGCTGTCGCGGCGCGCGCGCGATTACGTCGAAAGCAACTTTTCGTATCGCGTCGCGGCGCAAGTATTCGAGGCCGCTTGCGAGCGGGCGATTGCGCAGCGGACGGCCTGACATGAGCGCACTCGAGATCGCATTCTGGGTCCTCGCGGCTACCGTCGTCTACGTGTACGCCGGCTACCCGCTGCTCCTGATCTGCCTGCGTGTGCTGCTCCCGAGGAAGCCGGTCCAGGCAGGCAGCGTGGAGCCTCACGTGACGCTCGTGATCTCCGCCTACAACGAGGCAGCGGTCATCGAGAATAAGCTCAGCAACAGCCTCGACCTCGACTACCCGCGCGATCGGCTCGACGTGCTGGTCGTGTCCGATGCCTCGGACGACGGCACGGACGAGATCGTCGCCGGATTCGCGGATCGGGGCGTGCGGCTGATCCGGATGCCCGAGCGCGGCGGTAAGACGCTCGGCTTGAACGAGGCCGTGAAGAACGCGCTCGGCGAGATCGTCGTGTTCTCCGACGCGAACGCGCTCTACCGTCGCGATGCCATCCGCATGCTCGTCCGCAACTTCGCCGACCCGGCGGTCGGCGCGGTGATCGGCGAGTCGACCTACTCCGCCGCTACCAACGATTCCGAGCAGAGCGAGTCGTCGTATTGGCGCTACGAGACCGCCATCAAGCGCCTCGAGTCCGACCTCGGCTCCGTGGTCGGCGGCGACGGCGCAATCTACGCGATCCGCAAGAGCTGTTACTGGCCGATGCCCGCGGATGCACTATCCGATTTCGTGAATCCGCTGCAGATCGTCCAGCAAGGCTACCGTTGCGTGTACGAGCCAGCCGCCGTCTCGGTCGAGGAAGCGGCCGGCAGCTTCGACAAGGAGTTCCGGCGCAAAGTACGCATCGTCAACCGCGCCTGGAGGGCGATGGTCCGGCTCCGGCATCTGCTGAATCCGTTCCGCTACGGCCTGTTCTCGCTGCAATTATTGTCGCACAAGGTGTTGCGCTGGCTCGTCCCGGTATTTCTTCTGGCGCTCTTGGCGGTCAACGTCGCCCTCGCGCGGACGCAGGCGCTGTACGCTGCGGCGCTCGGGCTGCAGATCGCGTTCTACCTGCTTGCGGCGGTCGGCTACTCGTTGCGGCATTCCGGCCGCATGCCGTTCTTCGTCTCGATTCCGTTCTACTTTTGCCTCGTCAACGTCGCATCGCTCCGGGGCGTGATCGATGCTTACCGCGGGAGGTCGTATACGATTTGGACGCCCGCGCGGACCGACTGAGCGCGCCGGGAAGGCCGGGCCGTTCACGGAACGCCCGGCGATCTTGTGCTATGTTCGACGGGTTCCGCAGAACGCGAACCGGGCCACACCCTCGATGGACCGACGGTAGAGCGCGATGACGCCATATCTGTTTCTGCTCGGCTTTGCCGTGGGGACGGTGCTGACGATCGTCCGCCATCCCGTTTGGGGCCTCTATACCTACCTTTTCACCTTTTATATGGCGCCGGCCTACACGTGGTGGCGCAACGACGTGCCGGATATCCGGTATCTCGCGATCATCGGCGCGATCACGCTGATCGCGACGCTGCGCCTGCCGCCCGATCCCAACCGCCCCAAGTGGCATCAGACGACCATTGCCAAGCTCTACCTCGCTTTCGTCGCCTACTGTTGGCTGCAGATGCTCTGGGCCGTGGACAAGGATTGGCAGCTCGAAGGCGCCGCCATGTTCACGAAGCACGCCGTGGCCTTCTACCTGTTCTACCGGCTCGCAGACTCGCTCGATCGGCTGCTTACGATCGCTCTAATACACGTCATCGGCTGTGCGTGGTTCGGCTATCAGGCGCTCGGCGCCGGATCCGGCCGGCTCGAGCAGATCGGCGGGGCGGTCGCCGGCGCCAACGAGCTCGGCATGCACCTCGCGACGGGGCTCCTGTTCGGCGGGATCATGCTGTTCGCGGTCCGCGGCGTGCGGCGGATCTTCACGTTCGGCTGTCTGCCGCTGATCGCGAACTGCCTCGTGCTCACCGTCAGCCGCGGAGCGTTCCTCGGCCTCGTCGTTGGCGGGGCAGCCGGCTATCTCGCGGTCCCGAAGAACTTGAAGAAGATTTACATCGGCTGCGCGATGCTCGGCGTCGTGCTGTTCGGCATGCTCGCTCACAATGCGCTGATCGAGCGCTTCACCGCCACGTACGCGGCATTCACGGGCGAAACGGATCTCGACAGCAGCGCGGTCAAGCGCATCGACGTCGCGAAGGCCGGAATCCGCATCGGCCTGGACTACCCGTTCGGTGCCGGATACCGCGGGACCGGCGTGCTGAGCCCGCAGTACATGGACGAGAGCCTGCTCGGCGTAACGGGCGTGCGCACGGCGCACAACAGCTCCGCCGCGCTGTTCGCCGAGCAAGGCTTCATCGGTCTCGGACTGTACTACCTGATGATTCTCTGGGTGCTGCGGACGATGAGGCGAATGCGGGCGTTGAGCGAGCTCGGGACGCCTCGAGAGTATCAGCTGTGCATGGCGTTTCTCGGCGCGTCGCTGCTCTCGACCTATGCGGCGGGGAACTTCTCCAACAACGTCGGCACGGAGACTCAATACTGGTGTCTCGGGCTGCTCGCGGCGGCGTTCGAGCTGCAGAAGGCTCACCTGCGCAGCAAGGTCACCGCGCCGGCCGAGCAGCAGGTGATGCCTCACACCGGCGTGACGGCTCGGACCTGAGGCGTCACGTCCGCCGGTCGGCACCACCCGCATGATGCACCGTCGCTCGCTCCTCTTGAAGGCCCTGGGTGCCGCGGCGCTCATCGCGTGCGCCGCGCTCGGGCTTGCCGTTTCGAGCTCGGCACCGCGGCCGTTCCACGCCGACTTCGAAGACGTCGCGCTCGCCGCGTCGGACTGGCAGATCGACGCACATCCGCGCTGCGCGCTCGCTGTCTCGTCCGCGCAAGCGCGAACGGGCGCGTCGTCGCTCAGGATCGAAGCGCCCAAGGGTCTGCGGTGCGAGGTCGTTCCGCGGATCGTCCGGCCGTATCTGGAAAAGCTCGTTCGCGAGCCGTTCGGCCGCGAGCGCTGGTACCGGTTCAGCGTGCTGATCGAGACGCGAGGCGATACGGGGGAAAGCCCCGAGGCGCTCACCGACAATACGGTCGTCGCGCAGTGGCACTCCTCACCCGATCCGCTCCTCTCCCGCGAAAGAGGGCGCGGCCCATCGCTCGCGCTGCGCCTCCACGGCGAGCGGTGGGCCATCACCTACGGCTGGGACACGACCTTCACGTCGCGCAACCCGAGCAGCGACTGGCACTGGGCCGGCGCGGTCACCCCGGGTCGCTGGACCGACTGGGAGTTCCGCGTGCGCTGGTCGTACGGTGCCGACGGCCTCACCGAGGCCTGGCGCGACGGCGAGCTCGTCTTGCGCCGCGGAGGTCCGAACACCTACAAGGACCTTCGCGGCGTCTATCTGAAGCTCGGCCTGTATCACCCGACCGACGATACCGTCGCGTTTTTCGACCGTGTTTCCCTGACCGATCAGCGCGTCGCGGAGACCGAGCCTAATTGACCGAGAGCACCGGCGGATTCGGGGGCGCTAACGCCGGCCCTCCGGTCGAATACTCGTACGCGCCCGCGTCGGGCGTGCCCGAGCGCGGATTTCCGTCACGATCCACGGTGACGCCGGAGATCGTCGTGCCCCGGTCTATCAGCGACGAGCCGGCCTTGAGCCTGTAGTCGTGCTGTGCGGCCGCGACGAAGTCGCTCGCGGACGCCACGACATTCGTCGCGTGCGATGCCTCGGTCGGCTTCGAGCCGACGAACGCGTTGTTGCGCCAGTCCCAGGTCCCCGTGCCGCTGCTCGATCCGGCGTTGTGCAGAATCCGGTTGATGCCGTTGCCGAACGTGCTGTTGTAGACCTTCAGATTCTGCACGCCGTCTTCGGCCCGTATCGCCGTGCCGACGTTGTAGATCACGGCGTTCCGGATGGTCGTGTTCGCGTTGCCGAGCGAGCCGCGCACGCGGAAGGCGATCTCCGAGTCGTACACGGTGACCCGATCGAGAACGGCATTGATCTTCTCCTTCAGGTTGAAGACCGCCCTGTTGCTGATCTGCGGCACGGCCGTCCAACCGTAAGCCGTCACGTTGACCAGCGTGATGTTCATCCGAATCTCGTTCTCGTAGCCCGACTGCAGCACCTTCGTGTCGATCGCGTTCTCGCCCGGAGAATCGCCCGCACGCCAGCCGGAGTTGAAGTTCTCCTGGAGCGGCCCCGTCCACAGCACCGAATCCTCGATCCGAATATTGTTCGAGATGCTCCCGGGCACTCGATTCGGATCGACCTGCAAGGAGTCGCCCGACACGTGATGGATATTCGCCCTGCGGATCGTGAGCCCGTCGGTATTGCTTACGGCGATGCCGTGCGAGTCGTCCTCGCTGCCGAAGGAGCCGTTCAGGAAGTGATGAATTTCCACGTTCTCGATGAGCAGCCCGTCCGCCCCGTCGATGTCGATGCCGTCGCGGATACCGTTGCGCACCTCGACGTTGCGAATGATGCTGTTGCGCGAACCGCGAATTCTGATCGCGTCGGACGCGCTCTTCTGATGGTCGACCAGCAAATTTTCGACCACGATATAGTCGCCGCGCAGAACGATCTCGAAGAGCACCGGATCGGAACCGGTATCCCATGCACCGATCGTGATCGGGCGGCCGCTTGCGCCGCTCCTCTGCACATCGAGCGTGCCGCTGAAACTCTGGCCTCGTCGAAACAGCACCGAGTCGCCTGGACCGAGCGGCAGCGAGTTCACCTTCGCCACAGAGCGCAGCGCGGCGTTCGTCGCGAGTCCGGAATTCGAATCGTTTCCGCTTGCGCTATCGACGTAGTACACGGCTGCCGTGGCCGGCGCCTGCCACGCGAACATGACCGCAAGCGAAAGTGCTGCCAGGCGTACGACATTACGAGACGGTCCCCTCACTGTCCCTCTCCACGTCTCCGATGGTGCTCGGATGGTACGGCCGGGACCGAACGACATACCAAGTGTCGCTGAATCGATACGTGACGACGATCGAGCAATAGAGCCGAGAACGTTACTTCCTGCAGCGCGAACGACTCAATCGTGAGCCTGCTCACATGCGTCGACTTGCGCAATGCCGACCATAGGGAGGGTACAGCGGCGGCGGCCGCAATCGAGCCGGTACGCGCCCGCGGTGCTCCGCCGCGTGGAGCAAGACATAATCTGCTCCGGGAACCGGACACATTTCGTGGCTGAGGTAGGCTCCACGGTTTATACTTGCCGCTAGCACCGCGCCCCGGTGCTCGTTCAAGGCAGGATATGCTCGCGCATCGCTTCACTGCAGTTCTCGCTGCCGCCTCAGCTGCGATAGGAGCGATCCTGCTCCTCGTCAACCTGTCGGGCTTTTTCGTGCCCTTGCGCTCGCCGGACGTCGACGGCTATCGAGACTTTGCCGGCGTCGAAACGCTGGAATACGGGGAAGCGATTCGCCGCCTCGACGAGATCGTCGAACGCAAGCCGTCCGCCGAGGAGCTCGTCTACGAGGCCACCCGCGTCTTCCACGAGGGCATCGCCCACATCGCACCCGCGGACGTCGCGAAGAACGGGCTCGAGCACTACCGGATGCGCGTGCCCGCATCGGAAAACTGGATCCTGTTCGCGCTGAGCTACCTGAAGCCCGACACCTATCGCGACTACGAGTTCTGCGACTATCGGCGTGCGCTCGAGCGCGGCACCGGACGGTGCGGACAGCAGTCGCTCGCGCTCGTGTCGTTTCTTTCGAAGCTCGGGATCGAAACTGGCTTCGTGGCGCTCGGCGGCCATGCCATCGCGACGGCGAACGTCGGCGACGACAAGTGGTATCTGCTCGACCCCGACTACGGCGGCGTGATCCCGTTCGATATCACGGTAGCGGAGCGTGACCCTGAGTCGGTGCTCCCCTACTACTGGAGCCCGGCCGCCCGCGTGAACGGCCTGCACAAGGCGTACGAGCCCGAGAATCGAGTACGGTACGGCGGACCGGAGGCGCGCTACGCGCGCGCGTGCCCGATCGAGCAGGCCGCGTACGCGTTGAAGTGGACCGTGCCGGCCCTGCTCCTGTTGCCCTTTCCGTTGCTGATCATGTATCGGCGGATCGCAAGCCGTCGCGGGATCTGACGGCGGCTCGGCCGAATCCCGGTGCGCTCGCCGTGAAAACCGCTCTCGCAGGTCAACTTCTGACCGCGCTCAGTCCCGCCGGGAAACGGGCGAGGCTGATGATTTTCACGTACCACCGCGTGCTCGCGCATCCGGACCCGCTGGTCCCGGCCGGCCCGACGCTCGAACGTTTCAAGCGGCAGCTCGGCTGGATCAAGAAGTACTGCACGCCGATCGCACTCTCGGAGGGCATCGAACGACTCGTCCGAGGAGACTTGCCTCCCCGTGCCGTCGCGGTGACGTTCGACGACGGCTACGAGAACAACCTCACGGTGGCGGCGCCCGCGCTGCGCGAGCACGGAATTCCTGCGACGCTTTTCGTCGCGGTCGACGCCGTCGAGCGCGGCATCATGTGGAACGATATCCTTCTCGAAGCCGTCCGCGCCGCTTCCGAATCGATCGACGGGCGCCCTGCAGGTCTCGACGTCCTCCGCGTCGACGACGGCAACAGGGTGAAGGTCCTGAACGCGTTGACCGCCGCAGTGAAATACCGGCCCGTGAAGGAGCGACTGGACATCGTTCAGGAGATCTACGCGTCCGTCTCGACGGTGCCCATAGCCCGTCAGATGCTGCTGCCGGAGCAGCTCAAGGAGCTTCCGGCGTTCGGCTTCGAGATCGGCGCGCACACCGTCAATCATCCGATCCTGCGAATACTCAGCGACTCCGAGGCGCAGCAGGAAATCGACGACAGCCGCGCCTGGATCGAGGCGGTGACCGGAACGAGGCCCACGCTCTTCGCGTACCCCAACGGTAAACGAGGCGACGACTACGACGCCCGACATCCGAAAATGCTGCGAGAGCTCGGATTCCGTGCCGCCGTCTCCACGAACTGGGGATGCGCGAGCCGAAAGTCGCCGCTTTTCGAGCTGCCCCGATTCAAACCATGGGAGGATACCGATTTCGGGTTCGTGACCCGTATGTGCAAAGTGGTAACGCAGTCGTACCTGCAATGAGCCGAGGCGCCGCCGTGCGCTCGCCGGCCCGTTCGCGCAGGCGATACTCTCGAGCTTGCCGACGCATCGGGCAGGCGTGCGGAGTCGTCGAAGGCAGGAAACGGCATGCGGAGACCTCGACCCCGGAGCCCGGTATGTCACGCAGCGAAGAAGCATCGCGGCGTGTGACTCGTTTCACAGACACTGAAAGCTCGGGCAAGTCGCGGCCTAGCGACAGAATGACACCGTTCGAGAAGCGTCACTACACTCGAAAAGGTCGCAGGCTTTTACCCACGCCGGCGCTAAAAATGCGGGAAATATGGTAATCCTCCGGGGCAAATGGGATCGAACAGATGACAAAGCTTAAAGCTCTTTGCTACCTCTTCATTGCAGGCATTCTCGGGCCGGCATGCGCAAACGCCGACGATTACTTCAACTGGCTGAAGGCGCGGTCCGAGACGATTCTCGCTCGCGGCTACCAATCGCAAGCCGAGATCGATGCCGACATCAACGCGTCCAATCCGTCGAACCGGGTCCGACCGCCCGTCTACGACTCGACCGTGAAAGGCGCGCGTTGGACGATTCCGGCCGGGCAGGCGAGCGTCGCTATCCAGGACCAGCTGCGCCCGCACTTCGGCACGGTATCGAGCGGCAACTTGTTGCTGGTGTGGGAAGCGCGGTGGGATTCCGCGTTCGCGGGCAACCTCGGCGGGCTCGAGACGCACAAGGCATTCCAGCTGGCATCCGGCAATTCCGGAGACCAGCGTCGCATCGAGATTCGCACGCGATTCAGCCTCGCGCCGAGCAACGCCGTGGCGATGGTCGACGCCCGCGGGTACGTCTGGAATCCGTCGGGTCAGCCGCTCGCCGGCCAGACGGGCAGCTTCACGATCAGGCCCAACAAGTGGACCCGCTTCTGGGCGTTCCTCGACTTCAACGCGAGAACCTTCTCGCTGTGGGTCGCGGACGAGGACACGAAGCCGGTGCGGCTCTTCAACAAGCTGCAGTACTCGAACATGAGCGGCGGCCTCGATCACTTCTGGTTCGAGTTCAACTCGAGCCAGGAGAGGGGCGGCGGCAGCGCGTTGACGGTCTGGGGACGGAATTTCGCCGCGCTGCGCAACGTCTCCGACGTCGAATCGATCGTCAACCGGGGCGCCGTCGAGCCGGGCGAGGAAGAGGTGCTGCCGCGTCCGCCGGCCAACCTCTCGGTGCAGTAAGCGCATTCTTCCGCGTTACGTCGTGTTCCGGCCTCGATGATTCGAGGCCGGTCCGGCCCGGAAGGACGACGCCCGGCTCCCGATCGCTCATGGTGGGGAGTGTCGTCACCGGGTCTCGCCGGGAAGCGTCATAACCAGTGACCCGGCGCTCACCGCCTTCGCGCACCGTCGCGCGAATCACTCAGATCAGCGCGCTTTGCCGAGACGGCCGCTCCAATAGCGGCTTCGCTCGGCCTTCGTCTGGAAACGCAGAGGCGCCCGCCGCGGCAGAATGAGACCCGCATCTCCTCCGGAACGGGCGGGTTCTGTATAGTCTCTGCCAGTCTCAACACTCCAGCGCGCGATGATCATCAGCCACAAGCACCGCTTCGTCTTCGTGGAGGTGCCGCACACTGCGTCTCATTCGATCGCCGAGCAACTGATCAAGCACTATGGCGGTCAACCGATTCTCCGCAAGCATTCGAATATCACGCAGTTCCTCGGCCAGGCGAGCCCGGAGGAGCGCCGCTACTTCAAGTTCGCGACCGTCCGGAATCCGCTCGACACCGCTACGACCGATTACGCGAAGCTCGCCGGCAACCATCGCGGGCAATTCACGAATCCGGCCATGCTGATCGAGAACGGCGGGCACGTGACGAAGGACCATCTGCGCGAGTTCAACTTCATCCGTGACCACAACGCCGATTTCCCGACCTTCTTCAAGAAGTTTCGCAACAAGCTGTACAACAACTGGTTCCTCATCGGCGATCGACACTATCAGCAGATCATCCGATTCGAGCGGCTGCAGGAAGACTTCTCGAGCGTGCTCGAGAACATCGGGATCGAGCAGGTCGAGCCGATTCCGCACGTGAATCGCACGGTCGCGAAGCGGAAGCACTACACGGAGTTCTATACGCCGGACACGTACGCGCAGGCGGCACGCTGCTACGGCCCGTTCATGAAGAAGTGGCGATACGAGTTTCCCGCAGAGTGGGGACCGATCGAAGTGCCGAGGTCGAGCGAGCTCCAGTTCAAGCTGATCGACGGCTGCGCGCAGGCCCTCGCGAGCCGCTTCACGCTCGATCCGGACAACCCCGCTCTGCACCGGATCAAGAAGTTCGTCGACACGCTCACGCGGGGATAGAATCAGACACGGTCGGACGAGCCGCTACGGTCGAACCATGCTCCGAGCCCTTGCAGCGACTTCAGCTCTGTTCCTCGCCTCGCTGGCCGCGCTCGCGACCGTCCTGCTGCCGGCCACCGACCTGACGCGCTTCCGAAACTCGCTGCTCGCGGAGGTCGGCGAGCCCTCTGACTTCGAGTGGATGCCGGGCGCCTATCCCGACGACTTCAAGCTCGAGTCGGTCCCTCCGCCCGATGAGATCCTTGCCGCCGTCGACGCGATCCGCGTGCGCTCGCAGAACGCACAGCAGCTGATGACGGGCTTCGTGGAGCACCTGCGCTCGAAACCGAAGAGGCGCGGACCGATTCAATCGACGACGCTCCACGCCTATCGGGAAATCATCGAGCAGGGACGCGGCTACTGCGCGGACTACACGCAGGTCTTCAACGGCCTCGCGCACACGGCCGGCCTGCCGGTGCGGGAATGGGGGATGTCGTTCGACGGCTTCGGCGGCGACGGCCACGCGTTCAACGAGGTCTACGACGAATCTCTCGGTCAATGGATATTCGTCGATCCGATGAACGGCTTCTACGTGCGCGACCGCGCGAGCGGCCGGCCGCTCTCGGCCCTCGAGTTCCGCGAGCGAACGACGCGAGCCGACGGCTTCGAGACGATCACGATCGAGCGTATCGTCGAGAACTTCCTCTTCCCGTCCGACCGGGCCGCGTTCGATTACTATGCGCGCGGCGCGGACCAGCTTTACCTCTGGTTCGGGAACAACGTCTTCGCCTACGACGCTCATCCGGCGGTTCGCGCGCTGTCGTGGTCGCGCGCCCTGGAAGGGCTCGCCGCCATCGCGCTCGGCGTCCATCCGGAGATTCGCATCTATCCGACCGAATCGAACGCCGAGATGATCGAGTCGCTGCTCCGGCTGCCCTACTACGTCTTCGGACTCACGACGCTGACGGCCCTGCTCGGGCTGTTGCTGCTGGTGCAGCTATTCGTCGCCGTACGCCGACGGCGACGCCCGCTCGCCGCCTGAGCTTGAGTGCGTCGGCCTGCGCGCGGCGTCCGTGACGATCTGCCTGAGCAACGCGGACAACCGTAGCGTCTGCCTGCGCCGGGAGTACTGCTCGAGCACGGCCGTCTCGGGCAGACGGTACTCCCCGGAGCGCACGTCGAGCAGAAAGCGCTCGAGGCGCGCGGCGATATCGGCTGCATCGTCGATGCGCGCCGTGCTGCCGATTCCGATCTCGTTCAGCACGCGCTGCGTCTCGCCGCGTTCGTCGACGAGCGCGAAGATGGGTCTCCGGGCGAACAGGTACTCGTAGATCTTCGCCGGCACCGCGTGGTTGTACGCGGTCCCCTGGAAGAGCAGCAGGCCGTCGGCCTCGACCATCTCGCGGATGGCCTGCTCGTAGGGGAGGTACGCCCCGAGCTCGACCAAGTCCGCCACTCCATGGCGTTCGGCGAGCTCGCCGTATCGCCCCTCGAACGCGCTCGCGCGGAGCACGACTCGGAGCGTCGATGCATCGACCTTGCCGCGGTCCTTCAGCATCCTCAACGCTTCGAAGAACGACGCCGGATTGCGCCCCTCGGGCTGCAGCGCGCCGCTGTGGACGAGCGTCAGTCGAGCTCCGTCGCCGGCCCGGGTCGCGGAGGTATCGGGATAGTTCGCCTCGTCGTAGCCGTTCGGAATGAGCTCCGTTCTCCCGACGAGCTCCGGATAGCGCTCCTCGTAGTCCTTACGCGTGTACTCCGACGTGAACACCACGGTGCGCGCGGCCGCGACGGTCTTCCGCTCCACCCAACGTGCCCAGCGAAAGCGCATCGGATCCCGCGGATACCCTTCGAGCGTGATCGGGTCGCGCAAGTCCGCGACCCACGGCAGGCCGCTCCAGCGCGCGAGCGTAAACGCGACCAGGTTCGTCGTCGTGATCGGAAAGGTCGACCAGATGATCTTCGGCCGGTAGCGCCGGATCAGCCGCATGCCGCTGAGCACGGCCGCCGGCCACCAGCTCACCCACGGATCCGGCCACGCCAGGCAGCCCGGATAGCGGCCCTTGATCGCGAAATGCCGCCTCGCATCGAGGCCGAAGGCCCGGTGCACCGGCACGTCGGCGGGAATCTCGCCGAGCTGGCCGGGATGGGACTTCGCATACGCGCGCGGATGAACGGTCAGAACGGCCGGACGCCAGCCGTCCTCGCGCAGGTACCGCACGACTTTCAGCGCGCGCTGCACGCCGCTGCTGGTCGCGATCGGCGGGAAGTGGAAGGCGACGATCAGGATCGAATCGTTCGTCATTGCGCCAAGGTCCTCGGCCGTCGCCCGAGCTTCCGATGCCGGCTCGTCAACCGTACGCATCGGCATCCGAGTCGCCGTGGGTCAGGAACCAGCTCTCCGGGCACAGGAGCTCCGGGAACTGCTCGCCTTTGCCGCCCGCCGCGAGCAGGAAGTGAAAGCGCGGCTCGCGCCGCGCGAAACCGAGACGCTCGAGCACGTCCGTCAACGCCGGGCTCCATGTGTGACACGTGACGGTCTGAGCGCCGTGCCGCTGCAGGCTCGTCACCGCGGCGTCGACCAGCATCGAGACGTAGTCCGGGCGATCGAGCGGCACCACGAGATCCACGAGAAAGCCGCGTCGATAGGAATACACGTCGGTCGGCTCGCGGAGCATCGTCACGACGACGCCGACTAGCTCCCCGCGGTCTCGCATCTCGGTCCGCATGAACGCCGCGAACGGCCGGTCGACGTACTTCCAGTTCAGGTACGACGCATCGCGAACGACGGCGCACGCGCACGTGGCCGCCATCCGCTTCCACAACGCATCGTGCTCGGCCGTGAATCGATCGACGCTCGCGAACGTCACGTCCTGCGACGGCACGTGCCGTCCGCGCCTGCGGCGCAGCCCGTGCAGGAGCGCGAGGCCCGCGGCCGCCGCCTCCGCGGCACCGGCGGGCAACTTGTGTCGCAGATTCATCCGGTAGCCGCTGACGAACACGTGATGCGCAAGCGAGCAGACCTGGCGCCAGCCGAGCGCGAACTGCAGCTCGCGCATCTGCGCGGTCTGACCGAGCGACAGGTTGAGCGGCAGATCCTCGAGCGCCTTCTTGATCAGCATCGGGCCGATCGGCGAGCCGCGCACTGCCTGGCCCGCCATCGTCTCGACGAACCAGCCGGTCACGAGCTCCTTGCCGCTCACGTGCAACCGCACCGGGAGCGCGCCCTGGTGCGCGACGACCTCGCCCTTTCTCAGATACAGCCAGACGAGCGGCGCGATTCCGAGCCGCTCGGCCGACGCGACGAACATCCAGCGCCACCTGCCTGGAATGGTCTGCGGCAATCGGTCCGGGTATTCCTTGCGCTGGAACTCGAACACCGCCTCCTCGAGCTCCGCTCGGTAGCCGAAGATTCCGCGGGCTTCGCCGAGCGGCGCTCGGCTGGACGGCTGCTCGTTCACGGGTGCGCCTCGAGCATCGGTCGCAGTCAAAAGCGTAGACCGCCGTCGAGCTCGAGCACTCGGCCGGCAAAGTAGTCGTTCTCGCAGATGAACCGCACGCCGGCCACGAGCTCTTCGGGAGTCGCGAACCGGCCGACGGTGGAGCCGCTCCGGATCCGCTCGCGAAAGAGCGGCGGGATCTTGCTCGTCATGCCGGTCTCGGCGAATCCGTAGGCGATCGCGGCCACCCTGATGCCGTACACCGCGAGCTCCTGCGACCACGTCACCGTCAGCGCATCGATCGCTGCTTTGGACGCGGCATACGCGCTCTGGCCGGCGTTCCCGGCGCGGACCACCGACGAGGTGTTGATGATGACGCCTTTGTGCCGGGTCTCGAGCCAGCGCGCGGCCACCTCGCGCGCAACCAGGAACGTTCCGGTCAGGTTGCTCGCGAGCGTCGCCGACCAGTCCTCGATCGAATGCTTCTTCACGCGCTTGCCGAGCCGCGAAACCAGGGTCTGATCGCGCAGCACGGCCGCGTTGTTCAGCACGATATCGATCGTCCCCGCATCCGCGAACACCTCGGCGACGGCCGCCTCGACTTGCGCGGGATCGCTCACGTCGCAGCGGAGGAAGCGCGCGCCGGGCACGGCGGCTCGAGCCGTCTCGAGCGCCTGCTCGTCATTGTCGAGGCCCCAGACACGGGTGCCGCAGGCGGAGAACTGCGTCACGCAGGCGAGCCCGACTCCGGACGCCGCCCCGGTCACGAGCATGCCTGCCTGCGCGAGCTTCATTGAGCGGCAGCCCCGGCCTTCTCGAGCAGCGCGACGATATCCGCGATCGACTCGACCTCGATCGCGTCCTCGACCGGTATGTGCGTGCCGAAATGCTGCTGGATCGCCGACATCAGCGCCACGTGGCCCAGCGAGTCCCAGCCGTTGATGTCGCCCGGGCCCGTGTCATCCGTGGGCTGGCTCTCGCTGCATTGGAACAGGTTCGCCATGAGTGACTTCAGTTGCTTTCCGATATCTGACATCTGTTGGATCCATCGGTGAACGGGAACTAGTCGCCTGGATCGGTGCGAACCACCGACCGCGTGAGCCTCGACACGAGGCCCACGCCGTCCCAGGGATTCTCGAAGTGGTTGCCCTCGCCCGGCGCCGGGAAGCGGCACACGCCGAGATGCGCCGCGTGCTCGGTGAACTGCTCCGCGTCTTCAGGCCCGAGCCGCGTGACCACCGTTTGCACGTTGCGCGGGATATGCGGATAGACGTCCTCGACGCGCTCGAACGGGATGACCTGAACGAAGCGATTCGCGCAGTCGAGCGTCGTGCTCGGGGCGTCGGCGGCGACCACGGTCCAGTCGGTGCGCGCGTCGTGGAACACGTCGCAACCGTCGAGCAACGCCCGCGCCCGGTCGAGCACGATTCGGTAGGTCTCGCCGAAGTCGAGCGCGTGGCGCGGGTAGGTCTTGCTCTGCTGGGCGAAGGCGGCGTTGAAAGCTTCGAGGAAAGCGGTGAAGCCGGCCGATCCGCGTGCGCCTTTCACGAAAATGTGCTGCGGCGAGCTGCAGGCGAGCTGATCGAACACGGCGACGTCGGTCGCGAGCCGCCGGATGCCGCCCGCGTCGATGAATGCCGGATCGACGACGGCGAGGCTGAAGCGCGGACCGAAGATGACGTCCTCGCAGTGCCAGCCGGCCGGCAGGTCGCGGATCGCGTCGACGGCCTCCCGGCCGCCCCACGCGATGCGGACATCGGCCGCCCGGCTCATCGCCTCGTGGGCCTCGCGGTTGTGCCGATCGAACCACACCACCTGCGTCTCGTCGGCCATCCTCGCTCCGGCCTCGGAAACTCCATGCAGCGCATCGAGCAGCGGCGACAGCACGTCACCCTGCCGGGCGCTCAGTCTGATGAAATTGCGGTTGCCGAGCACGGCGGACATCGCCCACGAGAACACTGCAAGCAGCGGAACATTGCCCGCGACCCAGTGGCAGACGAGCCCCTTCGGCACCGTGCGAAGGCTCTTGCGCGCGTTGATCCGGACGAACCCCGACAACGAGTCGACGTCTTTCAGCTCGCGCGCGATCTGCCCGAGCAGGAAGTCGCTGTCGAGGAACGAGGCCAGGAAGGCGAGCCCCTCGCGGGGCAGCTTGTCCCGCAGCCCGGATCCCGGCGCGAGGATCATTCTCGACAGCTCGCCGAGCGCGCTCAATCGGCCGCGAAAATCGACGGGCCCTGCTCCGCCGTGCGCCGAAAGCTTCGCGAGCGAGTCCTCGATGCTTCGGGCCGCCGACGGCGCCGGATACGCGAACTCAACGGCGGACGACATCGCTGCAACCCCTGAGCTCCGATTTCGGCGCGCGGCCCTGAAAGACGAACGCCGTCCCTCTGCGGCCGCATGGGCAGCCGTCCACCCGCTCGATCCGGCCGATGTCCTCCGTCAGCACGCTGTGATTCGGGCTCGCGAGCGGCAATGTGCTGATCAGCTGGATCAGGCCCGGCTCCCCGGGCTCGGCCGTATCGAGCGTGTCGGCGCGCCGGATCAGCACTTCCGCCCAGTACGGCACGTGCTTCACGCCCTCCGGGCAATCGGGATAGGCAAGCCCCACCTGCTCCACCATCCCGTAGAAGTCGATCACCCTGTCCGGCGGCAGCCCCCACACGCCGGCGACGGTGCGGTTGAACGTGCTCTTGTCGACGGCGAGGTCTTGAAGCCTTTTCCATCCGCCGCTGTGCAAGAGCACGGAGCCCGGATGTGCGGGCGCCGGCGCGAAGTCGGCGAGCGCAACGTGCGCCTGGTAGAGGATATAGGTGAAGCCGTACGCGATGAACGGCCGTCCCGCGATCTTGTCGAGCGCGGCCGTGAGCGCGTTCCGATCGAGCTCGAGCCCGTCCGCGGTCTGGCGCATCACGAAGTGGAACTCGGTCGCAAGATGTGCAACCGCGAGAATCGCGGCGCCGCGGGCGCTGAAGCCGTTGCTGCTCCGGACGGTCGCCTCGGTGTCGAACACGAGATAGGGCCGCCGCTCCTCGCCGATGAAGTCGCTCAGAATCGCGTTCGCGCTGCGCGCCTGCCGACGGCGGCTCTCCTTGTCGACGAAAATCTTCGATGCGTTGGCCGAGGTCGTCGCGGAGGATTGCACGACGGACACGTCGTCGTTGCGCGACCGAAGCTCGTACTCCTTGAACAGCGACACCGGCAGAAACGGATAGCGCTCGATGAACGGGGTGCCGGCCGGCGCGGTCCTTTCCGCGTCTTCGACGAGCGCTGCATAACCCTCGCAGCGCTGCCGGTGATACTCGCGCAAGGCCGTGAGCCGCTCCTCGAGGAAGCGAGCTTTGTCCTCCGCGCTCATGGCGTACGGCCGCACGCCCGGCACGAAGGGATCGAGATTCATCGCCGTCGCCTGCATCTCTTCACACTATCTCTCGAATCACGCGCTCCGGATCGTTCGGCGACAGCAGCGCGCGCTGCAGCTTGCCGTTTGCCGTGAGCGGAAAGCTCCGCACCTCGAAGTAGCGGACCGGCACTTTCACCGGTGCGAGCCGCGCGCGCAGGAACTCCGTCAGCGTCTGACGATCGACCGGACGTCGAAGCTCGACGTACGCGGCCGGTATCTGCCCCCGCTGCGGGTCGTCGAGACCGCCGACCGCGCTCGCGATCACGTCCTCGTGCTCGGCCAGCGCGCGCTCGACCTCGAGCGGCGACACCTTCTCCCCTCCGACCTTCAGCATCTCGTCGCGGCGGCCGAGGAGATAGATATAGCCGCCGCTGATGCGCGCGATGTCTCCGGACAAGACCGAGCCGTCGGGGAGGAACGCACGACGCGTGCTCTCCGGATCGTTCAGGTAGCCCTTGACGATACTCGGCCCCCGGATCGCGAGAATGCCTTCCTCGCCCTCGCCCTTCACGGAGAAATCCCGCTCGTCGACGACGAACACCTCGAGCCCTTCGATCGGCGTGCCGCAGGTCGGCTCGGCGAAGCGCGGGTCGTCGTCGCGAATGTAGGAAATGCGCGGTGTGGCCTCCGTCATTCCATAGTTGTCGAAGAATCGGGCGTTCGGAAAGATTTCTTTCACCGTAGGCAGAAGCTGCCTGTCCATCGCAGCGCCGGCCGAGCATAGCACCCGCACCGACGGCATCGACAGCGGCGTGAGCCGATGCAACGTGCACAGGGAATGATAGGTCGACGGGACGCCGCAGAACGTCAGCAGGCCCTCCGCTTCCACGGCTCTCGCGAGCTTGATCGGGTTGCGGAAATTGTCGAACAGCCGCACCGTGCCGCCGACGTAGAACATGTAGAGCACCTGCGTGAGCAGCGCGTAGCTGTAATGCAACGGCAAGACGACCGCGGCGCTCGGATTCGCGGCGTAGTCGAGGTAACCCGTGATCGCCCTCGCCGAATGCGTCAGATTCTCCGCGGACATCGGCACGCCTTTCGGGGTGCCGCTCGTGCCTGATGTGAAGATGACGAGCTCGGGCAGCGCCGGGTCGCGCTCCGGCAACCGGCCTTCCCCCTCCTCCGTTTGCGCGTCGAGATCCAGTCGGACGCTGTCGCCGCAGCGCCGCGCGATCTCCTGCACGACGCGTTCGGGCGCCTGCGCATCGATCGGGACGGGCACGTTGCCGCTGATCGACGCGGCGAGCAACGTGCGCACGAAGCGAACGCTTCTCTCGGCCGGGATCAGCAGGAAGCGGCCGGCGCCGTGCACGCGCCGCAGCGCACGCGCCTGGGCGAGCGAGCGTGCGAGAAGCTCGCCGTACGTGAGCCGCTCGCCGTCGTCGGCGATGGCCGGTGCCGAGGGCCTCGCACGCTCGACCCAGGAGGCGAAAAGGCTCATCCCCGCGCTACCCTGGCGGCCACGGTATCCACGAAGGCGAGCAGGTCCTCCTCCGACGCGCGCCGCGGGTTCGACCGGATGGCGACGTCGACCGCCATTCGAGTCGCGATCTCCCGGCGGTAGCCCGCGTCCGAGGCGAGGCGAGCTGCCACGGGGTGAGTCGCGACCGATTCGAGTGCCTGGTCGACGATCGGCCGAATGCGCTCGACCAGAGCGTCCACGCCGTCGAGCTGCAACCGCTCGAGCAACGTCTGCATCTGCGGAGTGGTTGCGTTGAACTCGAGCCCGGTGACGAGCGCACAGCCGTTCGCGAGACCGTGCCCCATTCCGTCCACGCCCACCGCATGCGCGAAGGCGTGAACGATCCCGACGGAGCAGTTCGCCGCGGCGACGCCGCCGAGAAACCCGGCCTCCATCAGTCGATCGTTCCGGCTTGCACTGGGCGGCAGCGGGTACGCGTCGACCACGGCGCTCAGCGCGGCCGCGGCGGTCTCCTTCGCGAGGCGCAGCGGCACGATCGACAGATACGCCTCGAGCGAATGGCTGAGCGCGTCGCACAGAAACTGCGCGAGCGCCCGCGGAGCGACGCTCTCGAGGAATCGACCGTCGAGCACCACCCTGTCGGCGAGGAAGGCGCGGGTCACGACCGCTCGCTTCGATCCCGCCGCGGACTGGTAAACAGCGACGTCGGCGGCCTCTGCGCCCGTTCCGCACGTCGTCGGCACGAGGCAGAGGTGCGGCCGGGATTGCGCCGCGAGCGCCTGATCGACGACGCCGGTCGAGAGGTCGAGCACGCCTGCAGCGTGCGCCCATGCAAGGCGAGCCCAGTCGAGCACCGAGCCGCCGCCGACCGCGACGATGCGCCCCGCCGGCCTGCCGCGCAGCAACTCCGCGCCAAGACGGATCGCGGCCTCGGTCGGCTCGCCGTCCGGTTTCGCGACGTGATTCGCCGGCGTCAGCGAAACGTCACGGCGCGAGAGCGCTTCGCCGAGCAGGTCGAGAACGGGCCGGCTGCCGCTCGTCAAGAAAACGGTCGATTCGTCGACATGATCCGCGAGCGAGCGGAGCGAGCCGCTGCCGCATACGACGGCGGGCGCGTGACGGAACTCGGGGTAGCTGAGCTTCAGTTTCGCCATAGGGGCGTCATCGTACCAAGCGAGCCGTCCGCGGAGCGTGACGGCGTCTAATGATCGCGAGCCGCAACGCGCCGGCAAAGCCCCGAAGGGCCCGACGGCTCTCCGCCGACCGTTCTCGCGGTGCTCGCGGCCGCAGCTGCCGTCCCCGGCATACCGCGGCGGGCCCCGAGGCGGCAAGCGCGGTCTGCACCGATCAGTGGACGGCGGAGGCCGGGAATCGCATTCGCTCCGTCCTTGTTATGATTCGATGCCGCGGAGGTCGAGCCGGTCATCGCGACTCGCGAAACCGAGGTGTGAGTCACGCTCGACCGCCCCACTCGACTCTACGATACGCACGTCGTCGCCCCGCCCACCGCCGGAAGCCGCATGGTCAGCGCTCCAACCAAGACGTCTACGCCGGCTGATCGAGCCCGAACCGCCTCGCGGCCGGTATTCATCGTAGGCTGTCCGCGCTCGGGCACGACCTGGCTCTATCACATTCTTCTCTCGGCGGGCCGATTCGCGATATATCGTTCCGAGACGAACATTTATAACTCATTTGCGCCGGCTTACGGGGACTTTGCGAACGTTCGGACGCGGGCCGCATTCCTGCGCAAGTGGCTCCGCAGCGAATACTTTCTGAGATCCGGCCTCGACGCCGACGCGTTCCATTCGAAGGCGATGGAGCGCGGCACGGGGCCCGGTGCGATGCTGCGGCTCTTGATGGAAGAGATCTGCGCATATCAGCACGCGGAGCGCTGGGCCGAGTGCACGCCCGAGCACGCGCTCTCGCTCGCCCGGATCAAACGCGACTTCCCCGAGGCGCTCTTCATCCACATCGTGCGCGACGGCCGGGATGTCGCGTTGTCGTTGGCGAAGCAACGGTTCATTCGGCCGCTGCCATGGCACTCGGACCAAGGCGAGCTCGCCGCCGCGGCGTACTGGACCTGGATCGTGGCGGCGGCGACGCGTCAGGCTGAGGCCTTTCCGAGCGATGTGCTCGTGCTCAAGTACGAAGACCTGGTGACGGACTACGTGGGCGCGCTCGAGATCGTCTCGGCGTTCATCGGCCAACGCATCGACGTCGCGAAGGTGGCCGATGCGGGGATCGGCAGCGTCGCACGACCGAACACGTCGTTCGCCGCGCAGAACGGCGCGGCGGCGCCGCAGACGGTCGGCCGATGGCGGACGGAGCTCTCCCCCGAGCGATTGGGCGCGCTCGAGGCCGTGGTCGGCCCAATGCTCGATCGCTTCGGCTATTCGCGCGGCGCGCCGGCGGCGTCGGCGCCGGCCGCACGGCTCAATGCCGCGCTGTACAAGGCACGTTTCGGCGCGATGTGGCGCTTGAGGACATCCACGCCGCTCGGGCGTTTCGGTGACGACCGTCTGAGCCGCCTGACGGTGAAAGACGCCGTCGACGATCCCACGCTCCGCCCGGCGGCGCACCTCGCTGCGATCCGGCGCATCATCGAAGGCTGAGCGCGGGTCTTCGAGGCCGTCAGTCCGTGGACGACAGCGCTCCGACGGGCTGACGCCGACACACCGCCCGCTCGTACAGCGCCCGATACTGGTCGATCATCGCCTCGACGGAAAAGCGCCCGACCGCCGCGGCGCGCGCGGCGGCACCGTGCCGCGCCCTCCGCACGTCGTCGCTCGCGTACGCGACGACGGCAACCGCCAAGGCCTCGCTGTCGCCCGGCGGCACGAGCGTGCCCGTCTCGCCCGGCGTGATCAGCTCGGGATTGCCGCCCGTCGCGGTCGCGATCACCGGCAGGCCCGACGCCATCGCCTCGAGTACGGTGTTCGAGATCCCTTCGCGCAGCGAGCCGAGCACGAAGACGTCCATGCATCGCAGAAGCTCCGCGACGTCATCGCGGCTTCCCGGCAGCCACGCGTCGTCGGCGGCTCCTGCCGCGCGCAGCCGCTCGAGCGCGGCGTCGCGCAGCTCGCCGTCGCCGATCATCAGCAACCGCAACGGCCGCCGGGCGCCTTGCAGCCTCTCGCGCGCACGGATGAACGCCTCGACCAGATTCAACGGATCCTTGATCGCCGCGAAGCGCGTGACGCTGCCGACGACGAGCGCCCCTTCGGGGAACACCGCTTCCGGGAGCCGGCGCCGCTCGCCGAGTCCGGCGGGGCGAAAACGCGCGGTGTCGACGCCGTTGCAGATTCGCGTGACGTTGTTCGCACGAATGCCCACGGTCTCGATGAGCCATCGTCTGAGATGCTCCGAGACCGTCACGAATTCGTGCACGAACGGCGCGAACGCGCGCCGGGCGATCCGGTACCTCGCTTTCGTGCCGTCCGGGTCGGCGACGTCCCAGCCGTGCTCCCCGTGTATGCGCACCGGCACGCCCGCGAGCGCGGCAACGACGGCGCAGTCGAGCGTGCCGAAGTTGCGCGTATGCACCGCGCTTGGGCGCAGGGTCCGGAGCAGCCGGAAGAGCCGCGCGTACGCGCCGAGATCGCGCCCCGGGCGCTTGCCGATCGCGTGAACGGCGATGTCGGGATGCAGACGCTCGCGAAACCGGGTCGCTTCCGTCAGCGCGATCACGGCGTGCCGGAATGCGCCCTGCCCGTGGAGCCCGTTCACGACGTTGACCACACCGTTCTCGAGGCCGCCGTAGTCGAGACGGAAAACGATGTGCGCGATCAACGGTGTCATGCCGCCAGGCTGCTCTCCGCGAGCTCCGCCGCGACGTCCTCGTGGCTCGCGCCGTCGAGGTGCAACCGGCTCCAAATCTCGAGATTCAGCAGCACGAGAAGCAGGTCGGAATAGTCCTCGCGGCTCGCGTCGTGCGCATTGCAGATCGTCTCGACGACGCCCGGATCGAGCAGCCCCCGCGCCGCGACGACGCGCGGATCGAGAAGCTTGCGCCGCAGCGGCACGAGCTCCTGCCGGAACCATGCACCCACCGGCGCACCGAAGCCGCGCTTCCGTCTTTCGAGCACCGGCCGCGGCAACACGTCGCGGAGCGCGTCCTTCAGGATCGCCTTCAGGCGCCCGTTGGGGGCCTTGATCTCGGCCGGGATGCTCGCCACGAGCTCGACCAGACGATGATCCAGGAACGGCACGCGGCATTCGATCGAGCACGCCATCGTCATCTTGTCCGTCATGAGGAGCAGATCCTCCGAGAGCTGCGTGCGCCAGTCGACGCGCAGCAATCTCAGAAGCTCGTCCGTGCTCGTCTCCTCGCCGACGACCGCATCGAAGCCGTCGGTCGGAGGACCGTGCCGTGCGCGCTGCAGCGCCGCGAGCACCGCCTCGTCCGCGAGCGCGATGTACAGCTTGTACTGCTGCCGCCAGTCGAGGCCGTTCGCGCGGATGAAGCGCTTCGCGTAACGCCCGAGATCCATGAGCCGGTTCTGCCGGCCGCTCGGCAGCGCTCGCGCAAGGAGCGGCAGCACGCGCCGTCGGAGCCACGACGGAATCCGCTCGTAATAGCGGCCGTAATGCGGGCCGAGGTAGCGGTTGTAGCCCGCGAAGAGCTCGTCGCCCCCTACGCCCGACAGTATGACTTTCACCGACTCGGCCGCGAGCTCCGAGACGAGGTATGTCGTCATGATGGCGCTGTCGGAGATCGGCTCCTCGAGATGCCACAAGAGCTTCGGCAAGAGGCGGGCGACGTCGGGCTGCACCGCGATCTCCCGATGCCGGCTGCCGAGCTGGTCGGCGACGAGCCGCGCGAAAGGCAGCTCGTTGTAATAGTCGGCGACCGCGCTGCCGCGGTAGCCGATGCTGTAGGTATTCAGCGCGCCGTCCGAGTGGCGTGCCATCAGGCTCACGACCGCGCTCGAGTCGATGCCGCCGCTCAGGAACGCGCCGAGCGGGACGTCGCTCACGAGATGCGATGCGACCGCCCGATCGAGCTCCGCCGCGACCCGCTCCGTCCACTCCTCGCTCGATCGCGAGCGATCGACGTCGCGCGGCGGTTCCCAGTAGCGAAAGACGCGGAGGCTGCCCCCTTCGCTCACGAGCATCGTGCCCGGCGGCAGCTTCGACACTCCGGCGAACAGCGTGCGGGGCGCGACCGCGTAACCAAGCGCGAGATAATCCGACAGCGCCTCCGTGTCGACGGCGGCGCTGAAGCCGCTCAATGCCCGGAAAGCCTTCACCTCCGAGCTGAACGCGAAGCCGGACGCATACCGCCAGTAGTACACTGGCTTGATGCCGAGCCTGTCTCTCGCGAGGAGAAGCTTGCGGCGCGTCGAGTCCCAGAGCGCAAACCCGAACATCCCTTCGAGCCGCGTCACGAAATCCTCGCCGTGCTCCTCGTACAGATGGACCAGCACCTCCGTGTCGCTGCGCGTCGCGAACCTGTGGCCCTGCGCCTCGAGCGAGCGTCTGAGCTCGCGGAAGTTGTAGATCTCGCCGTTCATGACGACCCAGACCGAGCCGTCTTCGTTGCCGATCGGCTGATGCCCGCCTTCGAGGTCGATGATCGACAGCCTGCGCATGCCGATCACGACGTCGCCGCAATCCCTGACGCCGTCGTCGTCCGGCCCGCGGTGCCGGATCAAGTCCGCCATGCGCCGCACGTCGTCCGGGCCGTACCGCCTGACGTCGCCGAGCTGCACCGTTCCAACGATCCCGCACATCCTGGCTATTCAGCCCATCACGGCAGATTCTTCACGAGGTGCGGACCGAGCAGGTTCGCGATCGGCAGCGGCAGGCGCTGCCACGCCGCGACGGCGAGACGATACTTCGGATTCGCCGGCGTGAGCATCGGCATCGGCTCGCCATCGCGAAGCACGTAGTACCAGCGCAGCTGCCGCGGGCGCGCGCCCCACTGCTCCTTGAATCGATAGGTGCCCGAGTCTTTCGACGAGCGGCCGAAGTCGAACGTGCGGCAGCCGCGTGCGATGGCGCCGCGCAATGCGGTCCAGTAGAGAAGCATGTTCACGCCAAAGCGATTCGCCTCGCGCACCGACGATGCCCACGGAATCTCGAGCGTCGTGCCATGGGCAAGCAGCAGCCCGGCAGCGACGGGCTTGTCACGAAGGTACACGACGACGAGCCACGTCTCCGCCGCGAACGTCGATGCGATCGCCGCGAAAAAGCGCTTCGAGTATACCGGCGTGCCGAGATCGCGCATGTTGCGCGAGAACACGGCGTAGAAATCGTCGAGCAGCTCGGCGCCCCCTTCGCGCACGCGGCAGCCCTCTTTCTCGGGCCTGCGGATCTGGGCTCGGAGCTTCGGCTTGAAGGCCTTCCAGAGCGCGTCTTCGCTGTCCGGAAGGTCGAGCAGCATCGTCACCTTGTCGTCGCGGCTCGGCAACCCGAGCTCGGGCTCCTCGCGCTGCCGCAGCTCCACGTGCGCGCTGCCGCACGCCGCGGCGAGGCGACCTGCTTCCGCGACGAGCGACTCTCTCGCCTCGTCGCTCTCCGCGAGCACGCCGCCGTAGTTGAAGTACGGCATCGAGACGAGAAAGTCGCCGAACAGCCTGCTTCGCAACCGCACGAGCGGAAGAACGCCGCGGACGTCCCCCGAAGCGTCTTTGGCCATGAGGTAATGCGTCTCGTGGCCGAAAACGTCTCGAATGAGCGAGCGCCAGCGGTAGTCGTGATAGAGCTCGGCCCCATGGTTGCGGCGCAGGAAGCCCGTCCACTCCGCGGCATCGGCCTCGTCCGCCGCGTGAATCACCGTCGGCAGCGAGCCGCCGGTCGTAGAACGGAGGGCCGGGCCGCCGGCCCGTGCGGCCTCGCTCATGGTTCGACGCCGGTGCCGCCCGCGCAGAAGACGCGGTCCAACCTGTCCCAGGCGAGCTTGCGCAGCAACACCCGAAGCCGCCCTTCGAACTTGCGCAGATTGAGGTAATGGCGGATCCGCGCACGCGAGTCGGCGCCCGGCACCCGCGGCTGCTCCGGATCAAGCTCCCACGGATGGAAGTAGAAAACGACCGGCCGCTCGTACACTCGTCGCGCCCGTGCGAGCAGCCGGAGTGAGAGCCACAGCGGGAGCAGCCGGAAGTAGCCGCCGCCCGCGGCGGGGAGGTTGCGCCCCGCGAACGGGGCCGTGGTTGCCGGTATCTCGAGCAGTCCCGCGGGCTCTACATAGAACGGCTCCGTCGGCCCCGACGGCACACCGTAATGGTCATGAGCGATCGGATAGAGGCTCGAGCTGTAGTCGTAGCCGGCCTCGCTCAGGATGCGATGCGCCCACGGCGTGCGCTCGTCGATCGACCAGCTCGCCGCACGATAACCGCGGACCGCGACCCCGGACACGTCCTCGAGCAGCTTCTTCGTCGCGGCGACGTCCTCGCGAAACGCCTCCGGCGTCTGAGTCCAGACGCGGATGTGCTGCATCCCGTGGCTCGCGATCTCGTGGCCCTCGTCGGCGATACGCCGCACGACGCTCGGAAAGTGCTTTGCGACCCACCCCAACGTGAAGAAGGTTCCACGCACTCCGGCATCGGAAAAGAGCTGCAGGATGCGATCGACGTTGCGCGGCAAGCGGCACTCGAGCTCGGACCAGCGCGATCTCGGCACGAGATGCTCGAACGCCGAGACCTGGAAGTA
>Ga0079224_100001105_pt1 | contig 29782 bp, 34 predicted proteins | sample Stecom2015_FD_80414 | JGI IMG/M metagenome (GOLD analysis project Ga0079224, IMG submission 80414) | Agricultural soil microbial communities from Utah to study Nitrogen management - Steer compost 2015 | ecosystem: Environmental > Terrestrial > Soil > Agricultural land | place: USA: Utah... | reverse complement strand
TCAAGATGGCGGCCCGCCCTCGCGCGCAAATTCCGGCTTTTCGCTCGGATGTGAAGTCGCTTAACTGTGCCCGTTAAGAGCAAAGCGGGCAAAACCCGCACCGCCACACATCTGGTCACCCGATCGGAGATGGCTCGCCAGCTCGGCGTTTCACGTTCGGCGGTGACCCAGGCCTGCCGCCCCGGAGGCCGCCTGCATCTGGCGTGCTCGGGGACTGCGGTGAACGCCCTGCATGAGGCGGCGCGGCGCTGGCTGAGCGAACGGCAGGCGGCCACGCAGGAGTTGCCCCCGATCAAGGTGGACGGCGGCTCCGAGCGGCCCTCCTCGCGCCCCATCGCCGAGCTCGAGCTCGAGCTCGGTCCGCGGCAGCGCACGGACCTTGCTACGCTCGCCGAGCCACTCACGGCGCTCACCAATGCGTACGGGGACGCCGTCGGTTTGGAGCGCTGGGTGAAGTGCCGCAAGACATTGGAGGAGGCCCTCAAGGCGGAGCTGCTCCGCCACCGCATCGAGGGCCGACTCGTGGCGCGCACGACCGTGACCCGCATGGTCGGTCACGTCGACCTCGCGTTCCGGCTCCTGCTCTCGGACGCACCGCGGTCTATCGCCACGCATCTGGCGCCCGAGAACATGGCTGCGGCAACGGCGTTGGTTCGCGATGTGATGTCGCAGATCCTCACCGCGGCGCGCGACCACATGGCTGCCTCGCTCGAGGCGGACGACACGCTGGCGCCGTTGCTGGAGGCCGCGGAGTGACACGCGTTGCACCGCGGTACGTGGTGCCGCGGTATCGCCTACCGCGGTTGCCGGAGGCGGCGCAGTGACACGCCACCGTTGCGCGCTCTGCTTCGGCTATGACCGGCATTGCTCGCGTTGCGAGGGACGCCGGCTGGCGCGCAAGCACGGCGGCGAAGACGACCAGGTGGGCGAGGATGAGCGCTCATCGCCAGGGGGCTCGCCCACCGGGTTGAACGTGGATGGGGACAACCGGCAACGGGAAGCCGCGCCGTTTGAGGCGGAGCCGTGACGGCCAACCCAGATACCGAATGGCTGTGCCGGCAGCTCCGGAAGCTCACCGTCAGCATCGCCATCATGTCGCCATCGGAGTGGACAGAGGCGAAGCGGTACCTGCCGGCGTCGAGCTCGTCGATGCCCGGCTACTTCCGGTTCGACGTGATGCCCTACACGCGGGAGATCATCGACTGCATGTCGCCGGAGTCGGACGTGCGTCACATCACGATCATGAAAGGAGTGCAGGTCGGCGCGACGACGCTGCTCGAGAACACGATCGGCTACTACATCGACCAGATTAAGACCGCGCCGATGATGCTGGTGACGGCAGACGCCGAGCTCGCGAAGCTGCGCATCGAGTCGTTCGTGGTGCCGATGCTCAAGTATTCGGGCCTGGACCACTTGGTGGGGTCGCTCGACGAACAGAACCCGCGCAAGACCGGGCGCACCGACAAGAAATACGAATGGGAGGGCGGCGGCTCTCTTATCCCGCTCGGCGCCGTGAACGCCAACAAGATGCGCTCGATCCCGATTCAGGTCCTCTTGCGCGACGAGATCGACGGCTGGGCGGACAACGTCGGCAAGGATGGCGACCCGGTCACGCTCACCGCGGACCGTACCGCTGCCTACGAGGCGAGCCGCAAGATCTTCGACTGCTCGACGCCGCTTATCAAGGGGAGCTCGAAGATCAGCAAGCTGTTCCAGTCGGGCGACCAGCGCCGCTATTTCGTGCGTTGCCTGAAATGCGCCCACCCGCAGGTGCTGCGCTGGCGCCGCGAGGACAAGGACACGGGCAAGATCACCGGTATCGTCTGGCAGACTGCGGAGGGCCGTCTCGTGGAGGGCTCGGTGCGTTATGTCTGCGAAGAGTGTGGGCACAAGCACAGCAACTCGGACAAGACGCAGCTATTTGCCGACGGTAACGCGGAGTGGAAGGCCACGGCCGAACCGGAGACGGCGCATCATCGCAGCTACCACCTGAGCGCGCTCTACTCCCCGATCGGGATGCAGACCTGGGAAGCCTGCGTGCAGAAGTGGCTCGAAGCGTGGGACGAGGTGGCGAACCGCTCGAAGGACAACGCCAAGCTCCAGGTCTTCTACAACAACGTGCTCGGCGAGCCGTTCGAGCAACGGGGCACCAAGCTGCGCTTCGACATCGTGTCCGCGCATCGTCGTCACGAGTACCGCTACGGCGAGGTTCCGAACAAATGGCTCGAAGAGTACTGCGCCTCGCCGGTGCTGATCGTGACGTGCGCCGTCGACGTGCACATTGATAATCTGGCCGTCGCGGTCTTCGGCTGGTGCCGCCGGCGCCGCGTGGCATTGCTCAACTATTGGCGCTTCTTCGGGGACACGGAGGCGCTTGACAACCCGAAGACATGGGGACGAGTGCGTGAGGTCATCGAGGCGACAGAGCTCGTCGCGGACGACGGTCGGCAATATCGGATCGAGATGACGCTCATCGACTGCAGCTACTTGACGGACACCGTGTATCGGTTCGTCGAGCGCTACGAGGCGGGCGTTTTCCCGGTGCGCGGGCGCGAGTCGCCCCCGAAGAGCGCGCCCATGAAGGAATTCTGGAGCTACACCACGCCCTCCGGAATGATCGGCTGGGCGGCTTCGGTGGACATGTACAAAGACCGCTGGAGCTCTGCGCTGCGGCGAAGCTGGGACGGCATCAGCGTGCAACCGGAGGGCTTCTTCAATGCCCCCATCGACGCGACCGACGAGCAGCTCAAAGAGCTGACCGTTGAGACGCGACGCGAGAAGATCGACAAGGCGACGAACAAGCGCCTCGGCTTCTATTGGCATCGCCCGAGCGGCGCCAACAACGAGCTCTGGGACTTGCTCGTCTACAACAACGTGGCCCTCGATATCATCGCCTTCGACGTCTGCATTCAGCAGATGGGACGCGAGACCATCGACTGGGAAGAGTTCTGGACCTCGCTCCTATGACCGATTGCTGCGACGACACAGAGTGGCTCGACCAACGGATCGCACGAACGAAGGCTCTGATCCTCGTCTATGAGGATGCTGTCGAGGCACTGGCAGGGGGCGCGCAGAGCTACCAGCTGGACACCGGTCAGACGCGGCAGCTCGTCTCGAAGGCCCAGCTCGGCTCGATTCAACTGACATTGCAGCGGCTCGAATCGCGGCTCGCAACGCTGCAGGCACGCCGAGGCGGCAGCGCACAATTTAACATGAGGCCCGGATGGTAAGGTACCCGCTCCTGAACCGCGTCTACGGCTGGCTCTACGGCAATCCGGGGCCGGCGCCCGACGCCGCCCCATCGGTACCGGTCGTCACGCCCGACATGATGAGCCCGGTCAGCGCGCCTGCGCGCTCGATGTGGCACGACGGTGAGAAGTACCCGGGGGGCTTCGGGTTCACCGAGCTGCTCGTCGCCGACTACTGGACGCTTCGCATGCGGTCGACCCAGCTGTTCAAGTCGAACATCTACGCCAGAGGCATCGTCCGGCGTCTCGTGACGAACATCATCAACACGGGGCTTTCGCTCGAAGCCGTGCCGGATGAGTCGATCCTCGGCATCAACGAGGACACGCTTGCCGACTGGGCGGAGTCGGTCGAGAACCGGTTTCACCTATGGGAACGCACGCCCTCGCTCTGTGACTACAGGGAGCGCGTTTCCTTCGGGGCCCTGCAAGCTCAGGCGAAGCAGGCCGCGCTCATCTCTGGCGACGTCCTGGTCGTGCTCCTGCAGGATCCTGCGACCGGTCTGCCGCGCGTGCGGCTCGTGGACGGCAACCGCGTGCAATCCCCGTTCGGCGCCACTCCGGACATCCAGGCGCTCGCGCCGGGCCATTGCATCAAACACGGCGTCGAGCTGGACGCCGACGGCCGTCACGTTGCCTATTGGATCACCCAGACCGACGCGACACATCCATTCCAGACGAAGTCGAAGCGCCTGCCGTGCATCGGCTCGACTGGACGCAAGATGGCGTGGTTGGTCTATGGCACGGACAAGCTGCTCGATGATGTGCGCGGTGAGCCCATCCTGTCGATCCTGCTGCAGTCGCTCCGCGAGGTCGATCGGTACCGCGATGCCGTCCAGCGCAAGGCCACGATCAATGCGATTCTGGCGATGTTCATCAAAAAGGACAGCGAGACGTCTGGCACGCGCCCGCTGACCGGAGGCGCCGTCGTGCGCGGCCGCGAGACGCTGCCGGCGGGAGGGGGGAAAGCGCCCCGTACGTTTAATTTCGCCGAGCAGGTGCCCGGCGCAGTGCTCGACGAGCTCGCGCCGGGCGAGACGCCTCACGGGTTCTCCTCGACCGGTACGGATGAGAAGTTCGCAGAGTTCGAGGCCGCCATCGTCCACTCGATGGCGTGGTGTCTCGAGATACCTCCGGAGATCCTGGAGCTCAGCTTTGCGAGCAACTACAGCGCCAGCCAGGCGGCGGTCAACGAGTTCAAGCTGTTCCTCAACCCCGTCCGGGCCGCGTGGGGCGACGAGTTCTGTCAGCCGATCTACGTGGACTGGCTGTTGTCCGAAACCCTCACAGGTCGGGTAAAGGCCGCGGGGTTGCTCGAAGCTTGGCGCGATCCGTTGCAATACGACCGTCTGGCAGCGTGGCTCGCTGCTGACTGGACGGGTGCGATTAAGCCGAGCATCGACCTGTTGAAGCAGGCGAACGGCTACGAAAAGCTGATTGAGCTGGGGCTCATCACCCGCGATCGCGCCGCGCGCGAGACGACGGGCCAGAAGTACTCGAAGAACGTCAAAAAGCTCGAGCGCGAGAACGAAGCTCTAGCGAAGGCAAACAAGCCCATGGCCGAGCTGAAGAAGCCGCCCGCGCCGCCGCTCGCTCCACCAGGCCCAGGCCCCAACCCGCCGCGGAAGCTGCGCGTCGTCCCCAAACAGGAAGCTCCGAATGTACTGGTTACTTGAGCCATCGACCTGCCGCCTCATGATGACCGCGCGGCAGGACTGCGCGCAACTCGAGACAGCCGCGGCATGGGAGGCGCGCGAGCTCGCGGCTGACATTGCGGCGAGCTCCGGGGTGGTCGCCAACGGGACGCCACTGCCGCGCGGAATGACGATTGCCGGCGCGACCGCCGAGATCAGGGTGGAGGGCGTGCTCACGAAGAAGCCCGATTTCTTTGCGATGTTCTTCGGCGGGGGGAACACCACCTATGCGAATATCCGCGCTGCCATCGGCCTCGCCGCAATCAGCGCTGGGGTGAAGGACGTCGTGCTCCGCGTCGACAGCCCCGGGGGCAGCGTAGACGGCCTATTTGAAGCGATGGGCGCGCTCGCCGAATTCCGCGCCAGCTCGGGCAAGAAAATCCGGGTGGTTGCCGAGAACGCTCAGTCAGCCGCCTACGGCCTGGCGGCAGCGGCGGGCCCGATCGAAGCCGTCGGCCGTGGCGCGAGCTTCGGCAGCATCGGAACGGCGGCCTCGTTCTATCTCCACGACAAGGTCGTGACGCTGACCAACACCGACAGCCCTGACAAGCGTCCGGACCTCACCACGCCCGAAGGCAAGGCGGTCGTGGTCAAATACCTCGACGCCCTCAACGATGAATTCGTGCAGGGCATCGCCCAGGGCCGCGGCGTCACGCCCAAGGAAGTCGCCGAAGGCTTCGGCCGCGGCGCCTCGATGACCGCGCCCGAGGCCAAGCGCCTGGGACTCATCGACAAGATCGCAAGTACAGCACCGCGCGCGGTGCCCAAACAAGGGAAAGCAATGAGCGAACAACAGTCACCAGAAGAGCGCGCGGCAATAGTCGCAGCCGAAGCGCGCGGCGTCGATCAGGAACGCGACCGCGTCAAAGCCCACCTCATGATGGGCGAAAACTGCGGAGACATGAGCATCGCTATCGACGCGATCCGCACGGGCGCTGGCCTGACGCAGGAACTCAATGCGCGCTATCTGAGCGCGGGAATGAACCGCTCAGACCGCCAAAAGCGACAGGGTGACACCACGACCGCGGAAGGCGCCCTCAAGGGCGTAGACGCCGCTACACCGGCAAACGGGGCTGACTTGGGCGACCAGGTCGTTGCGGCGCTGAAGTCCAGCAGCGCAGATCGGAGCCTGATCCGTGGCTAACATCACCATCACCAACAACGACCTCGGCTCAGTTGCGCTCGAAGTTTGGGGCACCGTCGACGGTACGCTTCAGAATGTCGAGATCACGGAGCAGACCTATGCGGCTGGAACGATCCTCTCGCGCAACGCCGCGTCGGGAAACCTCGTTCCGTACGACCCGGTCGCGCTTCCCGACAGCATCGTCGATGTTACGGTCGACTATGACAGCATCCCCACGCTCGAGGCCATTGATATGGCCGTCGTGGTGCCCGGCGCCCTAGTCGGTGACCTGATCACGGTCGTGCCGCTCGGTACCTGGCCGGTTGGCATTACGCTGCCACAAGGCCGATGCCTTGTCGCCGGGACCGTGCAGGTGCGCGTTGCAAACGTGACCGCCGGTGCGGTCAACCCCGGATCGCAGGACCTTCGATTCTTCCTGCAGCGCGATGTCGAGCTACCAAAGTTCGTGCTCACGTACGAGGTAGTGCTGCCCGCATCGAGCACCGGACCCGTCTGCGTCATGAGCGCGGGGAAGGTCAACCAGGCTCGCCTAGTCATTCATGACGAGACGGCTATCACCGCAGCCATGCTGGACGATCTGACCGATCGCACGATCATCCCAGTCAACGTGAAGCAACTCGCGCTGATCGACAACCCGCAGGCCTGACGCGCAAACCGTCTAGCCAAGACAACAGATCCACCGAGAGAACATCATGAGCGACACTTCAACCATTCAGACGATCGACATGTACCTCGAAGAGGCATCGGCTCCGATGTTTCTCTCGGGGTTCTTCCGGTCGCCGCCACAGAATTTCCATACGACCGAGGAGGTCGAAATGGACATTCAGCGCGACGACGAGACCGTGGCAATCGTGATTCAGGACCTGAGCCTTCCGCCGAACAAGAACGAATCCACGCTCTACACGAACAAGCGTTTCAAGCCTCCGATCTACGACGAGGAGGGCGCAGTCACGGCGTTCGACATGATTCTGCGGCAGCCCGGGCAGAATCCTTTTGCGAGCCCCTCCTACGCCGCAAACGCGGTCAGGCAGGCGTTCTCTGTATACCGCAAGTGTGAGAACAAGATCCGTCGCGCCATCGAATTGATGTCCTCGCAGGTGCTGCAGACGGGCCAGCTGACGCTCGTCAACGCCGCTGGCGTGGGCGTCTATGTGCTCAACTTCCAGCCCAAGGCGACGCATCTCGCGAACGCGGCCGTGACCTGGACGGTGGGCGGCGCCGGCAATCGGCTCGCGGACATCGCTGCGCTGGCCACGGTGGTCAGGCGCGACGGTAAGCGCGAGCCGAACAAGCTCGTCTTTGGGGATTTGGCGTTTCAGCAGTTCCTGGCTGGCGCCGACGTGAAGGAAGCGCTGAACTCTCGCCGAGGCTTGCTTGCCGAGGTGAAGCCGCAGGCGCGCGGCCAGGGCGGGACGTTCCAGGGCTGGATCTGGGTCGGACACTATCGGTTCGAGATGTGGACCTATGACGGGTTCTACCGACATCCTCAGACTGGCGTGTTCACGCCGTTCATCACCAGCACCAACATGCTCATGATGAGCGAGGGCGCCCGTCTCGACCTGACCTTCGGCGCCATCCCGATGATTATGCCGCCAGACCCTCGCCTCGCGGCGTTCCTGCCGCCTCGCATCTCGAGCCAGAGTCGTGGTCTGGACCTGACGACCAACGCGTGGGTGACGCCGGACAATAAGCGGGTGATGGTGAGCGCTGGCACGCGCCCGCTGACCATCCCCACGGAAATCGACACGTTCGCGACGCTCAGCACCATTCAGGCCTAACGAAGGTCAATGGGACTGAGAGCTCAAGCGGCGCTGGATTGCCGGGCGATCCTGGAGGATGACTCCGGGTTTGCCTGGCCATTCACGCTCACGTCCCCGGCGGGCCTGGGGGTGCAGCACAAAGGCTTCACCACGGATGTCGGGCAGACCATCGACCCTGACACAGGTCAGGCGGTCGCTGGCCGCCAAGCGTCGGCAACGGTCGCCCTGGCGTCCCTGGCCGCCATGCCGGTGGCCGTTGCGGACGCCGCGAGCAAGCCGTGGCTGGTGACGTACGCCAGCATCACGGGGACCGTAGCGACATGGAAGGTCATCGAAGTCCTACCCGACCGAGCCGTCGGCATCGTCGTGCTCCTGTTGGAGGCCTACCATGCCAGCGCTCCTTGACCTCATCGACAAGCGGGACAACGTCGAGATCATCCGCGACCAAATCGCGGCGATTCTGAAGCTGGAGCTCGCGAACCAGGAGGTGCTCGCGCCAGCGCAGCCGCAGCCGCGGGTGTTCGTGGAGCGGAGCAACCCCTGGGGCGAATTCATCGACGCCCCGGCGGCGTCCCAGTCGCTCATCAACGTCTGGCACGACACCTCGAACTTCGACGCTTCGGCCAGCAACATCGTGGAGCGGCAGAAGTGCGACGCCACGTTCAACATCGACTGTTACGGCTACGCCGCCAGCGCTGCCGATGGCGCGGGCCACACTCCAGGTGATCAGGCTGCGGCGTTCGAGTGTCAGCGCGCCGTGCGCATGGCTCGAAACATCCTCATGTCGGCCCCGTACACCTATCTCGGCTTGCGCGGCCTGGTGTGGAAGCGCTGGCCGCAGACGATCAGCATGTTCCAACCGCAGCTCGACAACCGCCAGGCGCAACGCGTCGTCGGCGGGCGGCTCGCGTTCCAGGTCGCATTCAATGAGTTCTCGCCGCAAGTCACCGGCGAGACGTTAGAGCTACTTTCAATCGAAGTTTTACGCGCAGAGACGGGTGAGCTGTACCTGCGCGCCGACTACCCAGACGAGGAATAGATCATGGCAGTAGATGCAACCGCAGTCGCGCGCGTGGTGGGAATCGACGCGCAGTTCCGAGACCTCCGCGCAGGGGCCGTGCAGTACCTGCCGCAACACATCGGCATCGTGGGCCAGGGCAACAGCGCAGCGGAGTACCCGCTCGAACCCTACCGCATCACCTCGGCCGCGATGGCCGCGGCGCGCTTCGGATTTGGCTCGCAGATTCACCTGATTGCCCTCGGGCTGTTCCCCACGACCGGGGGCGGCGTGGGCTCCATCCCCGTCACGGTCTTCCCGCTGGTCGATGACTACGACGCGGGCGCCGCGGCAGTCGGCTCGATCACCCCTTCGGGCGCAGCGGGCGTTGCTGCGACGTACCGGGCACGCATCGCGGGAATCCTGAGCGCGCCCTTCACGCTCGCGGTCGGCGACAGCGTCGCCATCATCTGCGACAAGATTGTCGCCGCCATCAACGCCGTCCTGGAGATGCCGCTGACGGCCACCGATGGGACGACGGACGTGGACCTCACGGCCAAGTGGGAGGGAGCCTCCGGCAACGACATCACCGTCGAGGTGCTGGACAATGCCGGCGCGGTGCCCACCTCCGACGTGACGTTCGTCATCGTCCAGCCCGCGGCCGGCGCGGCAGATCCGGACGTAGGCCCCGCCCTGGCGATGCTGGGCGGCACCTGGGTGACCATGATCGTCAACGCCATGGGGCCCGCCAATACCGACGCCCTCGACGAGCTCAGCGCCGTGGGCGAAGGCCGATGGGGCCAGCTCGTGCGGCGCCCCTTCGTGGCATTCACCGGCAACCCCGAGGCCGTCGTGGCGACCGCCACCACGGTGACCGACGCGCGCCCCACCGACCGCGTCAACTGCCAGTTGGTCTCCCCGGGCTCGGTGCATCTGCCGCTGCAGATCGCCGCCGCCCAGGTCCGGGAGATCGCGAAGGTGGCCAACAACAACCCGCCTACCGACTACGGCAGTCGCCTGGTCCGGGGCCTTCTACCGGGCGCCGACGGCGTCCAGTGGGACTACGTGCAGCGGGACCAGGCGGTGAAAGCGGGCAGCTCGACCGTCGAACTCAAGAACGGGCTCGTCAACATCAGCGACGTCGTCACCATGTACAAGCCGGCTGGCGAGGTCCCGCCCGCCTACCGGTACGTCGTGGACATCATCAAGCTGATGACCATCATCTACAACCTGGACCTGGAGTTCAGCAACCCCGCGTGGGACGGCGCTCCGCTCATCCCCGACGACCAGCCCACGGTGAACCCGAATGCTCGAAAGCCGAGCAGCGCCAAGACCGCCGTGTGCGCTGTCCTGGACAGCCTCGCGCTCGAGGCCATCATCAGCGACCCCAAGACCGCCAAGGCCAACACGTTCGCGAGCATCAGCTCACAGAACCCCAAGCGCCTGGACGTGCGGACCACCGTGCAGCTGTCGGGCAACAGCAACATCATCAGCGTCGATCTCTTCTTCGGCTTTTTCTTCGGAACGCCAGCCATCGTCGGCTGAGTTCCGTTTTCTTTCGCAGGGTTCAATCATCGGAGCGCCGACCATCGTCGGTCGATAGGAGCACAACATGCCGGCAGTAGGCGGTTCAATAGAGTCGATCTCGATTCGGGGTCGACTGTTCCCCGTGGCCTCGGACGCGGAGGCCAACAAGAAACTGGGCGGCTTCGAGAACGAGGTGCAAGCCAATGGCGACGGCACCGCGCGGCTCGTCAAGACGAGGGTGCCCTGGAGCATTGACGGGCTCCAGGTCGAGATCAACGACGCCCGGGCGGATGCGGAGTTCCTTCAGGAGATCGCCGATGGGCTCGACTTCGTGCCCATCGACATGACGCTGGCCAGCGGAGTGACCTATCAGGCCTCCGGCACCATCACGGACGAGGTGCAGTCCAGTTCGCAGAATGCCACGGCCACCATCACCGTGTCCGGGCCTGGGACTCTGTCGCAGCAATGAAGACGCTGGTGGCGGTCGCGACGGGGGCGCATCGACAGGCGCTGCTGCCCAAATCGCTCGGCTCACTGCGCAAGCAGTGCGACTTGCTTCACGTGTTTTTGAACGGGCACGCCGAGGTGCCTGCCTGCGTGCGCGAGCTCGCGGACACGTACGAGCTCGCGGCCGAAAACCAGGGTGCAGATAAAAAGTTCCACTGGGCGCACGAGCACGAAGGCGTCTACCTGAGCTGTGACGACGACTTCGTTTATCCGCCCGACTACGTCGCGCGCATGGTCGCCAACGTCGAGCGGTTCGGTGGGCGCGCCATCGTGACAGCGCACGGGCGCACCTACCCGCCTCACCCCGTGAACGCCGCGGACCAGCTGCTCGGCAGGACGGCCACGCTCAGCTCGCGCGTCCCCCATGGACGCTGGGTCAACCATGCCGGCACCGGCGTGCTTGCCTGGGATGCAGCCCAAATCAAGGTGCCGCTGGAGTATCCGATCATCAACCGGACCGACGTGCAGATGTCCGCCTGGGCCAACCGCGAAGGCATCCCCATCTGGGTAGTGCCCCACGTGCCCGGCTGGCTCAAACCGATCCCCAACCAGGGTGACAGCGTCGGCAAGCAATCGCGGCTCGAGCAGCACGCGACCAAAAACGCCCTGTTGCTCCAACATCCAGAATGGAAGCTCCATGAAATCAAAGATCGCTAAAGACGTCGCCGAGCAGGAGTTCGAGCGGATGTGCGATGCCTTTCGCATCGACTACTCGACGAACGAGCTCGGCGAGAAGGACCTCGAGGAGTGGACGGAGCTCCGCGGCAAGATCGTCCAGGTCCTTCGAACCGGCGCTCTCATCGTGGGCGAGGACGGCAAACCCACGTATACGCCGCCCATCGGGGGGGATAGCCTCACGTTCCACCCGCCGACGGGCGCGACCCTGATGGCGCTCGAGACCTATGGTCAGAAGAACATCTCAAACCTGGTGGCGGCCATGGCGGAGATGACGCGCAGGGACCGCAGCCTGTTCGGCAAGATGGCGAAGCCCGACTTCAATGTCTGTTCGAAGCTGGCGACGCTTTTTTTGGGGGACCGGTAGTCGACCGAATCGTGCGCAACGGCGCCGACGCGCGGCTGTCGAGCGCCGAAGACACGTATCGAGAAATGCTGCTCCAGGTCGCCCGCGACTACCCGGGATTGCCGGACCCGCGAACGCTAACCGTCACTGAGATCGTGTTCTTCTACGACGGCCTGAGGCCTGAGCTGAAGAAATGCACGAGACCGAAGAAGTCCTAACAACAAGGCGCAAGCATGGCAGGGAAGTTCAGTCTCGAGGCGATCTTCAAGGCGACTGACAAGCTCAGTGCGCCGATCGCCAGGATACGGGGCAACCTGGACAAGTTCGGCAAATCCGCTAGCCGTAGCCTCGCCTCACTCGATAAGAGCCTGGGCGCAGTGCACGGCGGCATCAAGCGCGTCGCTGCCGCCACGGTCGCCGTCGGCGCCGTCGGGGGAGTGGCGGCGTTTTCAATCGTCAAGGCGGGTGCGGAATTCGAGCAAGCGATCACGGCCGTCGGCGCGGTCAGCCTGCAAACCCGCTCCCAGATCAAGGTGCTCGAGAGCGAAGCGATGCGCCTGGGCGCCACGACCAAGTTCACCGCCACCGAAGCCGCTAACGCCATGGAGCTGATGGCTCGCGCCGGCTTCTCGAATGCGGAGATCCTGAAGGGCGTTGGCCCGGTGCTGGACGCGGCAGCCGCCTCGGGGCTGGAGATCGCCGAGGTCGCCAACCATGTCTCGAACGCTCTCAAGGGCATGGGCCTCGATACGAGTGAGACGGCCCGCGTCGCCGACGTGCTGGCGCTCGCCAGCTCACGCACGAACAGCTCTATCGGCTCACTCGGCGAATCGCTGAGCAACGTCGCCTCCACGGCGCGCCAGTTCAAAATCCCGCTCGAGGACACGATCGCCGGCGTCGCGCTCCTGCAAGATGTCGGGCTCGATGCATCCGTGGCGGGCTCGGCCCTCAACGTCATGCTCACGCAGATGGCGTCGCCGACCGATTCGATCGCGGCGAAGATGAAGAAGTTCGGCGTCACGTTCAAGGATGCCCAGGGCAACATGCTGCCCTTTCAAGACGTGCTCGCCAACATCTCGAAAGCTGCCGCAAAGTCGGGCGGCAACATGGATCAGGTCGCGTTCATGGCCGAGCTCGTGGGGCTGCGAGGCCAGAAGGCAGCGGCCAATCTCAGTGAGCTATTCAACAGCGGCCGCGTGCAGTCGTTGACCAAAGAGCTGAGAAACGCCGAAGGGTCCGCCAAAAAGATGGCCGCGATCCGGATGGACAATACGCTCGGTGATTGGGAGCTATTCTCGTCAGCGGTAGACGGCGTCAAGATCGCGCTCTTCGAGACGCAGGGCGGCCCGCTGCGTGGGCTCATCCAGTCGATGACGAAATGGGTCGAGCTGAACCAGGGCCTGATCGTCTCCGAGTTCCGCGGCTGGCTCATGTGGATTCGAGATCGACTCCCCGAGATCGTCACCTGGCTCGGCCGCATCGGCAAAGCCGCAGTCGCGTTCTACGCGCTCTCCGCCGCGGTGAAGGTCGCGCGGCTAGCGATCTTCGCGTACCAGGTCGCTCAGAAGCTCGCGGTCGTGGCGGAGTATGCGTGGAAGGGCGCCGTCCTTCTCTCGCGCCTCGCTGTCCTGGCGTACCACGCGGCCACGAAGCTGGCGATTGTCGGGACCTGGGCCTTGAGGGCCGCCACCCTGGCCGCCCGTCTCGCCGTGATGGCAGGCACGGCCGCGACCTGGCTGTACCACGCGGCCCTCAAAGCCGGCGTGGTGGCGACGACCCGCTACACCGTTGCGCAGGTCGCGTCCAAGGTCGCGCAGGTGGCCTCGCGCGCTGCCACGGCGCTGGCCACGGCTGCGCAGACGGCGTACGCGACGGTGGTCGGGCTGACTTCCGGGGCCTTGTCGCGCGCCACCCTTGCCGAGGTGGCGGCAAAGGTCGCACAGGTCGCGTCGCGTGCGGCCACGCTGGTGGCGACCACCGCACAGGCGGCGTACGCGGCCGTGGTCGGGACGAGCTCGGGCGCGCTCGCGGCGTTCCGGGTGGCGGCGCTGGCCAGTGCTCCTGCGATCGCGGCGCAAGTCGCAGCGATGGCCCCGCTCTTGCTGACGCTCGGCGCCGCGACGGCCGCCGTGATGGCACTCGTCGCAGCCTGGGACCAATACAACAAGCTCGACAAGGCACTCGAGGGCTCGGGAGGCATTACGGGCACGGTCGGCAAGATGTGGGAGATGGGCACGCTCGATCCGTTCAAGGCCCACGACGCGGCGCTGAACGAGAAGGCAATAGCCGACCGTCGCCGCCGCGATAACCCGCAGGTCGTCTCGCCGCAAGCCCGCGTCGCGCGCGAAACCGTCGAAGCAAGCGGCGCCCAGAATGCAGCGGCTGACGGCACTATCGTGGTCGAGGCCAAGCCGGGCACCAAGGCCGAGGTCAAGGGCAAGCCTCGCAACCTGAAGCTCAATCTCCAGCCCTCGGGGGCATTCTGAGCTGGGTCGATCGCGTGGGAGAGGCGGCGTACACGTCGCCCGGCGGCACGCGCATGCGCTTCGCCTACGAGGACGTGTCCTACGAGCTGGAGAAGCGGACGGCGGCGTTCTCGTTCCCCGGGGTCAACGGCACGTACGTGCAGGACAACGGGCACAGCGAGCGGCGCTTCCCGCTCCGGTGCATCTTCAGCGGCGCGGAGTGTGACCGCGAGGCCCTGGCGTTCGAGTCGCTGCTGCTCGAGCGGGGCGCCGGGCGGCTCGATCACCCGCTCTATGGGCGCGTGGACGTCGTGCCCTTCGGCACCATCACGCGACGGGACGACCTGCTCACCGCGGCCAACCAGACCATCCTGGAGGTGGTTTTCTGGTCGACGGTCGGGGCGGTCTACCCGTCGAGTCGGCTCAGCCCCAAGCACGAGGTGACCCAATCGCTCGGGCGCTCGAACGCCGCGCTGTCGGGCCAGTTCTCCCGGGCCATGAACCTCCAGACCGAGGCCCGGCGCGCGAACGCCAAGCTGACCGTGGCTCAGGCCCTGCGCAACGTGCAGGCCGCCCTCGGTCAGGTTGCCGCCGTGACGGAGAGCGTGAACCGGGAGTTTCGCGATCTCCAGCAGCAGATCAACTTCGGCATCGACGTGCTCATCGGCACGCCGCTCCTGCTGGCGCGCTCGATCCTGAACCTCATCAGCGCTCCCGGGCGCGCGCTCGCAGGCATCCTGTCCCGGCTCCAGGGCTACGCCGACTTGCTGGACCGAATGGTCGCCTCCTCCAGGAGCACGCCGGGGGACGTCTCGGTGCTGCCCGCGCTCCGGCTCCGCCTGTCCAATGACTTTCACACATCGAGCTTGTTCGCCGCCGGCGCCGTCATGGGCAGCGTGACCTCGGTGGTCAACAACACCTTCACGGCAAAGCCGCAGGCCATCGAAGCGGCCGAGCGCATCATCGTGCAGACGGAGGTCCTGACCGCGTGGAATGACGAGCGCTTCGGCGATCTGGAGCAGATAGACACCGGCGAGGGCTACCAGTCGTTGCAGGAGACGGTCGCGCTCGCGGTCGGGTTTCTGGTCGAGATCTCGTTCTCCCTCGTGCCCGAGCGCGCCGTGGTGCTCGACCGCCCGCGCTCGCTCATCGACCTGTCCGCCGAGCTGTACGGGTCGGTCGATGATCGGCTCGATTTCTTGATCAGCACCAACCGCCTCACGGGCTCCGAAATCCTGGAGCTGCCGCGCGGGCGACGGGTGGTCTACTATGCCTGAGCCCGTCTCGGTCACGCTGGACAGCGGGCAGCGCTTCGGCGAGTGGTCCGACGTCGAGCTGCAGTTCGGGCTCGACAGCTACTCGGCCGTCTCACTCTCAGGCCCCTTCGATCACGAGCGGAAGGAAGTCCGCCGCGCGTTTCAGCCGCTCATGTTCCCGCGGGTGACGGTCTCGGTGGGTGACGAGCTCGTGCTCACCGGGCGGGTCAAGGACGTCTCGCCCTCGGCCGACGCCAACTCCTCCATCGTGGGCGTGACCGTGTACTCGCTAGCGCATGAGCTGAGCGAGGTGTGCGCGCCTCCAGCGCTGCTGCCCCTCGAATTCAACGGCTTCGACCTGCGGCAAATCGCCGATCGGATGGTGGCCCCCTCGGTCGGCGTCGCCACCGTGATCGATGGCCCGCCGGGCGCACGCTTTGCCCGCATCCGGTGTGAGCCCGACGGGGTCATTCACCCGTTCCTCGTCGACCTGGCGCTGCAGCGCGGATACGTGCTCTCCGATCTGCCCAACGGCGACCTGCTGCTCCGGAGCGAGGCCGCCACCGGGGCGCCCGTCGCTCGGCTCAAGGGGCAGCCGCTCGTGCGGGTGAGCGCCACGTTCCAGCCCGGCAGCTGGTTCAGCTCCATCACGGGCAGGGCCTCCAGGCGCGCTGGCTCCGGCGGCTCTCGCTACACCCAGGGAAACCCGCTCTATCGGGCGAGCAACCCGCGCTCGTTCACCGCGGCCGTCGGCGACACCGAGAGCGCCGACGTGCCGAAGGCCTGCGCCGCGATGGTGGGGCGCATGGTCGCCAGCGTCGTGGCCTACACGGTCGAGGACCTGCCGACGTGGCGCGACCCGAGCGGCTCGCTCTGGCAGCCCAACACCACCGTCACGCTCATCGCGCCGGAGGCCATGATCTACCGCGAGACCGAGCTCGTGATCCGGCGCGTCAGCCTGCGGCAAACCGCCGAGACGGAGACCGCGACCCTCGCGCTCGTGCTGCCGGGCTCCTTTGGGGGCACGCTGCCGACGGAGCTCCCTTGGGATCTCTAGCCGAGGTGGTCGAGTTCACGCGCTCGGCCATTGCAGGCGCGCAGGCCTCCGAGGTGAAGCTCGACCGGGGCGGCGAGGACGCCGTGACGGCCTACCACTTCGCCCCGCCGGGCGACGACTCCCAGCCCCTGCCCGGTGACGTGGCCTACCTGGGCGACGACGAGGGAGCGGGCACCGGCCAGGCCCTGGGCTACCAGGATCCGCGGACAGCGCCGCTGGCGGGAGCGGGCGACAAGCGCATCTATGCCCGTTCCGGCGCCGGAGTCGCCTCCTGCCAGGTCTGGCTCAAGGCGGACGGGTCCGTGCTCATCAGCAACGACCAGGGCGCCGTGGAGCTCAAGCCAGACGGCACGGCGCTAGTCAGCAATGCCCAGGGCAGCATCGAGCTCGCCGCCAGCGGGGCCGTGACCGTGACCACGCCGCTCGGCACATTCGGTGCCGATACTCACATGCACACGACGCCCTTCGGCCCGTCGGGGGGCCCGATCCCGGGGACATGAATGCCGCTCAACCCCGCCGGATTGCAGAGCGCCCTCGAGTCGCTGTTCGCGGAGTCGCCACCGACGGCGGCCGAGTGCGCCCAGGCGTGGTCCGATGCCGTTGGGTCTTACGCAGCCGGCATCGTGCCCCCCTCCACGACCGTCTCGGCGGCAGCGGCTGGGCTGACGGCGTCGTTGCAGTCTGCGTTCGAGTCACCATCGGCCGCACCGGCCTTCGACGCCGCGTTCACGAGCTTTGCCGCGACGGTCGGAGCTGGGATGTTGCCCGCGTTCGCGGCGGTGCCCCCGCCCGCGCCCCTCGCGGTAGCCGCCCAGCTTGCGGTCATGCAGGATACTCACGCTGCCGGCGCTGCTGCCTTCGCGTCGCTCATCGACCTCTGGATGAAAACCGGCACGGCTACCCTGGTGGCTCCGCCCAACACACCCGTTGTCTGGACGTGACGACATGACCGACGTGCTACTCAGGCAGAGCGACGACGGCGGCGAGGTCACCGTCGAGGCCGGGCTATTCCTCATGTCCGAAGGGCTGGAAACGGCCGCCTACCTATCGCTATTCGGCGGCAACGAGCAAGACCCGGCCGACTCCGAGTCGGAGCAGCAGTGGTGGGGGAACCTCGCGGAGACCGAGTCGGACCGCACCTACCGCAGCGAGACGCAGTACCTCATCCGGTCCTTGCCCGCCGTGCCCGCCAACCTGCGACGCATCGAGCAGGCGGCGGCGCGCGATCTGCAGTGGATGATCGACGCCGGCGCGGCCAAGAGCATCGCGGTCGCCGCCAATATTCCAGCGCTAAACCGCGTAGTGCTGGAGGTCAGCATCGTCACCTTGCGGGAGCAGATCCAGCTTTCCTTTGGGTAACACATGGCGCTCGTAACACCGACCACTCAGCAGATCGCTGCCAACATCATCGCCCAGCTCGAGGCGGCGCTATCGCAGACGATCCCGCTTCTGCCGAAGAGCTTCTCTCGCGTGCTGGCGAAAGCGCTCGCGGGCGTGTTCGTGACGCTCTACAAATACGCCGGATTCTCGCTGCTTCAGCAGTTCGTCAGCCGCGCTACGATAGAAGAGACCGAGGTCAACGGTGAGCTAATTCGCCCGCTCGTGGAGTGGGGCCGCCTCATCGGCGTGGGCGATCCGCTGGCGTCCACCCAGGCCGAGCTAGAGGTGGAGGTCACGGTCTTGACGCAAACGGGGTCGCTCGCGGGCGGCTCTCAGTTGCTTCACGCCCCGACGGGTGTCGTGTACCAGACGGTCGCCGCCGTCCCGCTCGATGCAGCCACCGTCACCGTCGTCGCGCGTGCCACGGCGGACCAGGCGGGTGGTGATGGCTCGGGCACGATCGGCAACCTGCAGCTCGGGCAGACGCTCTCATTCGCGAGCCCGCTGCCGAATGTCGTGACACAGGCAACCGTGACGGCGGTGTCGGTCGTCGGCGCCGACGGCGAAGCCGAGGACGTCTACCGAGCGCGCGTCCTGCGACGCTTCCAGCGCCGCCCTCAAGGCGGCGCCTACGCGGACTACCAGCAGTGGGGCACAGAAGTGGAGGGCATCCGCAACGTGTTCCCGTACACGGGCGCGCCCGGTGAGGTGGACGTGTATGTCGAGGCCACGTCCGGCCCTGACGGCATCCCCTCGTCACCGCAGCTCGATGCCGTCGAGGAGTCAATCAACTTCGATCCGGAGGAGTCGCCGTCGCCGACGGGCCTGGCCAATCGCCGCCCGGCGAACGCTGCAGTCAACGTGCTGCCTATCTTCCGCACCAGCTTTGATGTCGACATTGCTGGTTTCGAGGCGACGGATCCGCCGACGGTGCTGGAGGCGATCGAGGAAGGCGTCGACGAATTCCTGCGCGCACGCGAGCCGTTCATCGTCGGCTTGTCCACATTGCCGCGCCTCGACCGCGTCACCCAGGGCGCCGTTGCCGGCGTGGTGAACGAGATTGCCGAGGCCAACGGGGCATCCGTCGCCGCCGTCACGCTTCTGCGCAGCGGAATCACCGTCGTCCAATACACGCTAGCTCACGGCGAGCTGGCCAAATTAGGCACCATCACCCCGGTCTGACCATGGCACTGATACCCAGCTCACGATACCCAGCGCAGACGGACACTGATGCCGCCTACCCACAAGGCAAAGCCCGCAATGCGGGCTCCTATCAGGATGGCACCGGCACGCCGCTCGAGGCGGATTGGGTCAACGACGTTTGGGGGTTTCTGCAGGCGCTGCTGGCTTACGCCTCGATAACACCGAGCGGCGATCCGGACGAGGTCGGCGCGAGCCAGTACATGGAGGCCGTCCAGTACGTGGAGGCTGCGGCGAGTGAGCGGGCGATTCTCGGCAGCTGGACGGATGTCGCCGCTGTTTTCACCGAGCTGCAGCAGAACGTAAATTGGGTCGATCACCTCGCGCTCTTCGTCACCGTTGGGAACGATGGGTCGGCTTTCACGTCACCGGACGCCCACGCGTGGACCTCTCGTGATCCGGACCTCGTCACCGACCTAAATGGGCTGGCGGCGAGCGCCAGTCTAGGCATCGTCGCCGTTGGACAGACGGGAAGCGTGACGCACTCGACTGACGCAGTCGCCTGGTCGGAGCAAACCAGCGGCGTCTCTGACACCCTGCAAGCTGTCGCGCTGCATGGCTCTCTCTTCATTGCCGTCGGGGACGCCGGGACGATCATCACGTCGCCCAACGGCACGGCCTGGACGGAGCGAACGTCGGGGGTGGCCGTGCAGCTGCTCGACGTCGCGAGCAACGACACTGTCGCCGTGGCGGTTGGCGCCACCGGGACGATCCTGACCTCGCCAGACGGCATCACCTGGACGGCGCGCACCAGCGGTGTCGCAGTGTTCCTGGGCGGAGTGGTGTGGAATGGCTCGTTGTTCATCGTGAATGGCTCCTCCGGAACGATCCTGACCTCGCCAGACGGCATCACCTGGACGGCGCGCACCAGCGGTGTCGCTTCGGCTCTGTTCGGCTTCGGGCTGACCGACAACTATGTGCTGGCTGTAGGAGCCAGCGACGTGTTGCTGGCATCGCGCGACGGCATCACGTGGGCGCGAGTGCATCACGGCCTCACGACGTTTGGAGCCCGCGCGATCGCGTGGAATGGGGCCGTCGCCGTGGCAGTCGGCGACACCGTTAACCTCACTCGCTCAGGGGCTAGGTTGCCGCTCTAGTGTTCCGCCTCTTCCAACACCTGCTCCCGCGCGCCCTGGCGTGGAGGACCACGATCGGGACGAACCTGCGGCGTCTGGTCGAGGGCCTCGCGGGCATGCCCGGGGACGCGCGCGAGTTCATTGACCTGGCGTACCTGGACCTGTTCCCCCCGACGACGCGCGAGCTGCCCTCGTGGGAGAACCAGTTCGCGCTGTCCTCCGGAGGCAGCGAGGCGGACCGGCGGCTCAAGCTGGCTGCCGCCTGGGCGACCCAGGGGCGGCAATCGCCCGACTACATTCAGCGGGTGATCCATGCCGCGGGCTTCACGAACGTTTTCGTGCACGAGTGGTGGGTGAGCGGTCCGCCCTACGTGGCGCGCGACCCTCGCGATTACACCGCGGAGCCGCTGGTGGGCGACTACCAGTGCGAGGGCACCGACCCGTGGGAGTGCCTCGACTCTGGCCCCGGTGAACAGCTAGCGCCGCACTGCGATGACACGCTAGCCAACGACCCGGGCTACCTCGTCAACCTGGACCTGACCCGCCGAGCTCCGCCTCCGGTGCCCGCGGATCCGGCGACCTGGCCCTACTTTCTCTACTTCTCCGGCGAGGTCTTTCCCGAGCCAGCCGAGGTCGACAGCTCGCGGGTTGCCGAGCTGAAGGAAATCCTGCTGCGCATGTCGCCGACCCAGCAGTGGCTGGTGCTGCTGATCGACGCCGTCGACGAGGGGGACGGGTTCGGCTCGATGGAGTTCGGCGGCGGCTCGATGGGAGCATAGGCCATGGCATCCCGCATCAAGATCGACCAGGCGGGACTGCCCGCCGGGGTAGCCGGGGTGTCGCGCACGGATGGGCTCGCTACGGGCGCCTTGGTGACGCTGACGAACGTCGGCGCCGAGGGCGTCACGCAATTCCGGCTGCTCTGGGGGCCGCCGAACGACACCACGGCCGAGTCGTCGCTCGCGGCGACCGGAGACCCCGACGTCTGGACGTTTTCGCCCACGGCCGCGTGTTACGGCAGCTACCTCATCGCCCTCTTCGAGAATGGCGTGGAGCTCGAGCGGCGCGTGTTCGGCGTGCGCACGCCCAACCGGAAGCTGCTCATCCCGGCGCTGAACGAGCAGGCAAGCCGCCAAGCGTCGTGGACCAACGACGGCCCCGATCAGCAGGAGCTATCGCAGAACAACGCGACGGACTTCACTGACCCCTACCTCAATGGCCTGAACTACGCCGGCTGGTGGCGCTCGCAGCAAGAGCTCTACCTCGCCCTGGAGGCGGAGTCGCCCGACATCCCCGGGCTTTCCGTGCTCGTGCGCGACTTGCCGACGCCAGGCAAAGCAGCCCCCATAACAGCCACCGCCGCGCGCCAAGTGCTCCGCGTCAACGAGGCCTTCAGCCAGCTCTCGTGGGGCGCGCCGATGCTGTTCCATACCGACGGCGCTTACATCGCGGACATTCACACGCTGGACTTCCCGCCCGGCACCAACATCACGGTTACGCCGACGCACGATCAAGGCGTAGCCACCATAGACTTATCGGTCACCGACTTCCCGCTGACGGGCATGGCCGTGCAGGCGGGCAACAGCGTCGTCATCAACCCCCTCGTGGGCCCGGCTGCCCCATCTGCCGTGGTCGTGCCGGTGAACAGCCTGATGCTGCGCGGCTCGGGCAATCTGGCGGTGCACACCTCGGGCACCAACCAGGTGCTGGCCCAGCTCGGGAGCGATCCGCTCGGCTTTTACGACATCGCGGATGTGGCGCTGCTCGGGCCGACAGGGGCGACCGGAGCTACTGGCGCAACCGGAGCCACGGGCGCAACTGGCCCTACGGGCGCAACCGGAGCAACTGGCCCTACGGGCGCAACCGGAGCAACTGGCCCTACGGGCGCAACCGGAGCTACGGGCGCAACTGGCGCAACCGGTCCGGATGGCGCGACGGGTGACGCGGGCCCAACCGGCGACGATGGACCGCAGGGCATCCAGGGTGACCCGGGCGATATAGGCCCCACGGGAGCAACGGGAGCAACGGGCGGTACCGGCGCAACGGGCCCGACCGGTACCGATGGCACCAATGGGGCAGCTGGAGCGACGGGCGCCACGGGCCCAACGGGGTCCACTGGTCCGACAGGAGGCACGGGGGCGACCGGGCCTCAGGGACTCTTCGGCGGAGCGGTCGCGGGGCGCTGGAACTTCATCAATAGCTTTACGGTCCCAGGCGCGGGTAACATTTCCCTCAATCTAGCCCCAGCGAATCAAGCGGGTTCGACGCTGGTGTTAATCCGAGAGACAGACGCGGCAGGAGCTGATTGGTCTGCAATCCTAGCCACGTTCGATGACTCGACTTCGGCCATAAAAGGGCACCTGCGGTTAGTCCATCAAACGGACGCGACGAAATGGCTGCTCTTCTCCATCAGCGCCTATACGGATGCAGGAACTTACGTTGGTTTCAACGTGGCTGGCGTCGGAGGAAGCGCGACGAACCCATTTGTCGGATCGGATCCGCTTGTAGTTGAGTTTACGCGCGCCGGTGATCTCGGTGGGACCGGACCGACGGGGGGGACTGGTCCCACGGGGGCGACGGGCGGTACCGGAGGGACTGGGCCTACCGGAGCAACAGGCCCCACTGGAGTTCAAGGTGACACTGGCCCCACCGGCGCAACTGGGCCGGTCGTCGTGGTCAACCCAGGCGCGGTGCTCGGGCTGCAGGTTGACGCTGGCGGGCCGGCATCAGCGGCCCCCATTACCGGTGCCGAGGTCGGGGAGCTCACACGCTATGGCACGTCGCACACGGCTCCGGGTAGCGGCGACCTGACAGATTACGCGGGCGCCGACGTCAACACGATCACGCATATCTATATCGACCCCGCAGTCGATCTGCTCTTTAACTCGCTCGCCGCGCCGTCCGCTACCGGCAAGCAGATCCGGATCGTAAAGCTCGCAAACAGCAACCGCATCACCATCGTCGACGAAGCGGGTGCGGGCACGTCGACCATGCGCTTCAAGGGCATCGGCAACACGGCGACACCGAACATCGTGCTCAGGCACGACGGGTCGAACGTGCTTATCGAGTACGATTTATCCGCCGCGCGCTGGTTCGTGGTGGAATGGAATCCTGGTATTGCGACGACCGACAACGCCGGATACGTGGAGCCGTCAACCAGTCTGGTGATGAGCGGAAGTCAGCTGCAGAACGCGGCGTCCTCCGGCGGCCACATCACGAGAGCTCAGAACAGCAACACGTACACGGTCACAAACGCCGTGCTCACTCCAGCCATGTTGGCCGTATTGGCCAGCGCGGTCGGCGTACCATTCGTGGTGTACGCCGCTTTCACGGCAGGCACTCCGGGCACCGCGGACGACGTCACGATCTTCCCGGGCGCGTTGCCCGTGGCGTTCCGAATCCTCGATGTGCAGGTCATCACGTCCACGCCCATCGCTACGTCGACCATTACGCTGCGCACGGCAACCGGCGGCGGCGGCTCGGCGTTGTCGAGCGCTATCCCTTCGGCCGCAGCGGGCACGCAGCGCAACAACGACACGGCCACACGCACGTGCGCGCTCGGGACCCTTTGCGTCGCTCGCCGCAGCGACCGAGGCGTCGCTGGCGAAATCATCATCACCGCCGTTCGCATCTGACGGCCGCTCTCGAAAGGACCCACAGCACCATGGCCGAATCGCAATTTACCCGCTTCTATCGTCGCGCAGATTTCATCGCTCTCACAACGCCCGGCATCGATCTGCCGCTACTCAAGACATGGATGGCCGAGCTCGTGCTCGACACGCCGTTCGTCGACGTGCAATTGCTCACGACAGAGGTGGGGGCAAGGGTGGACTGGCAGGAGTTCGCCAGTCCGGAGGATGTCGCCCTCGTGGACGCGAGGATCGCCGCCTTCGTCGGCGGAGCCACGACGAGCGAGCCTTTCGAGCTAGAGTCGTCCGGCGCCACGCAATCGACCAGTGCCGCACCCGTCCTCAAGGCGACCCTCGGGACCGGACCGCTCGACGCTGGCACCTACACTTTTAGCTGGAATAGCCTCATCCGCATGAACCCCGCCGGAGCCAACTCCGGCGTCAAAGGTCTCGTCCGGATCTCTCGTTCCGACGGAGTTTTTCGCGAGCAGCCGGACTCGTGGGACCTCACGGCGGACCACGCATTCAACGGCAACCTCATCTTCAAAGTCAGCGCCGGGCAGACTCTCACCGCGACCGCGCACGTATGGCGTCTCGGCGCCGCAGGCACCGCAGAGATGCTCAGCTTGCGGTTCACGATCGATCAGCTCGCTCCGGCCCCGGCCTGAAAGACCTCCATGAGCCAGGAAGTCCAGCAGATCACCGAGCAGGCGCGGCGGGGCCATCCTGATCGTGAGCGACGAACTCTTCAGTCGCACGCCTCCGAAACGAACCATGCACACGATATGCGACCGCAGATGAAATCGAGGTCGCCCTCCGTGAGACAGTCAACCTCGCGCACCGCGCTCATGAGGCCGTTCTTGTCTTCGAGTTCCTCGACGTCCTCCAGGTGCTGGCCCGACAACATCAGAGCGTGCACCATCTCATGGAGTACCGTGGCGCCGAGCTTATCTGCACTGGCGGTTTCGTTAACCAAGATCGTTTTGCCGTCGAAGTGTCCGGACCACTCACACGCGGCGTCCGAGTCGCACCCCTTGGGCAGCGTTCCCGCAGACGGTTGCAACGTATCAGCCGGAACGAGCCGCGCTGGAACCCGCAACGCCGCGCCTTTGCCGCTGCCGACCTGGATGGTGACGCCGATGGCGGCGTGGATGCGTAACGCGGCCTCGGCCACGTGTGAGCTGAGAGCGTCATCGGGGTCGACGCGCAACGAGCCGGGTTCGAGCGGGGAGCATCCTGCCAGGACGAGGAGAGCGAGCGCGAGAATGCGGAGGATCATTTGATCACAATGAACGGCGCTGGGCTGCGACCCTGGAACCAAAGAGGCCAGAAGCCTACCGGTAGGAGGAAGAAAGTGACACACCCCAATTGGACGCTCCGGTTTCGGGCTGGAGTGGAAGGCTGATGGCCGCGCCCAACCCTAAGCCGCCCGCCGAGCTCGACGCCGCCACGCGAGGACGTCTCGCCAACGTCATCGCGCGAGCCCTGACGGCCGAGCTCGGAAGCGTGCGGATTTCCTCCATCCCGCCGAGCGAGGCCGAGCCGCCGCGCTCGAGCATGCGCGTTGCGGCGGCAGAGACGGGCAGAGTTGGCAAGTGGCTCGGAAGATGGGGCCTCACGTCGGCCGGCGCCCTCGGTGCCCTCGGCGAGGTCATCGTCTTGACGCTAAAACCCGAGTACGCGGGCCCGCTCTCGCAAGCGGCCAAGCTCATCGCCTCAGTCATCATCGCTGCCATAGCGGCCGCCGGCGGCAACAGCCCAGCCGATGCTACGCCGTCGAAGGACGTGCCTGCCATCGTCGTGCCAGCACTGGCAGCGGACGCGGGCCCATGACGCCCGCGGACGTCGAGGCCTTCCAGGCCGAGCACTGCAACCACCTCGGCCAGCCGTTGCTGGTCGATGGCATTCCGGGCCCACAGACGCGCTGGGCGCGAGACTTCCAGACGATCTGCGCCGCCCGGCGGAACATCGTCGTGACCGCCCAGGGTTTCATCGGCCTGACCGAGGACCCCATCGGCAGCAACTCCGATCCGGCGGGCCTGATTCTGAGCTGGCTCAAGCTCTGCGGCGCCCGGCTCGGCGATCCGTGGTGCGCCGCCTTCGGCTCCCGCTGCCTCGGGACGGTCAGGATTGCGGGTGCTCAGGCGCTCGGCAAGCACTTCCCGGCGACGACGACGCCGATGCCAGGTGACGGCGTCTGGTATCCGACGAACGACTGGCACGGCCACTTTGAGATTTTTATCGGCGGCTCGCCTACGGAGGTGATGACCATCGGAGGCAACGTCGACAACGCGGTCAAGTGCGTGCGGCGTCCGCGGCTCGGGCTGCGCTTCTGCCGAACCGTCGCGGACGTGTCCGGGGTCTGCCCTGGCGTCGTGCCGAGCGTCCACGTCCAACGTGGGGGCGGCACCCGGTGAAGCTCCCGGTCATCTTCAGAGCCTTCGACTTGGCCGTGAAAGCGGCCGAGCTCGGCGGCAAAGCCTACGGCACGATCAGGCGCCTGCTCGGGGGAACGCCGCCGCCCGAGCCCGTCCGCGATCTCCCGGACTTCAGCCTGCCCTTGTCCTACAAGGACGTGGCCCACCAGCAGGCGCAGATTCGCAACGCCACCACGGTGCGCTTGCCCGTGGTGAGCGCGCCGCGGCCCCGCCCCACCTCGCTGCCTCGGCCGCCCCGACTCCCGCGCAAGCCCTAGCCCGCCGCCCGCACCCGATAGTACTCGCGGTGCGTCTTGCACACGGTCAGCCTCACCCCGTTGACCACTACGCCCTTGGCCCCGCAGACGGTGCACTTGCCAGCGGCCTTGCGCTCCGCTCTCCGGGCAGTCTCGCGCGCGTTGTGGGCGGCGCGGCAATTGTCGCAGCGGCCACCCTCTTCGCAGTCTGCGGTGCAGCCGGACTCGCGGCCCTTGCAGGGGTTTTCTCGGGTCATGATTCAGCCGACCAGACTCACGCGCTCGTCAGGCAATTGCTCGACGTGCAGCTCACACGACACGACGCGTCCACCGGACCACCGTCGCGCCTCTGCCCGGGCGCTCGCTTCATCGTCGGCGTTTACCGTATATTCCTTCTCGTTCTGCGCGTCGATGTCGACGCCGACGCACCAAGTGCGAGGAAACATCGTCACGTCCCGGTAGTCGCCGCCAGCGGAAAGGGGCCTGAGCTTGCTGCCAATGTGCCAGATGCGCTGGCCTGCATCTGTTGCGGCTTGGGTCAACTCTAGCAGATCGTCCCCCGGCACGGCCGATGCTTTACGGGTCTTGATGGGCTCGTGGAAACGTACGGTCATAGCGCTCATAGATGTTCTCTCTTTCGCGTGGCCACCCCGGCCGCCATCCCCACTCGCTACCCATGTGGCGAGCAGAGGGGCGGTCAGCGCTGCGAGATACGCGGAGTCGACCGCAGACCTGCGGCGGCGAGTGCGTCCCTGACGGGAGCGGGATACCCGTCCAGCGACGCGCAGATATCGTCCAGCGTGCGGCGGTGCTCGCCGACCATCACGACGTCGCCGCGGACATCGGCGCTGGCCATATCGGACACGCACCCGAGAGCGCGGTCGATCATGGTCTCGTTGGCGGAGCGGCCGCCGGCGAGATACGGCGCGGCCTTGGGTGAGCGGGCGTTGAGTCGGTCGATTGCGTCCTGGTCCATTTGGTCTCCTGCTTCCGGTTGGTTGGTGGTCACGGTTGCTTCGCGGCTCATTGCGCCTCGACCTCACAGTCGACCAGGCGGTCACCGCCTACGGCCCCGCCGAGGATCTCGTCGAACGTGTTGTCCGAGTCGAGACCAGGGACCGCGTCACACAATCGGAGGTCGGCCATCGTGGCATAGTCGTATGCGACGAGATCCAGCTGCACGGTGTGCCCCAATCGCGCCGCCGCGTGCGCCCGGTGTGTGCCCTCGAGTAGGTAGTAGACGCCGTCTCCCATGTCGACGGCGCGCAGCGTTGGGGCGCCTAGGGTAGCCATGTGCCCGGCCACCACCTCGAGCTTTGCCGGGTCGATTCCGTGAATAGCGATTAGCGTTGCCACCTCTTAGGTATGACAGGTTCAATGGGGCCATTCAATGGGGCCACTCTGACAGCGCGTCGATTTCGGACGCGCGTTCAGTGTCTCAAGTCAGGCCACGTCGAGCAGGGTCTCGATGGCGAGCATCCGCTGCTCGAGCTGGTCGAGTCGATCCGAGACCGTACGCGACGCGGCAGGCTCGTCGGTATGGTCCTGCACCGGCGGCGGCCGCAACAACGTTGCGTGCTTCAGTTCGCCCGGCGTTGGCGCCGGCGACAGGTGCGCTCGGGCCACATCGGCGCGAATGACCGCCATGTCGACGAGCTTGCCGGGGGACGTCATGGGAAACGCAGGCGCGCCATGCGCGTCTGACTCGCGGCGCCCGATCACCCGTAGCGGAGAGAGAGAGTACTGTCTGCACAGCCGAGCGCACAGCTGGCCGAGCGCGCTTCGCTGCGTCAACCGGAACGGCTGCAGGTCACCGTGCCCCGCGACGCAGATGACGATGGCCTCCTTTTCGAATCCGCCGACGTGCACACCGACCGTCGCAAGATCGCGACCGGTCTCGATGGCTCCGCTGAAACGAACGAGGAAGTGGGCGTCGGTGTCGCTCCAGCCGTTGTGCGTCTGGTGGTGCTGCCGCAGCTGTTCCACCGAAACATCCACGGGCTGGCCAGACCTATTGGCGGTCTCCGAGCTGCTGATGACGATCCATCGGATGGTACGCATGGCGTAACTCTACCAAGACCAAGCCGCTACGGCCTCTGTCAAGAGGCCTGAGCGACCAAAAGAGCCATGAAACCCTTCCCCCCCGAAGGACCTGAGACCAGACGAAGGCCTTCGGGGGGGGATACCGCAGTGGGATGCCCTGACGCGCGGACTATACCAGGTGCTCCTCCCGGATGCGCAAGGCGAATCCGGCGATAGCGAGGGCGTAACGTGGGTCCTTGGTGGCGATGAGCTGTGCGACGCAGTCAGTCATGGCAAGCACGAGGTCGTGATAGTTGATCTCCACGAGCTGCCGAGACTCGACGACGAGCTCCCGCAGCGCCTGGAGCGTGGCTTCGGCCGGTTCGAGCTGGACTTGCTGCTGAGCCGGGAGCATCAGCCCCTCGGGCTTGACCACTGTGCACACATCCTGCGCAAGGGCTTGCTGCTCGTGGTATCGGTCTCGCGCTGTGGCGTGCGCCTGTTGTCGGGATACACTTTCGGTAGCCATTTCTGATCTCCTGAGCTTCGTTCGAGAAGGGGCGCACCTAGCCGTGCGCCCCCTCTAGGTTGGGGCAGACTCAGCTGCCGAGAGTTCGTCGTCCGTATTGGTTGCGCTGACGCTGGCGCCTATTCTCGCGGAGCTGCTCTGGCGTGGCGACTGGCGCGTCCTTCTTTCGGCGCAGGATGCAGTAGCTGACCTTCTTGCCGCTGCAGACCACGCAGTTTCGACAGTTCATGTGCTTGCTCCAGCGAGGCCGCTGGCCGCACTTAGCGCACATGCGCGTCGGGTCCTCGTCTTCATCCGGTTCCATGGCGCTCTCGCTGTCCCGCGGGCATTTCACTCCACGTGCGGCCATCGAGTTCGCGCCCGGCGCGCTTCTTCAGGACTCCGCCCCATTGCTTGAAGAAGAACGGGACTCCCGCGCGCTGGCATTGGCCGCGGATATCTCGCACCCAATCAGTCTGCATTAGACGAGCACCGAGCCCGCTCTCGCCGCCAACGATGACCCAGTGGATACCGTCCAGGTCCAAATCAGGAAGCGGACCTAGCAGAGGTTCGATTGACAAGAAACGTACCGCGGCGGGCGTCGCCTGGAGGTCCTCGAT
>Ga0079224_100001104_pt1 | contig 29795 bp, 26 predicted proteins | sample Stecom2015_FD_80414 | JGI IMG/M metagenome (GOLD analysis project Ga0079224, IMG submission 80414) | Agricultural soil microbial communities from Utah to study Nitrogen management - Steer compost 2015 | ecosystem: Environmental > Terrestrial > Soil > Agricultural land | place: USA: Utah... | reverse complement strand
TGGAGCAGTCGCTGGAGGCGGAAAGCATCCGTCCCGGGCGCTTTCTGACTTCCGATCGGGCTCGGGGCATGCTGTATGTGGAGCGCATCGCTGCCGACGGCGAAATGCAGGACGTGTTCCTGGAAACCCGAAACGAGGGCGAGACGGTGCTGGTGAGTGCAGCCACCGCCCATCGCCAGCTCGACCCGGTTAGCGGCGCCAGCTTCCTGGTACTGCGCGACGGCTATCGGCTGGAGGGCGTGCCGGGTGCGGGACGCTGGCGCATCCTGCAGTTCGAGGAGCACGGCGTGCGTTTGCGCGAGAGCCCGCTGCCCGACGTGCGCCTCAAGCAGCGGGCCGTGCCGACCCGGGAGCTGCTGGAGCGACGGCAGCCGGCCGACCTCGCCGAGCTGCAGCTGCGGCTGTCGGCGCCGCTGATGGTGGCGGTGCTGATGCTGCTGGCGCTGCCGCTGAGCAAAACCGGGCCACGCGAGGGGCGCTATGGACGCTTGCTGACCGCGGTGCTGCTGTTCGTGGTCTATTTCAGCCTGCTGAATGCCGCCGCCGACGGGATCAAGGCTGGCTGGTTGCCGCCTTGGGTCGGGCTCTGGTGGGTGCACCTGGCGATGCTGGCTCTGGCGCTGTATTGGCTGCGGCAGAGCTTCGGGGTGTTACGCTTCGGGCGGGGGAGCGGGCATTGAAGCGCCTCGACCGCTACCTGATGGCCACCGTGCTGGGCGGCGCGCTGCTCGCGCTGGCCATCATCATCGCCTTGCTGCTGGTGTTCGAGTACATGGAGGAATTCGATGACATCGGCCGCGGCAACTACACGGCCCTGGGGGCGCTGACCTATGTGCTGCTCAAGCTGCCGCACCGGCTCTACCAGGGCTATCCGATGGCGGCGCTGATCGGCAGCCTGATGGGGCTTGGGGCGCTCGCGGCCAACAGCGAGTTGACCGCCATGCGCGCCGCCGGGATGTCCGTCGCCCGCATCGCCCGCGCGGTGGTCGCGGCCGGTCTACTGCTCGGCCTGGGCGCGCTGGCCATCGGCGAGTGGCTGGCGCCACCGGCCGAGCGCATGGCCCAGGAGCTGCGTTCTATCGCCATCCACGATCGCGTCACCGTCCGCGATCGTGGCTTCTGGGCCCGCGATGGCGACCTGTTCATCGAGGTCCGGCGGGCGGTCAGCCAGGAACAGCTGGCCGGCTTGCGGATCTTCCAGCTCGGCGAGGACGGGCGGCCGCTGCGCATCCTGACGGCGGAAAGCGCGCATCATGCCGACGGTGCCTGGGTGCTGACGGAACCGGTGATGACCGAGTTTGGCGACGATGGCGTGCGGGTGGAGCGGCTGCCGCGCTGGTCCTGGTCCGGGACCCTCGAGCCGCGGCTGCTGGAGGCCGTGGTGGTGGACCCGGACACCCTGCCGATCAGGGACTTGCTGGGGTACATCGGCTATCTGCGGCGCAACGGGCTGGAGACCGAGCACTATCGTCTTGCCTTGTGGAGCAAGGTGGCTACGCCGCTGGCGACCGTGGCCATGTTGCTCCTCACGGTGCCGCTGGTATTCGGGGGGGTGCGTTCCAGCGGCGCCGGTCAGCGGATCTTCCTGGGGGTTTTGATCGGCTTCGCCTTCATCCTGCTCAACCGGCTGCTGATCCGGGTTGGTCTCGTCTACGGGCTGCCGCCGGCGTTGAGCGCGCTGCTGCCGACGCTGCTGGTCCTGTCAGGCGGGATCTACGGCATCGTCCGCCTGCGCCGCTGAGGGGGCGGCCTGGCGCAGGCTGGGCGCGGTGCGCAGCATGTGGAGCAGGGCATCGACGTAGCGCTCGCTCTGCTCCGCTAGGTCGAAGGTGTCCGGAAACAGCAGCCAGGTGTTGAGCACGCCGACCAGTGCGGCATGCATCAGCGGCACCGCGGCCTCGACGTCCAGGTCCGCGGGCAGCTGCTTGAGGGCGACGGCCCGGCGCAGCAGCTCAGTTTCCCGCGCTGTCGCCTCGCAATGCCCCAGGTGCAGGCGCTGCTTGATCTGGCCGCTCTCGGGGACCAGCTCGCAGCGATGCATGATGATGTCTAGGATCTTCCGCCACTGGGGGTCGCTGGCGACGCGGCTCAGCAGATAAAGCCATAGCGAGCGCAGCTTGCCGAGAGGATCGTTGTCGCAGCTGTCCGGGTCGATGGCGCCGATGGCTTCGGCCGGCAGGCGGACGCGGTCGCAGAGAGCGGAGAACAGGTCCACCTTGTTGGCGAAATGGCCGTAGACGGCGCCGCGGGTGACGCTGGCAAGCTTGGCGATGTCGGTCAGCGAGGGGCGGGCGACGCCGCGCTCATAGAAGACCTCGATGGCGCAATCGAGGATACGTTCCCGCGTCTCCAGGGCTCTCTGCTGTCGAGTTTTTTTCATGGGCGAGGTGATACCACTATGGTCGAGGCCGTCATGCTAGCTCAGATTCATGCGTGAACAAACCGTTTACATTCATTCATGAATGAATATAAGATGCAACGTCTTTCCGGGAACGCTCTCTTGCACAAGCCCCGATCCTGACGCATTCCCATTCTGCGCCAGTTGCTCAACTGCTTGAGGTAACAATGTCCTATAAGAAGCGCGCTTTCACCTTTGTCGTTGCGCTGGCAGCGGTCGCCCTGACCGCTTGCGGTCGTGAGCAGCCGACGGCGGCAGTCGATATGCCGCCGCCGCAGGTGGGAGTGGTGACCGTCGAGCCTGAGCCCATCACCCTCGTCACCGAGTTGCCGGGTCGGCTGGAAGCCGTGCGGACGGCGCAAGTGCGGGCCCGTGTCGCCGGCATCGTGCTGGAGCAGACCTTCCGCGAGGGCAGCGAGGTCAAGGCCGGTGATGTGCTGTTCCGCATCGATCCAGCGCCGCTGCAGGCAGCGTTGAACTCGGCCAAGGCGCAGTTGGCCCGGGCCGAGGCCAATTTCAAGCAGGCCAGCAGCCGGGCGCAACGCTTCGCGCCGCTGGTGAAAACCAACGCCATTAGCCAGCAGGATTATGACGACGCCGTGGCGGCCCGGGACCAGGCCGCGGCCGAGGTGGCGGCCGCCAAGGCGGCGGTGGAGACGGCGCGGCTCAATCTCGGCTACGCCACCGTCACTGCGCCTATCGATGGCCGCATCGGTCGCGCGCTGGTCACCGAGGGCACCCTGGTGGGGCAGGGCGAAGCGACGCCGCTGGCAATCATCCAGCAGATCGATCCGCTTTACGTGAATCTGGTCCAGTCCAGCGCCGAGCTTCTGCGCTTGCGGCGCGCGCTGGCCAGCGGGCAGCTGGAGGAGCTGAGCCCGGACGAGGTCAAGATCACGCTGATCACCGAGGACGGCGAGGAGTACCCTCATCCGGGGCGGCTGCTGTTCAGCGACATCAGCGTTGATCCCACCACCGGCGCGGTGATGCTGCGAGCGGTGGTGCCGAATCCGGACCGCTTCCTGCTGCCGGGCATGTACGTGCGGGCACGGCTGGAGCAGGCCGTGGCCAGCAACGCCATCACCGTGCCGCAGCAGGCGGTCAGCCGCACCGGCCAGGGCGACACCGTGATGGTGGTGGACGACGAGGGCAGGGTCGCGGTGCGGCCGGTCCAGGTCGGCCGCGCCTACGTCAACCGCTGGGTCATCAACGCCGGCCTGCAGCCGGGGGACAGGGTGATCGTCGACGGCTTGCAAAAGATCCGCCCCGGCATCCCGGTGACGCCGGTCGCCTGGCGCGACCCGCTGCAGCCGGCCGAGCCGAGCGCCGTCGGCGGGATCGCTGCCGGGCCGTATCCGGCCGTCGCGACCAGCTCTGATCCGGCCACCCAGCCGCAGGCGAATTAGGAGTAGCCATGGCGAGGTTCTTCATCGATCGCCCGGTCTTCGCCTGGGTGATTTCCATTTTCATCATGCTGGCCGGTGCGCTGGCCATCACCCAGTTGCCGGTCTCGCAATACCCCTCGATCGCGCCGCCGTCGGTGGTGATCCAGGCCATCTATCCCGGCGCCACCGCCGAGATCCTCGACGAGAGCGTCACCAGCCTGATCGAGCAGGAACTCAACGGCGCCGAGGGACTGATCTACATTGAGTCGCAGAGCGAGTCCAATGGCGTGGCCCGCATCACCGCCTATTTCCAGCCCGGCACCAACCCGGAGCTGGCGATGGTGGACGTGCAAAACCGCATCAAGCGGGTTGAGGCGCGGCTGCCGGCTGCCGTCAAGCAGCAGGGCGTGCAGGTCAACAAGGCCGTCAGCAACTTCCTGATGATGGTAAGCCTGTACTCGCCCGACGGCAGCTGGAGCAACGTGCAGCTGGGCGACTATATCTCGCGCAACATCATCAACGAGATCCGTCGCGTCCCCGGCGTCGGCGAGGCCCGGTTGTGGGGTACCGAGCAGGCCATGCGGGTCTGGATCGACCCTGCCAAGCTGGTCGGCTTGAATCTGACCCCGTCCGATGTCACCAACGCCATCATGGCGCAAAACGCTCAGGTCGCCTCCGGCAGCATCGGGGCCCTGCCCAGCCCTGCCACCCAGGCGATCGCCAACTCGGTGGTGGTGACCGGCCAGCTCGGCACGCCCGAGGAGTTCGGAGAGATTCTGCTGCGCGCCAATCCGGACGGCTCGGTGGTGCGGCTGCGCGACGTCGCCACCATCGAGGTCGGCGCTCAGGATTATCAGTACGCCGCCCGCCTCAATGGCGGGCCGAGCGCGGCCATCGGCATCATGCTCTCGCCGACCGGCAATGCGCTGGAGACGGCGAACGCGGTCAAGCAGAAGATGGAGGAGCTAGGGCGTTACTTCCCGGTTGGGGTGGCCTGGGACGTGCCGTACGACACCTCGAACTTCGTCCGCATCTCCATCTTCAACGTGGTGAAGACGCTGTTCGAGGCCATCGCCCTGGTCTTCGTGGTGATGTACCTGTTCATGCAGAACTGGCGCGCCACCCTGATCCCGACCCTGGCGGTGCCGGTGGCCTTGCTCGGCACCTTCGCCACCATGCTGGCGCTAGGCTACTCCATCAACGTGCTGACCCTGTTCGGCATGGTGCTGGCCATCGGCATCCTGGTCGACGACGCCATCGTGGTGGTGGAGAACGTCGAGCGCATCATGCAGGAAGAGGGGCTGCCGCCGCGGGAGGCGACTTACAAGGCCATGGGCCAGATCACCGGCGCCATCATCGGCATTACCCTGGTGCTGACCGCGGTCTTCGTCCCGATGGCCTTCTTCCCCGGCTCGGTGGGCGCGATCTACCGCCAGTTCTCGCTGTCGCTGGCGGTGTCCATCCTGTTCTCGGCGCTGATGGCGCTATCGCTCACCCCGGCGCTGTGCGCCTCGCTGCTCAAGCCCGTCGCCAAGGGCGAAGGCTTGCGCAGGAAGGGCTTCTTCGGCTGGTTCAACCGCACCTTTTACCGCGTCACCGACGGCTACCAGGGCCTGGTCGCTAGCCTCCTGCGCCGCACCGGCCGGGTGATGCTGATCTACGCCGCTATCGTGGTGGTGCTGGGGGTGCTGTACGTTCGCCTGCCGTCGGCCTTCCTGCCCACCGAGGACCAGGGCGTGCTGCTGACCAACATTCAGCTGCCGGCCGGCGCCAGTGCCCACCGCACCGACGAGGTGATCAAGCAGGTCGAGGACTTTTACCTGAACCACCCGGCGGTTGAGAAAATGGTGGCGGTCAGGGGCTTCAGCTTCATGGGCAGCGGGCAGAACGCGGCGGTTGCCTTCGTGACCCTCAAGCACTGGGACGAGCGCGGGCCGCAGGAGTCGGCCCAGACCGTTGCCGCCGAGGCGATGGCCGCCTTCTCGCAGATCCGCGATGCCGTCGTCTTCGCCCTGGTGCCGCCGCCCATCCCGGAGCTGGGCACCGCCACCGGCTTCAACTTCCGCCTGCAGGACCGCGGCGGGCTGGGCTACGAAAAGCTGCAGGAGGCGCGCGACCAGCTGCTCGCCATGGCGGCGCAAAGCCCAGTTCTGGTCGGGGTGCGGCCGGAGGGCATGCCTGAGGCGCCGCAGCTGGAGCTGAAAATCGATCGCAGCAAGGCCAGCGCCATGGGCGTGTCGTTCGCCGACATCAACAGCGCCCTGTCGACCGCGCTCGGCTCCGCCTACGTCAACGATTTCCCCAACCGCGGCCGCCAGCAGCGGGTGATCGTGCAGGCCGATGCCGACAACCGCGCCACGCCGGAAGACCTGATGGACATCTACGTGCGCAACGGCCAGGGCCGCATGGTGCCCCTGTCCAGCTTCGCTACCGCGAGCTGGACCACGGGGCCGGTGCAGCTGACCCGCTACAATGGCTACCCGGCCTTCAAGATCGCCGGCGACGCCGCGCCCGGCTACAGCACCGGCCAGGCGATGGAGGAAATGGAGCGGCTGGCGACGCAGCTGCCGGAGGGCATCGGCTACGAGTGGACCGGCCAGTCCCGCGAGGAAAAGCTGTCCGGCGCCCAGGCCCCTATGCTGTATGCCCTGTCCATCCTGGCGGTGTTTCTGTGCCTGGCGGCACTGTACGAGAGCTGGTCGATCCCGACCGCGGTGATGCTGGTGGTGCCGCTGTGCATCATCGGCGCCGTGCTCGGGGTGTTGCTGCGCGGCATGCCCAACGACATCTATTTCAAGGTCGGCCTGATCGCCATCGTCGGCCTGTCGGCCAAGAACGCCATTCTGATCGTCGAGTTCGCCCGCGAGCTGCAGGCGCAGGGGCGGAGCGTGCTCGAGGCCGCCGTGGAGGCGGCGCGGCTGCGCTTCCGCCCCATCATCATGACCTCGCTGGCGTTCACCTTCGGCGTGGTGCCGCTCGCCTTCGCTAGTGGCGCCAGCTCCGCCAGCCAGCGGGCCATCGGCACCGCGGTGCTGGGCGGCATGATCACCGCCACGGTGCTGGCGATCTTCTTCGTGCCGGCGTTTTTCGTCGTCATCCGGCGCCTCTTCCAGGAGCGGCAGCAGCCGCAGGCGCCGGCAGCGGTACTGGAGGAGCAGGCCAATGCCTAGGTCATTCGTTATCCCCGTTCTGCTGCTGGGCCTGCTGAGTGGCTGCGCTTCGCTGGCGCCGGAATACCAGCGGCCGGAGGCCCCAGTGCCCGCCAGCTACCCCGGCGGCCAAGCCGGCGCGGTTGCCGGCATTCGGGCGGTCGACATCGGCTGGCGGGAATTCTTCCAGGATCCCCGCCTGCAGGCCCTGATCGAGACGGCGCTCGAGCACAACCGCGATCTGCGCAGCGCGGTGCTCAATATCGAAGCCGCCCGGGCGGCCTACAACATCCAGTCCGCCGAGCGGCTGCCCAGCCTGGATGCCCAAGGCAGCTTCAGTCGCGGGCGCACGCCGGCGACGCTGTCGCCGACCGGCCAGGATCGCACCACCAGCCAGTATCAGGTCGGTCTCGGCATCGCCGCCTTCGAGCTGGATTTCTTCGGCCGCGTGAGCAGCCTGAGCGAAGCCGCGCTGGCCGAGTTCCTGGCCACTGAAGAGGCAGCGCGGGCTGCCCAGATCAGCCTGGTCGCTGAGGTTGGGCGCGCCTATCTGGCCGAGCGGGCTTTCGCCGAGCAGCTCGAACTGGCGCGGCAGACCCTGGCTGCGCGCGAGGATAGCCTGCGGCTGGTGCGGCAGCGCTTCGAGGCGGGGGCAGCCTCGGCGCTGGAGCTGTGGCAGGCGGAGACGCTGGTCGAGTCGGCCCGGGTCAGTGTCGCTGCTCTGGAGCGGCAGCAGGCGCAGGCCGGCAACGCCCTCGCCCTGTTGGTGGGCGCGCCGCTGGCACAGCTGGAGTTGCCGGCACCCTTGCCGCTGTCACAGCTAAGCGTGCTCACCGACATCCCGCCGGGGCTGCCGTCCGAGCTGTTGGTCCAGCGTCCGGACATCCGCGCCGCCGAGCAGCGGCTGATCAGCGCCAATGCCAACATCGGCGCGGCCAGGGCCGCCTTCTTCCCGCGCATCACCCTGACCGGCACGGTAGGGACTGCCTCCACCGAGCTGTCCGATCTGTTCGGCTCCGGCAGCGGCCTGTGGTCGTTCATGCCGCAGATCACCGTGCCTATCTTCAACAGCGGCCGCAACCGGGCCGCGCTGGCGCTGGCCGAGGTGCGCAGGCATCAGGCCGTGGCCGACTACGAACGCACCATCCAGCAGGCCTTCCGCGAGGTCGCCGATGCGCTGGTGGCACGGGCGAGCCTGGAGCGGCAGCTAGCGGCGCAGGAGCGGCTGCTGGCGGCGCAGCGCGAGCGCCTCAGGCTGGCGCAGCAGCGCTACGAAAGTGGGGTGGCCGACTATCTCGAGGTGCTGGACGCTCAGCGCGAGCTGTTCGCCGCCGAGCAGGCGCTGGTGGAGACGCGGCAGCTGCGACTGCAGAATGCCATCGACTTTTATCGTGCCGCCGGCGGCGGCTTGCTGGAGCGCAGCGCGGAGAGCGGGCGCATGAGCGAAACCGACGCCGGCTGACGGCGTCGACGTGCCGGCTTGGCTGACTGGCGGCTGCAGCCATGACGAGGATCGGCCGCCATGCAAGGATGGAACGTGATGGATCGTCATTGCACGTGGAAGGTGCGAGCCGAGGGTGGAATGGCCCGGCGTCGGGCATGGCTATTGTCGGCCTTGCTGGTGCTGGGGATGACGTCGGCGGCCCAGGCTGCGGCCAGGCCCGAGCTCAGCCTGGGCCTACGCTACGGCGAAGGCGCCGTTTACGGAGATCATGAGCAGTTCGAGGGACAGGAGCTGTTTTTGCGGGCCGGCCCGCCGGCCTGGCGGGAGCTCTGGCCCGCGGTCCGGGCGGAAGTGGAGTTCGCCGGCGCGCGGTTCAGAAACGGCGGTGACAAAGCCCTTGCCGTCATGGCCGGTCCGGTGCTGGTCTGGCAGCGCGCTGGCCGACCTTGGGCGCTGGAGGGCGGCATCCGGCTGACCTGGCTATCGGATGACGTGATCGGCGACCGCGACCTGGGCGGCAAGTTCCAGTTCACCTCGTATGTGGCTGCCGTCTGGCAGCTCAGTCCTCGCCTGGCTGCTGCGCTGCGCTTGCAGCATACTTCCAACGCCGGGATTTACAATGAGAACCCGGGGCTGGATCTGCAGTTGATCGAGCTCAGATTTCGGTTCTGATGCGGCACGATCTGGTCAACGACTGCGTGCGGCTGCGAAGCCGGCTTCGGCGTGAGGGCGCCCTAGCGTCGCTTGGGCTCCAGCACCAGCACCGTGCCCGAGAGCAGGTCGTGCCAGGTGCGCCGCTTGGGATCGAGCAGCGCCCACCAGAAACCGAGCCCGGCCGGCAGCCAGGACAGGATGGCGCCGGCAAAGCGCAAGGCGGCCTGCCTGAAGCTGGGCGTGCCGCCTTCGGAGGTTCTCAGCCGCAGGCGCCAGCTGCGCATTCCCAAGGTCTGGCCGCCGTGCAGCCAGAACCCCATGAAGAAGGCGCAGGCCACCAGCAGCAGCGACAGCTGGTAGAGGTGGTAGAGGGGATGCTCGGTGGCCGGGCGGTCGCCGAAGACTGGCAGCCAGAGGGCGGCTGCCACCATCTCGAGGGCGACAAGCAGCAGCGTGTCGTAGAAGATCGCTGCCAGGCGGCGTGGCAGGGACGCCGTGGCTATGGAAAGTGCAAAGGAGTCGGCAGTCATGAGGAGCTGCTGCGGGAAGGTTGGTTGTGGCGCTCCCACCGGGAATTGAACCCGGGTTTCTGCCTTGAGAGGGCAGCGTCCTGACCGCTAGACGATGGGAGCTGCGATGAAATCGGGGACCGGCTGGCCGGTTGTCCCGCAAAGCCTGTAACTGGCAGCAGGTTGCTGTATTATACGCAGCCTTCGCGTTGGCACAAGTACCAGCACTCAGTGACGGACGTTCAAGACAGCAAGCGCGTGCCCCGAATCATTTCGCGTTCGGAACATCGGATCTCACGCGCCAATATCAGCGACAATGCGCTCAAGGTGCTCTATCGGCTGAAGAGCGCCGGCTACCAGGCATACCTCGTGGGAGGCGGTGTGCGCGATCTCTCGTTGGGCCGCGAGCCCAAGGATTTCGATGTCGCCACCGATGCCAGGCCGGAAGCGATCAAGAAGCTGTTCCGAAACTGCCGCCTGATCGGCCGTCGCTTCCGCTTGGCCCACGTCCACTTCGGCCCGGAGATCATCGAGGTCGCCACCTTCCGGGCCTTGCACGACCCCAACGGCGATGCCGGCGGAGACCGGGTGATCGAGGACGGCATGATCGTCCGCGACAACGTCTACGGCACGCTGGAAGAGGATGCGCTGCGGCGCGATTTCACCATCAACGCGCTGTACTACAACATCGCCGACTTCACCGTGGTCGACTACACGGGTGGCATGGAGGACCTGGAAGCCGGCGTGGTGCGCCTCATCGGGGAGCCGGAAGTGCGTTATCGGGAAGACCCGGTGCGCATGCTGCGGGCGGTTCGCTTTGCTGTGAAGCTGGGGCTCAAGATCCACCCCGATACGGCGGCGCCGATCAGCGCCATGGCCGAGCTGCTGCAGCACATCCCGCCGGCCAGGCTGTACGAGGAGTGCCTCAAGCTGTTCATGTCCGGCATGGCGCTCGACGCCTTCGAAGCGCTGCGCCGCTTCAATCTGTTCGCGCAGCTGTTCCCTGGCGTCGAGCGGGTCCTGCTGCGAGACGAGCACGGCATCAGCACCCGTTTCATCTCCGCCGCGCTGCGCAATACCGACGAGCGCATCGCCGAGGGCAAACCAGTCACACCGGTGTTCCTGTTCGCGGCCCTGCTGTGGCCGGCGGTGCGCGAGGCCATGCAGGCCTATCTGGAGCAGGACGAGCTGCCCGAGCAGCAGGCGCTGCAGGCCGCCAGCCAGGAGGTGCTGCAAGAGCAGGTGCAGCGGGTCGCGATCCCCAAGCGCATCAGCATCCCGATGCGGGAAATCTGGAACCTACAGCTGCGGCTGGCGCGTCGCGGCGGGCGTCGCGCTGGCCGCCTGCTGGGCCACCCGCGCTTCCGGGCCGCCTACGATTTCATGCTGCTGCGCGCCGAGGTCGGCGAGGTGGAGCAGGAGGTCGCCGATTGGTGGACCGCGTTCCAGGCCGGTTCCGACGAAGAGCGGCGGCGCATGACGGAGCAGACGGCACCAAGCCGGCGCCGTCGACGGCGCCGGCGCCGGCCGCCAGCCGCCTCCGAGTGAGCATGGGCAGATGATGGAGCGGGTTCTGGCCGCCATCGGCCTTGGCAGCAATTTGAACGACCCGGCGGGGCAGGTGCGCGCTGCGCTGAGCGCCCTGGCCGCTTTGCCCGAGAGCGAGCTGGTGGCCGCCTCCAGCCTGTATCGCAACCCGCCCATGGGGCCGCAGGACCAGCCCGACTACGTCAATGCGGTCGCCCTGCTGCGCACCGCGCTGGAGCCCTTGCCGCTGCTGGCCGAGCTGCAGGCCATCGAGCGGCGGCAGGGCAAGCGCTTCCTGCGGCACTGGGGACCGCGCACCATCGACCTAGATCTGCTGCTCTACGGCGACCGCCGCATCCGCGAGCCGCGGCTCACCGTCCCGCACCCTGGTCTGCATGAGCGGGCCTTCGTCCTGTATCCTCTGGCCGAGATCGCGCCGGACCTGATGGTGCCTGGCAAAGGCCGAGTGAAGGATCTGGCCGCGCTGCATTCGGCTGCCGATCTAGTTCGGCTCTGATGCGGCCCGCGCCGGGAGGTGGACATGAGCCGACAGCAAGCATTCAGGCATATCGTGGTCGAAGGCCCCATCGGCGTCGGGAAGACCAGCCTGGCCCGCCGGCTGGCCGCAAGCCTGAAGGCGGAGCTGCTGCTGGAGCGTGCCGAGGAGAATCCTTTTCTGCCCCGCTTCTACCAGGATCCGCGGCAGGCCGCGCTGCCGGCCCAGTTGTTCTTTCTGCTGCAGCGGGTCGAGGAGCTGCGTCGCCTGCGCCAGGCCGACTTGTTCCGACCCTGCTTGGTCGCGGACTACTTGTTCGAGAAGGACCGGCTGTTCGCCGAGCTCAACCTCGACGAACACGAATTCGCCCTCTACGACAAGCTTTATCGGCAGCTAGCGCCGGAGGTGCCGCCGCCGGACCTAGTGATTTACCTGCAGGCCCCGGTGGACGTGTTGCAGCGCCGCATCGCGCAACGTGGCATAGTGTACGAGCAGCGCATCAGCGCGGAGTACCTAGCTCGCTTGAGTGATGCCTATGTTCGCTTCTTCTACCACTATGACAGTTCTCCGCTGTTGATCGTGAACACCCGGGACATCAATCCGATCGGTAGCGAACAGGATTATCGCTTGCTGTTGGAGAGGATCCGTTCCATCGACAGCGGCCGGCACTACTTTAATCCGGCCCCTTGGGGCGTGTAACCTCTCGCATTCGTTTGGAGGCCAGTACAGGAGCGCCTATGTACGCGGGAACCAACGACGCACAGCGGCGCCGTCCAGTGACGGTGTCGACGCTGCACAAGATGAAGCAGGCCGGCGAGAAGATCGCCTCGCTGACTGCCTACGACTACAGCTTGGCGGCAGTGGTGGACGAGGCCGGTGTCGACGTCATCCTGGTGGGCGACTCGCTGGGAATGGTCATGCAGGGGCGGGAGACCACCCTGCCGGTGACCATGGACGAGATTATTTACCACACCCGCTGCGTCACCGCCGCCAGGCGCTACTCGCTGGTGATGGCAGACATGCCGTTCATGAGCTACGCCACGGTGGAGCAGGCCCTGCACAATGCCGCCCGGCTGATGAAGGAAGGCGGCGCGCAGATGGTCAAGCTGGAGGGCACTGCCGATCAGGCCGAGATCGTGTCGCGGCTGAGCCGGGCCGGCATCCCGGTCTGCGCCCACATCGGCCTGCAGCCGCAGCTGGTGCACAAGCTCGGCGGCTACAAGGTGCAGGGCAAAGACGATGCCGCCGCCGAAGCCATGCTGAACGACGCCAAGGTGCTGGAAGCCGCCGGTGCCGACGTGATGGTGGTGGAGTGCGTGCCGGCGGAGCTGGGCAAGCGCTTGGCGGAAGAGCTCACCATCCCGGTCATCGGCATCGGCGCCGGTCCGCACTGCGACGGCCAGGTGCTGGTCATCCAGGACATGCTGGGAATCACGCCCGGCAAGCGGCCCAAGTTCTCCCGCAACTTTATGGAAGGCCAGACCAGCGTCCAAGCGGCCGTGCGCGCTTATGTCGATGCGGTCAAGTCCGTCTCATTCCCCACCGAGGAGCACGCGTTCTAGGTCATGGACATTCTGCATCGCATTGAAGACGTCCGGACCCAGGTCCGGCAATGGCGCGGCGAGCGGCTGCGGATCGGGCTGGTGCCGACCATGGGCAACCTTCATCAGGGGCACCTCCAGCTGGTCAAGGCGGCCCAGGACGAAGCCGATCGGGTCATCGTCAGCATTTTCGTCAACCCGACCCAGTTCGGTGTCGGCGAGGACTACGAAACCTATCCCCGCACCCTGGACGAGGACTGCGCCAAACTGCGCACGCTTGGAGTGGATGTGGTTTTCGCCCCATCCGTGGCGGCCATGTATCCGGATGGTCCCGAGCTGCGCACCCGGGTATCTGTGCCGGAGCTGGCCAACACGCTCTGCGGCGCCTGGCGGGAAGGGCACTTCGACGGGGTTGCCACCGTTGTCAGCAAGCTGTTCAACATCGTCGGTCCCGACGTGGCCGCTTTCGGCAAGAAGGACTATCAGCAGCTACGGGTCATCGAGCGCATGGTGCGGGATCTGAATTTTCCGGTCCGCATCCTGCCGGTCGAGACCCTGCGTGAAGAGAGCGGCCTAGCCATGAGCTCCCGCAACGGCTACCTCACGGTGGAAGAGAAGGGTCGGGCCGCCGTGCTCTACCAGACACTCTGCGAGGCCCGGGAGCGCCTGCTGCGCGGGGAACCTTTTGCCGAGGTCGAGGTCTGGGGACGGGACAGGCTCAATGCCAGTGGCTTCCGGACGGATTATTTCAGCGTCCGGCGGGCAGAGGACCTGAAGGAGCCGACGACGAAGGATACCGAACTGGTGGTGTTGGCCGCAGCGTGGCTAGGGAAGGCGCGCCTGATCGACAACGTCGAGTTGAGTTTGAACCTTGACGGCTGACACGGAATAATATGCTGCTTTGCAATACGATGCTTGGATTCGGTCTCGAGAGCAGGATGCGACGAGCCCCTCACAAACCCTCAGACAACGGCAAGGGTGATTCGGTATGCAACTAACCATGCTGAAGTGCAAGCTGCACCAGGCTCGCGTCACACACACCGAGCTCGACTATGAAGGGTCCTGTGCGATCGACGGCGAGCTGATGGATGCGGCTGGCATTCTCGAGTACGAGATGATCCACATCTACAACATCGCCAATGGTGAGCGGTTCACGACCTATGCCATCCGTGGTGAGGCGGGCTCGCGCATGATCTCTGTCAATGGTGCCGCGGCGCACAAGGTCAACGTGGGCGATCGCATCATCATCTGCGCCTATGGCCAGATCGATGCGGACAAGGCGGCCAAGCACCAGCCGGTCCTTGTCTACTGCGACGAGAACAACGAGATCACGCATCAGCGCAACGCCGTTCCGCTGCAGGTCGCCTGAGCAGGAGCGTTCCGCGGCGGCGCTCGCATCCGGCGCGTCATTCCCCATCTCTTAGAGCAAGTCCGAGCGTGCCGGCAGTTGCCGGCACGCTCGGCTTGGCTGCCCACAAGGGCTATGCTATGCCCGCGGACGCGTTAAGGATGGGGAAGCTCTATGTCCTTGAAACAGAGCGAAGCGTGGATTTCGCTGAGCCAGCACCGGCGCATGGTGGCCGAGCTGCACCTGCGCGACCTGTTCGAGAAGGATCCGCATCGTTTCCGCCGCTTCTCCCTCGAGCTCGACGGTCTTCTCCTCGACTACTCCAAGAACCTCATTACCGAAGACACGCTGCGCCTGCTGCTGGATCTGGCGGCTGCGGCCGACCTGGTCGGCTGGCGGCAGCGCCTGCTGCAGGGCGAGGTCGTCAACCACACCGAGGGCCGGCCGGCCCTGCACACCGCGTTGCGCTCCAGCGCCAGCGCGCCGCTGCTGGTGCAGGGTAAGGACGTGCGCGCCGAGGTGCGCGAGGTGCTGGCGCGCATGGAGGCGCTGGCGGAAGCTGTGCGCAACGGTCGCTACCTCGGCTACGACGGTCGGCCCATTCGCGACGTCATCCACATCGGCATCGGCGGCTCCGATCTGGGGCCCCGGCTGGCGTTACAGGCGCTGGCGCCGCAGCACGATGGCCCCCGTGTCCATTTCGTCAGCAACATCGACGGCGTGGAACTGGCCGCCTGCACCGGCCGGCTGCAGCCGGCGACCACGTTGGTCACCATCGTCTCCAAGAGCTTCACGACCCTCGAGACGTGCGCCAACGCTGAAGCGGTGCGGGAATGGTTCAGGGCGGCGGGTGCCGATGAAGCGGCGATCCGGCGCCATTTCATCGCCATCAGCGGCAACCGCGAAGCCGCCTTGGCCTTTGGCATCGATCCCCAGCGCCTATTCCCCATCTGGGACTGGGTCGGCGGCCGCTACTCGCTGTGGTCGGCGGTTGGGCTGCCGATCGCCATCGGCTGCGGCATGGATGCGTTTCGCCAGCTGCTGCAGGGCGCCGAGCGCATGGACCAGCACTTCGAGGAAGCGCCGCTGGAGCGCAATATGCCGGTCATCCTGGGGTTGCTGGGGATCTGGTACGTGAATTTCATGGGGCTCGGCTCGCATGCCGTGATCCCCTACAGCGAGCGCCTGCGTGTCCTGCCGGCCTACCTCGAGCAGCTGGAGATGGAAAGCAACGGCAAGTCGGTGGACCGCGACGGCAATCCGGTCGGCTATGCCACGGTGCCGGTGTTGTGGGGACAGACCGGCACCGTGGGGCAGCATGCGTTCTTCCAGGCCCTGCACCAGGGCACCCAGCCGGTTCCCATCGACTTCGTCGGCATCGTCGAGCCGCTGCCCGGCTACGAGCGCATGCACGAGCAGCTGATGGCCAATCTGTTCGCCCAAAGCGAGGCACTGATGCGCGGGCAGAGCGCCGAGGAGGCACGGCGGCAGATGGCGGCGGAAGGGCTGAGCGCGGAGCGCATCGACGACTTGCTGCCCTACCGCGTCTTCCCTGGCAACCGCCCTAGCACCACCATCCTGCTGCGCGAGCTGTCGCCGCGCACACTGGGCATGCTGATCGCGCTCTACGAGCACAAGGTTTTCACCCAGTCGGTGGTATGGCGGCTGAACGCCTTCGACCAGTGGGGCGTCGAGCTTGGCAAGCAGCTGGCCAAGGGGCTGCTTACGGCCCTGCGCGATGGCAGCGGTATGGCCGAGCACGATTCCTCCACCCGCGGCCTGGTGGAGCGCTACCGCGCCTGGCGCGGGCTGGACTGAGCGCGCTTGGCGGCCAGCCTGGCCAGCGCCCACTGCACGTGTTCCCGCACCAGCTCGGACGGGTGCTGCAACCGCTGCTCAAGCGCCGCGATGGCCGCCGCGCTAGGCTCGCAGTTGCCGAGAGCGACGGCGACGTTGCGCAGCCAACGCTCATGGCCCAGGCGGCGGATGGCCGAGCCTTCGGTGCGGGCCAGAAAAGTCTCCTCTGACCACAGGAACAGCTCCACCAGCTCCGCCTGGTGCAGCTGCCGGCGCGGATGGAAGTCCGGCTCGGCGGTGACGCGGGCGAAGCGGTTCCAGGGGCAGCTGACCTGGCACTCGTCGCAGCCGAACACCCGGTTGCCGATCAGCGGACGCAGCTCCGTCGGAATGGAGCCTTCCAGCTCGATGGTGAGATAGGCGATGCAGCGGCGGGCGTCGAGCTGATAGGGGCCGACGATGGCGCCCGTTGGACAGGCCTTGAGACAGGCGCGGCAGGTGCCGCAGAGGTTCTGCGTATTGGGCGGGTCCACCGGCAGCGGCAGATCGGTGAACAGCTCGCCGAGGAAGAAATACGAACCCGAGCGGTGGTGCAGCAGCAAGGTGTTCTTGCCGACGCAGCCTAGTCCCGCCTTGCGCGCCAGCGAAACCTCCAGCACCGGTGCGCTGTCGACGAAGGCACGGTAGCCAAACGGACCGACCGCCGCCTCGATGCGCTCGGCGAGCTGCTGCAGGCGTCGCCGCATCAGGCGGTGATAGTCGCGGCCGACGGCGTAGCGAGCGATGAAGGCCTGGCCCGGCTGCTGCGGATTGACCCGCGGCGGATAGCCTGGCGGGAGGTAATTCATGCGCACGCTGATGATGCGCAGCGTGCCCGGCACCAGCTGGCCCGGGCGGCAGCGCTTCAGCCCATGGCGGGCCATGAAGTGCATCTCGCCGTGGAAGCCCCGCTGCAGCCAGCGCAGCAGCTTGGGCTCGTCGCTGCTGAGGTCGGTGTCGGTAATGCCGGCGTCGGCAAAGCCCAGCTCACGGGCCCAGGCCTTGATGTCTTGGGCAAGGGCGTGATAGTCCAGGTCTGGCGAAGGGATGGAGCTCATGCCGCCATTGTACTCCGACGACCCGGGTCAGGCGGAAGCGGATTCGCGCTGACCTGACCGGCTTTCGGTTTGCTTATACTTGCCGCCATGACCACCAAGCCATGCCATGATTATTTGTACGATGCGGCCGCGGTGCGCACGATAGACGTGCAGGCCGCCCGGCTGCTGGGGATGCCAACGTTCGTGCTGATGCAGCGGGCCGGCGCCGCTGCCTATGCCTGGCTGCGCCGGCGCTGGCCGCAGGCCGCTAGGCTGGATGTCTTCTGCGGCCTCGGCAACAACGGTGGCGACGGCTATATCCTGGCCCGCCAGGCTTTGCAGGATGGGCTTGCAGTGCGCGTGCTGCAGGTCGGCGACGGCGGCCGACTGCGTGGTGACGCGGCGCTGGCGGCGCAGGAGTACCGCCAGGCGGGCGGCCTGGTGGAGCGCTTCCAGCCCGGCATCGCGCTGCAGGGCGAGGTACTGGTGGATGCGCTGTTCGGCACTGGCTTGGCTCGGCCGCTCGAGGGCGAGTGGGCGGCGGCGGTGGCCGCGCTCAATGCCGGCGGCCGGCCGGTGCTCGCGCTCGATCTGCCCTCCGGGCTGCACGCCGATACCGGGACAGCGCTGGGCGAGGCGGTGACGGCGAGTGCCACCATCACCTTCATCGCTTATAAAAGCGGGCTGCTGACCGGGGCCGGGCCGGCCCTCAGCGGCGAGCTGGTGTTGGCCGATCTCGGTGTGCCGGCGGCCGCCTTCGGCGGGGTGGCGCCGCGGGCCGCCATCATCGGCGAGGAGCTGGTCAGGGCCGCGCTGCCACGGCGGCCGCGGGATGCCCACAAGGGCCGGCATGGCCATGTGCTGGTCATCGGCGGCGATTACGGCATGGCAGGCGCGGCGCGCCTGGCGGCGGAGGCAGCCGGGCGGGTCGGCGCCGGTCTGGTGACGGTGGCCACCCGAGCCGAGCACTGCGCGGGCTTGCTGGCCGCGCGGCCCGAAGCGATGTGCCGCGGCGTGGCGAGCGCGGCTGATCTTGAGCCCCTGCTGCAGCGGGCGACGGTGGTGGTGCTAGGGCCAGGGCTGGGACAGGGCGACTGGGGCCGGGCCCTGTTCGAGGCCGCGTTGCGCTTCCCCGGCTCGCTGCTGTTGGATGCCGACGCTCTCAACCTGCTGGCCCGGCAGCCGCGGCGCAATCCGCGCTGGGTGCTGACGCCCCATCCAGGCGAGGCGGCCCGGCTGCTGGGCTGCAGCGTCGCCGAGGTCCAGGCCGACCGCTACGCGGCCGCGGTGCGGTTGAGCGAGCGCTACGGCGGAGTGGTCGTGCTCAAGGGGGCCGGCACCATCGTGCAGGCTTCGGCAGCGCTTCCCTGGGTTTGCCGGGCAGGCAATCCCGGCATGGGCAGCGGCGGCATGGGCGATGTCCTGAGCGGCGTCATCGGCGGGCTGCTGGCCCAGGGGCTGGCGGCGCAAACCGCGGCCGCCGTCGGCGTGCAGGTGCATGGCCAGGCCGCCGACCGGGCTGCGGCGGCTGGCGAGCGCGGCCTGCTGGCGATGGATTTGATGCCTAATCTGCGTGAATTGGTGAACCCGGCATGAGTCAGCCCGTTTTGATGCTGCCGGATGAGGCAGCGACCCAAGCGTTCGGCGAACGGCTTGTGTTGGCATTGCCGGAAACAAGCCTCATTTATCTTTATGGCGATCTTGGCGCCGGCAAGACCACGCTGGCCCGGGCCTTGATCCGGGCCCTGGGACACGAGGGTGCGGTACGCAGTCCGACCTATACGCTGATCGAGCCGTACGAGCTGGCAGGGCGCCGCTTGTACCATCTCGACTTGTACCGCCTGGGCAGTCCGGAGGAGCTGGAGGACATCGGGCTGCGCGATCTGCTCGCCGAGCCTGCGACGCTGCTGGTCGAATGGCCCGAGAAGGGACAGGGGGTGCTGCCGCCTGCCGACCTTGAGTTGCGGCTCGAGCCCGCCGGTGTGGGCCGTCGCCTCAGCCTGCACCCGGCTACCGCTCGGGGCGCGAAGATCCTGAAAAATCTTGGGTTTTCTTCCTAAGGAAGAATCCAAGCATTGTTTGCTATGTGCATATAAGCTATACGGTTTGTTGTATTCCGGATAAGCTTGTGCATTACTTGACGGCAACACTAAGAACAGCGTCGGGCTGCAATGCTGCGTCTGCTCCTCCTTTTGCTCCTGCTGCTCCCAGCCGTTGCAGCGGCCGGTACGGTCTCCATTCTTTCGATCCGTACCTGGGCCGGGCCGGAGTACACGCGCGTGGTCTTCGACCTGACGGGGCCGGTTGAGCACAATCTGTTTACCCTCCCCGACCCGCATCGGGTCGTTATCGACATGCGCAACGCCAGCGTCGCCCAGAAGCTGCTGCAGGAGGCGCAGGTGCAGGGCGTGGTCCAGCGCATCCGCGGTGCCATGCAAAACCCCAACGACCTGCGTGTGGTGCTGGATCTGAAGGAGCAAACCCGGGCCCGCAGCTTCAGCGTCAAGCCCGATCAGGGCTATGGCCATCGGCTGGTGATCGACCTGCAAAGGCTGACCGAGGAGAAGGCGCAGCCAGTCAAACCGGTCAAGGTGCTGCCGCCGGCTCCCGGCGAGCTTATCATCGCCATCGACGCCGGCCACGGCGGCGAGGATCCGGGCGCCATCGGTCCCCGCGGCACCTTCGAGAAGGACGTGGTGCTGGCGGTGGCCAAGAAGCTGGCCCACCTGGTCGAGAAAGAGCCCGGCATGCGACCTTTGCTGATCCGCGATCGCGACGTCTACGTGCCGCTGCGGGTGCGCAAGGAAACGGCGCGCCAGGCCAATGCCGACATGTTCATCTCCCTGCATGCCGATGCCGTCGCCCGCAGCACGGTGCAGGGCGCTTCGGTCTACACCCTGTCCCAGAGCGGTGCCTCCACCGAGGCGGCCCGCCTGCTGGCGGAGCGGGAAAACTCGGCCGACCTGGTGCGCGGCATTTCGCTGGAAGACAAGGACGACCAGGTGGTTTCGGTGCTGCTAGACCTGTCGCGGGCAGCTACGGCCGAATTCAGCATCAGCCTGGCGGAGAAGATCCTGCGGCGGCTGGGCGAGGTGGGCAAGCTGCACAAGACCCAGGTCGAGCACGCCGGTTTCGCCGTGCTGAAGTCGCTGGACATGCCGTCGGTGTTGGTGGAGCTGGCCTTCATCTCCAACCCGGCCGAGGAACGGCGGTTGGTCAACGAAAACTATCAGTGGCGGCTGGCGCAAGCGATCATGCAAGGCATCCGCGACTACCGCGACAAATACCTGCCCGCCCAGCCGCTTTATGCCGCTGGCAGTCGCCAACATGTGGTCAAGGCCGGCGATACCCTGAGTGCGATCGCCCGGCGCTATGACGTCAGCCTGGAGAAGCTGCGCGCCGTCAACGGCCTCACCAGCGATCTGCTGAAGGTGGGGCATACCCTGCTGATCCCGTAACGGCGGCTTGGCCGCGATCAGCGCCTCACGCCGCTCGCCCGGGATTCCTGGAGCGGGCAGGCCGTCTGTCGCATAATGAAAAGTCCTTACGTGCCGGAGACGCCATGGGTTCCCGCATCCGACAGCTGCCACCGACGCTCATCGACCAGATTGCCGCCGGCGAGGTGATCGAGCGTCCCGCCTCCGTGCTCAAGGAGCTGTTGGAGAATAGCCTGGATGCGCAGGCCAGCCGCATTGACGTCGACGTGGAGGCAGGCGGCAAGCGGCTGATCCGCGTGCGGGACGACGGCGTCGGGATTCCGGGGGACCAGCTGGCGCTGGCCTTGCAGCGCCACGCCACCAGCAAGATTCGCGAGTTCCAGGATCTGGAGCGAGTGACCAGCCTGGGATTCCGCGGCGAGGCTCTGCCCAGCATCGCCTCAGTCGCGCGGCTGCAGATCACCAGCCGCAGCCGTGAGGCTGACACGGCCTGGACGTTGGCGGTGGAGGGCGGGGTCGAGACCGTGCCAGTGCAGCCGGCAGCCCACCCGGTCGGCACCACGGTGGAAGTGCGCGATCTGTTCTTCAACACGCCGGCGCGGCGCAAGTTTCTGCGCACCGACAATACCGAGCTGCAGCACGTGCAAAACCTGCTGCGGCGGCTAGCGCTAAGCCGCTTCGACGTCGGCTTCGGCCTGCGCCACCAGGGCAGGTCGTTGCTGCAGCTGGCGCCGGTGGCCGACCGCAACGGCCAGGAGCAGCGGCTGGCTGCCGTGCTGGGCAGGGGCTTCGTCGAGCACACCATCCATGTCGAGACCGAGGCGGTGGGGCTGGCGCTGTCGGGCTGGCTGGTGCTGCCGGCGGAGGCCCGCACCCAGGCCGATTTGCAATACCTTTACATCAATGGCCGCATGGTCCGGGACCGCACGCTCAGCCATGCGATCCGGCGTGCCTACGGCGACTTGCTGTTCAAGGACAGGCATCCGGCCTATGTGCTCTACCTGAGCATCGATCCGGAGCAGGTGGACGTCAACGTCCACCCGACCAAGCACGAGGTGCGCTTTCGTGATGGCCGGCTGATTTACGATTTCGTCTATCAGCGGTTGCGCGCTGCCCTGCAGCAAATCCGCCCAGTGACCATCGTGCCGGCGCCAGATGTGCCGACACCGGCCGCAGCCGAGCCTGGGGCAGCCGTACCGGCGCGGCCTTCGGCGCTGGCGCTGACCCGACCGCTGCAGCAGCCCACGCTGGCGCTGCCACTGCAGGAGGCGCGGGCACTGTACAATCCGGCGCCGGCCCCGCAGCCAACCGCGGTGACCGACGCCGAGCCGCCGCCGCTGGGGTTTGCCGTCGCCCAGCTGCACGGTATCTACATCCTGGCGCAAAACGCCCGCGGTCTGGTGATAGTGGACATGCATGCCGCCCACGAGCGCATCGTCTACGAGCGCATGAAAGCCCAGATGGCCCGCGACGGCATCGTCTCTCTGCCATTGCTGGTGCCGCTCACGGTGCGGGTGTCGCCGCAGGAGGCGGATAGCCTGGAGGAGCACCGCCAGGCCTTTTTGACGCTGGGGTTCGAGGTCGACCAGGTGGGCGCCGACACGGTGGCGGTGCGGCGCGTGCCGGTGCTGTTGCAGGACGCCGATGTCGCGCTGTTGGTGCGCGACATGCTGGCCGATCTACACGCCTACGGCAGCAGCGGCCGGCTCGACGAGGCGCTACAGCACGTGCTGGGGAACATCGGCTGCCGCAATTCGGTGCGGGCCAATCGCCGCCTCACGCTGGCAGAGATGAACGCCCTGCTGCGCGACATGGAGGCGACGCCCAATAGCAGCCACTGCAACCATGGCCGCCCGACCTGGACCGAGCTGGACATGAAGGAACTGGACCGCCTGTTTCTGCGCGGTCAGTGACGCAGTCAGAAATGATGTCTTCGACGCCGCCGATCATTTGGCTCATGGGGCCGACTGCTGCCGGCAAGACCGACCTGGCGATCCGCATCGCCAGGCGCTTGCCGGTTGAGATCGTGAGCGTCGATTCGGCCCTGGTTTATCGTGGTATGGATATTGGAACGGCCAAGCCGGAACCCCATGTCTTGGCCGAGATACGGCACCATCTGGTCGATATTCTGGAGCCGACCGAATCCTATTCGGCCGCGCAGTTCCGTGCCGACGCATTGGAGGCGATCGCGTCCATACTCGCCCGTGGGCGCATCCCGCTGCTGACGGGCGGCACGATGCTGTATTTTCGTGCTCTAGAGCATGGGCTGTCGGAGCTGCCGCCGGCCGATCCGGAAATCCGGGCCCGGCTCGAGCGCGAGGCGCACGAGCACGGGTGGCCGGCTCTGCACGCTCGGCTGGCGCAAGTCGATCCAGAGGCGGCTGGACGGATCCATGCCAACGATCCTCAGCGTATACAGCGAGCGCTGGAAGTGTTTGAAATAACAGGCCAGCCATTGTCAAGCTTACAAAAGCGAGCGGGGGGGGAACCTTTTCCTTATCCTCTTGCCAAATGGGTTGTCGCGCCCAAAGACCGTTCCTGGCTGCATGCGCGCATCGCCGAGCGGTTCCGTCAGATGCTGGCCAAGGGTTTCGTGGACGAGGTGGTGGCGCTGCGCGCGCGCGGGGATCTGGATTTGAGCATGCCGTCCATGCGGGCGGTGGGCTATCGCCAGGTATGGGAATATCTGGATGGGCGCTACGATTATGGCGCCATGGTCGAGCGAGGCATCGCCGCGACCCGGCAGTTCGCCAAACGGCAGCTCACCTGGCTGCGGGCGGAGCGCGATGCGGAATGGTTCGCCAGCGAGGAGCCGCAGCAGCTCGAGCGGCTGGTGGCAAGGGCGACGGCCCTGTGGACATGAGGAAGGGGGCGGCAGTGTATGTTAGTCTTACATGCTTTTTTGATTTCGGAGGCGCTGGAGACTTGGAAAGCGCGCCGGGCGAACGGTTGAAGGCCCGCCGATAATAAAAACCAACCTGTTTACCTTCAAGGAGTCAAGTGGATGGCCAAAGGGCAATCACTACAGGAACCGTTCTTGAACGCTCTCCGGAAAGAAAAGGTTCCGGTGTCGATTTATCTGGTCAACGGCATCAAGCTGCAGGGGCAGATTGAGTCGTTCGACCAGTTCGTGGTACTGCTCAAGAACAGCGTCAGTCAGATGGTCTACAAGCACGCCATTTCGACCATCGTGCCGGTACGCAATATCCGGCCACTGACCAGCGATGACCAGCGGGGCGGCGGTGCCGGGTCGCAGGAGTTCGGCAATTACTGATCAGTCCAGCAGCCGTCAGGCAGCGACGCAGTCGGCCGAGCGGTCGATCGGGCCCGAGCGCATGATCGTCGTGCATCTCGACACCACCGGCAGAGGGGCCGAAGCCGCTCTGGCGGAAGGCGTGGCTTTGGCGGAATCCGCCGGCGCCGAGGTGGTGGCAAGTCAGATCGTCCGGCGCCCGGCGCCGGACCCGCGGTTTTATCTCGGTTCGGGCAAGGTCGCCGAACTGGCCGCCCTGGTGGCGGAGCAGGATATCGACATCGTCCTGATCAACCACGCCATCTCGCCTTCGCAGGAGCGCAACCTGGAGCGCGCCCTGGGGTGTCGCGTGCTTGATCGGATGACGCTCATCCTGGACATCTTCGCCCAGCGCGCCCGCTCCTATGAGGGTAAGCTGCAGGTGGAGCTGGCCCAGTTGCGCCACCTGGCCAGCCGGCTGGTGCGCGGTTCCAGCCACTTGCATGGTCAGCAGGGCGGCATCGGCATGCGTGGTCCCGGCGAAACCCAGCTGGAGACTGACCGCCGCTTGATCGGCCGGCGCATCAGTCAGCTGGAGCGTCGGCTGGCGCGGGTGGCGCAGCGGCGCGAGCAAGGCCGCCAGGCGCGGCGCCGGCGCGAGGTGCCGGTGGTGGCCTTGGTTGGCTACACCAACGCCGGCAAGTCGACCCTCTTCAATCGCCTCGCCGAAGCGGGCGTGTACGCTGCCGACCAGCTGTTCGCCACCCTGGATACGACCTTGCGGCGGCTGGAGCTGCCCAACGGCGAGCAGGCCGTGCTGGCCGATACCGTCGGCTTCATTCGCGATCTGCCGCCGCAACTGGTGGCCGCTTTCCGCTCCACCCTGGAGGAGCTGACCGAGGCCAGCCTGCTGCTGCATGTCATCGACGCCTCTTCCGAGGAGCGGGCGGAGCAGACGGCCGAGGTCGAGGCTGTGCTGGAGGACCTGGGCGCGCGCGCCGTTCCGCTGCTCAGGGTCTACAACAAGATCGACCTGCTTGGGCGCGAACCTGCCCTTGTCCGCGACGAGACCGGCCGGCCGGTCGAGGTCTGGCTCTCGGCCGCTACCGGGGACGGGCTGGATCTGCTGCTGCAGGCAATGGCCGAGCGGCTCGGCAGCGAGCGCGTGCGCGGCGTAGTGCGCCTGGCGCCCGAGCAAGCCCGGCTGCGGTCGCTCTTCTACGACCTGGGCACGGGGCTGAGCGAGGAAATCAGCGAGCAGGGGGAAGCCGTGCTCGCCGTCGGATCTGCCGCGCCGGGAGCTGAACCGGCTCTACCGTCGCGAAGGCCTGCGGGCCGAGCTGGAGCCTTTGTCCCAATAGCGAGGAAAATCCTGTTACCCTTGCCGTCGGCTGCTGCCGATCCTTAAAATCCACCGGTTGCAGACCCGGCGGCCGGCGGCGCTGGCTGTCTTTCCAAAATTCGACGGAGAAATCAATGGCTTGGAATGAGCCTGGGGGAAGCCGCGACCCTTGGAGCGGTTCAGGGCGCAATCAGGGTCCACCGGATCTCGACGAGCTGTTCAAGAAATTCAACGAAAAGCTGCGCCGCCTGACCGGCGGGCGCGGTCCGGGCGGCGTTGGCGGCATCGGGCTGATCGTTGCGCTGCTCATCGCCGTTTGGCTGCTGTCCGGCTTCTACATCGTCACCGAGGGCAAGCGCGGCGTGGTCCTGCGCTTCGGCAAGTACCAGCAGACTTCCATGCCGGGCATCCACTGGCACCTGCCGTATCCCATCGAAGAAGTGCGCATGGTGGACGTGGAGAGCCGGCGCATCGTGCGCATCGGCTATGAACCCATCGCCGGCGGGCGGACCCGCTCGGTGCCGAACGAGGCCCTCATGCTCACCAGGGACGAGAACATCGTCAACGTCCAGCTGGCGGTGCAGTGGCAGGTGAGCGATCCCGCCAAGTTCCTGTTCACGCTGTTGGAGCCCGAGCGGACGCTGAAGGAAATCACCGAAAGCGCGCTGCGTGAAGCCGTCGGCAAGCGCGACATGGACTTCGTGCTCACCGAAGGACGGGCTGAGGTAGTCGAGGCCACCCGCGCCCTGGTCCAGGAAACCCTGGATCACTACGATGCCGGCGTGCGGGTGGTCGAGGTTGCCATCCAGGACGTGCAGCCGCCGGAAGAGGTGCAGGGCGCCTTCGCCGATGCCATCCGCGCGCGCGAGGACGAGCAGCGCCTGATCAACGAGGCGCGGGCGTACAGCAACGAGGTGTTGCCGCGGGCGGCGGGGCAGGCGGCGCGCATCCGGGAAGAGGCCGAGGGCTATCGCGCCCAGGTGGTGGCCAGGGCCGAGGGTGAGACGGCACGTTTCCTCGCCTTGCTGGAGGAGTACCGCAAGGCGCCCGAGCTGATGCGCGAGCGTCTCTACCTGGAGACCATGGAAGAGGTACTGGCCAATACCGGCAAGGCCCTGGTCGATGTCGAGAATGGTGGGTCGGTGATGTTCCTGCCGCTGGACAAGCTGCTCGAACGCAGCGGTAGCGGCGCCATCGAAGGGGCCGTCAGCAGCCCGCCGGCAGCGGAGTCGGCGACCGGACGCAGCGATGCGCCGGCGCCTGCCAGGGACACCGGCCGTGACCGGCTGCGCAGCCGGGAGGTGCGTTGATGAGTGCTTTCAGAACAGTCGTCGTCGCGCTGGTGGCGATCGCAGCAGCGGCGCTTTATCTCTCGACCTACACCATCGACGAGACGCAGGTCGGGCTAAAGTTCCGCTTCGGGCGGATCGTGGAGACGGACATTCCGCCGGGGCTGCATTTTAAGGTGCCCATCATGCACACGGTGCGGCGCTTCGATGCCCGGATTCATACCCTCAACGAAGAACCGGCCCGCTTCCTGACCTCGGAGAAGAAGAACGTCATCGTCGACGCCTTCGTCAAGTGGCGGATTCGCGATGCGGCTCGCTTCTACACCACGGTCAGCGGCGATCCCAACAACGCCAACCAGCGCTTGAGCGAGATCATCCGCAGCGGGCTGCGCACCGAGTTCGGCAAGCGCACCATCCAGGAGGTCATCTCGGGCGAGCGCAGCCGCATCATGACCGTGTTGACCGAGCACACCATCGAGGCGGCGGAATCGCTCGGCATCGAGGTGGTGGACGTCAAGATCCAGCGCATCGACCTGCCTAGCGACGTCAGCGAATCGGTCTACCGCCGCATGGCGGCCGAGCGTGAGCGGGTGGCGCGTGACTTCCGCGCCCGCGGCGCCGAGGCGGCGGAGCGCATCCGCGCCGACGTGGATCGTCAGCGGACGGTGATTCTGGCCGAGGCCTACCGCGATGCCGAGCAGATCCGGGGCCAGGGTGAAGCCCAGGCCGCCGAGATCTACGCTCAGGCCTATCAGCAGGATCCGGAATTCTTCTCCTTCTACCGTAGTCTGACTGCCTATCGGAAGAGCTTCGGCGCCGGTAACGACGTGCTGTTGCTGTCGCCGGAGTCGTCCTTCTTCCGTTACTGGCAGCAGCTTGAGCAGCCGGCGCGTCGGTGACGGCGCGCGCTGACGGTGGCCGCCGGCGCCGGCCGGCGGCGGGAGGACGCCATGGGCTCTGATCTGCTGGCTGCGCTCGCCCTCATGCTGGTGCTGGAAGGTTTGCTGCCGTTCGCCAGCCCCGATTTATTCCGTCGTCTGCTGCAGCATGCCGCCCAGCTGGATGATCGCGGGCTACGCATCAGCGGGCTGATGTCGATGCTGATTGGGGTTGTCCTGTTGTACCTCGTCCGTCACTGAGCGATCACCGACCATGAACGACCACGCCTTCACCACGTCCATGCGCTGGCTGCTGCCGGAGGGCATCGACGAGCTCCTGCCGCCGCGGGCCGCCGAGCTGGAGCGGCTGCGGCGCGAGCTGCTGGATCTGTTCTCCAGCTGGGGCTACGAGCTGATCATGCCCCCCTTCATCGAGTTTCTGGACTCGCTGCTGACTGGGACCGGCCACGATCTCGATCTGCAAACCTTCAAGATCACTGACCAGCTGTCGGGGCGGCTGATGGGCATACGCGCCGACATGACGCCGCAGGCGGCGCGCATCGACGCGCACCAGCTGCGGCGCGAGGAGCCCTCGCGGCTCTGCTACATCGGCACGGTGCTGCGTACGCGTCCGGACAGCATCGGCGGCAGCCGTGATCCGGTGCAGGTCGGCGCCGAGCTGTTCGGCCACGACGGCATCGAAAGCGACATCGAGATCATCTCGTTGATGGTGGAAGTGCTGCGGACCGCCGGCATCACCCGGCCGTATCTCGACATCGGCCATGTCGGCATCTTCCGCAGCCTGGTGCGACAAGCGGAGCTGGCGCCGGCGGTCGAGGCCGCACTCTATGACGCCTTGCACCGCAAAGCTCGTGCCGACATCGACGAGCTGCTGGCGACGGTGGATGCGCCGACCCCGGTGCGCGACATGCTCTCAGCGCTGTCCGATCTGCACGGCGGCATTGAGGTGCTGGACGAGATCGCCGAGGTGCTGCGGCCGGCCAACGGCGAGGTGCAGCAGGCGCTGGCCAACCTGCGCGGCATCGCCGAGCTGATCGCGCAGCGCTTCCCCGACTTGCCGCTGCATTTCGATCTGGCTGAACTGCGCGGCTATCGCTACCATACCGGCGCCGTTTTTGCCGCCTTCACGCCGGGATATGGGCGGGAATTGGCGCGCGGCGGACGCTACGACGAGGTCGGCCGCGTCTTTGGTGGGGCAGCGCGGCCGGCCACGGGCTTCAGCACCGATCTCAAGGCGCTGGCCAGCTTGGGCAAGCGGGAGTCGCGGCAGAAACCGGGCATCTTCGCCGACTGGAGCAACGACCCGGCGCTGATCGCCGAGGTCGAGCGCCTGCGGCGCAGCGGCGAGCGGGTCATCTGGGCGCTGCCGGGGCAGCGGGGCGACGCCCGCGCCATGGGCTGCGACCGCCGGCTCGTCCGTGCCCCGGACAACTCGTGGCAGGTGGTGCCGGTTTGAGCGGCCCACCGGCTATCTTGAACTATCGCGGAATCGGGAAAGGCTATGGGCAAGAATGTCGTCGTGATCGGCTCCCAGTGGGGCGATGAGGGCAAGGGCAAGGTCGTCGACCTGCTGACCGAACGGGCCGGCGCGGTCGTACGTTTCCAGGGCGGGCACAATGCCGGGCACACCCTGGTCATTGATGGCGAGCAGACCATCCTGCATTTGATTCCGTCCGGAATCCTGCGGGACGGCGTGCTGTGCCTGATCGGCAACGGCGTGGTGCTCTCGCCGCAAGCTCTGCTCAAAGAGATCGAAACGCTGGAAGCCAAGGGTGTGCCGGTGCGCGAGCGGCTGCGGGTCAGCCCTGCCTGTCCGCTGATTTTGCCCAGCCATGTCGCCCTCGATCGGGCGCGCGAGCATTCCCGCGGTCAGGCCGCCATCGGCACCACCGGCCGCGGCATCGGTCCGGCCTATGAGGACAAGGTCGCCCGGCGCGGGCTGCGAGTGGCCGATCTGTTCCACCGCGAGCGGCTGGCGTCCAAGCTCGGCGAGCTGCTGGACTTCCACAACTTCATCCTTCAGCACTTCTTCAAGGAAAAACCGGTCGAGTTCCAGCCGGTCCTCGAGGAGTGCCTGGCGGTGGCGGAGGTGCTGGAGCCGCTGGTGGTGGATGTGGGCGTGCTGCTGCACCAGATCCAGAGCGAGGGCAAGAACTTGCTGTTCGAAGGCGCCCAGGGCACGCTGCTGGACGTCGACCACGGCACCTATCCCTACGTGACGTCCTCCAACACCACTGCCGGCGCCGCCGCGACCGGCAGCGGCGTCGGTCCG
>Ga0079224_100001101_pt1 | contig 29833 bp, 22 predicted proteins | sample Stecom2015_FD_80414 | JGI IMG/M metagenome (GOLD analysis project Ga0079224, IMG submission 80414) | Agricultural soil microbial communities from Utah to study Nitrogen management - Steer compost 2015 | ecosystem: Environmental > Terrestrial > Soil > Agricultural land | place: USA: Utah... | reverse complement strand
GACCGCAGGGAGCCAATCGTGGAAAGGGCCCGTTTCAGGGAGACCGATTGTGATCACGTGTTCCAAGTGCGGCAAAGAGAATCAGGACCACTACAAGTTTTGTCTGGGCTGCGGCGCTGAGCTCCCGCGAGGTGCACAACCGAAAGCGTTCTCTCCGCAGACGCCTTCGCGAGGTCTCGCCGCGCATGCGCCCGCGGGTCCGGCCGTTGCCGCGGCCGCGGCGGCGCCCGTCGCTGCGGCGGCAGTCGCGGCAGCCCCCGCTCCTGCGCCCGCCCCCGCTCCGGTCTCGCACGTTGCGGTGAACGCGAACGCGGGCGTGCTTTCGTGCCCGCAGTGCGGCCACGAGAGCGGACCAGGCAATCGCTTCTGTGCGTCCTGCGGTTACAACTTGAGCGCGATCGCGGCGGCGAACGCGCAGCCCGCGGCAGCTCCCGCGCAAGCGGGAGGTGCGCTCCCCGCCGTCACGATGACGGCGCTTCGCGCCGACGGCTCCGAGGCGGGCAGCTTTCGCTTGCCCGACATGCCGAACGTGACGGTCGGGCGAGACACCGGCTCGATCTTCGCGGGCGACAGCTATCTGTCGCCGCGCCACGCGACCTTCGTGCGTCGGGGCGGCCAGGTCTTCGTCAAGGACGAGGGCTCGCTGAACGGCGTGTACCTCAAGCTGAAGCCGAACGAGCCGCACGTGCTCGAGTTCGGGGACGCCTTCCGCATCGGTCAGGAGATCATCCGGTTCGAGGAGCTCCGCGGTCAGGGCAAATCGCCGGATGGCGTCGAGCGCTTCGGCAGCCCGAGCAAGGGATACATCGGTCGGCTCGCGCTCGTGATCGGTCGCGACACGACGGGCAACGCCTACCCGGTGCCGGAGCGAGGCGTGCACTGCGGTCGCGAGCGGGGAGACATTCTGTTCTCCGACGACGGATACGTCTCGGGCCTCCATTGCCGGGTCGCCAAGGGCCCCGATGGTCGCGTCTACCTGACCGACGTCGGGAGCTCGAACGGCACCTTCGTGCGCTTGCGGCAAGAGCGCGCGCTCACCGGCGGGGACGTGCTGCTCATGGGGCAGCAGCTCTTCCGGGTGGATATCTGAGCGGCGGCGTGCCTGCCGAGTCGAATCCGTGAGCGCACGTCCGACGATCCGCGTCGTTTCCGCCGTCATCGAGCAAAACGGGCGCTATCTCATCACGCAGCGGCGTGCCGCCGCGGTGCTGCCCCTCGCCTGGGAGTTTCCCGGGGGCCGCGTCGAAGCGGGCGAGTCCGACAACGAGGCGCTGCGCCGTGAAGTCCGGCATCGCATCGGCGTCGACGTCGAGCCCGGAAAGCTCATCAGCTTCGTGAGCCACCCGTACGAGCGCTACGTGGTGGATCTATTCCTATACGAGTGCCGGTTGGTCGAGGGCACGCCGGAGAGCGTGAACGTCAACGACTTTCGTTGGGTCACGAGCGCCGAGTTCGATCAGTACCGTTTCACGCCGGCCGATGAGGCGTCCATGAGCAAGCTGCTCGGCCTCGTTCAGGGATAGCCGCGCCACGCAATCCGCGCGGCGCGCCCGTCGATGAGGAGGCGTGCGCGCGTGGAGCGAACGGATCCTCGGTTGGATCGCCCCGAACCGCTGCCCTGGCTGCGGCGCGGTCACGAACGAGCCGTGGTGCGCCGAGTGCGGCCCTCCCGAGGCGGCTCGGGAGGACGTGACGGTGGAGGGAGTCTCCGTGATCGCGCTCGGGGTGTACGAAGGGCCGCTCGCGCGAGCCATTCGCCGCTTCAAGTACGAGCCCTGCCCGGCGCTCGCTCAGTCGCTCGCGCGCCCGCTCGCCGCGCGTCTCTCGGCGCTGCCCGTGGAAGACGGCACGGTGCTCGTTCCGGTTCCCCTGCACCGGCAACGCCTCGTCGAGCGCGGCTTCAACCAAGCAGCGCTCATCGCCCGTGAGCTCGCGCGCGCCACGCACCTTCCCCTTCGCGCGCACGCGCTCGTTCGCGCGAAGCGCACGGATCGCCAAGCAACGCTGAAGCGCGCTCTCCGCTTCGAAAACGTGTTGGGCGCCTTCGCACTGCGGAGCGCGGTCACCAACAGGGTGATTCTGGTGGACGATGTAGTGACGACGGGGGCAACAGCGCGCGCCTGTATCGCCGCGCTTCGCGCGGGAAACGTCGCCGTTTCGGCGATCGCCGCGCTCGCCGTTCGTCCGGCCGGCTCGTGAGCGTCGCCGCGGATCCCCTGAGCCCCAATTTCGGGCTGACGCCGGAGGGCATGGCCGAGGCCGAAGCGGATTTGGAAGCCGAATTCGCGTTCGGCGCGCGCAGCGAGAGCAGCGCTATCGCGAGCACGACGGGCGCGAAGGCGGCGGCAAGACGCGAGGGCTCGGCCTCCCCGACTAGAAAGCCCGAACTTTGGGCTGAGGATTTCCCGCGATTCATTTGTGTCTCTCGGCCGCCGAGGCCCATACTTCGGAGAACCGCCTGAGGAGTCCCCGTTGAGCGACGAATCCGAGGACGTGTCCTGGCAGTGGCTCGGGCCTGACGGAAGCCCGACACGCGGGACGCTTGCCGAGCTGCGCGAACGCCTGGCGAGCCGTACTTTGTCGACGTCGACGCGCGTGTGGCGCCCGACCTGGCTCGAATGGATTCCCGCAAGTCGGGTCGCGGAGCTCGCGAGCGCGCTCCCCCTCGCGGCGCGCCTGCCGCCACGGGAGCCGCGGCGCGATCCGAACGCGACCGAGCCGCCCGATCCCCAGGCGCGCCCCTCGTATCGGCCCTCGTTCAGCGGGGGTGAAGCCCCGCGGCTCTCGATTTCGGGACGCCCCTCGGGCCCGCCGCGGCCCGCGTCGGCAGCGCCACCGAGAGACTCGATGCCGAGCAAGGCGCCGCCTCGCTTCAGGCCGTCGGGGAGCCTCGCCGCCGTGCGCAGCCCGACGCCCACGCCGCCGCGGCCGGGAATCACGCCTCCACCCGTTCCGTCACGCCCGCCGAGCGGCGACGGGAAGACCGGGGGCTCGCTGCGTCCCCTTCCCCCGCCGCCACCGCGCCCGCCCGGCACGCCGTCGGGAACGCCGCCAGCGACGAGCACGGCGGCGGAGCCCGGAGCCGTCGAGTCCCCGCCGCCCGAGTCGAGCGTGGGCGTCGCACCGGCGTCTCGAAGGGCGCCTCCGCCACCGAGTCCGCGGAGCTCGCCGTCTGCGGCTCCCTCCCCGCCTCCTCCCCGGCGGGAAAACGTCGAGGAGGTCGAGGCCGAGACGATCGGCGCCGTGCTCACCGATCCCCCTGCGCTCGCTCCCGCCCCGTCGCTGCCACCGTCCTCGGCCTCCGCCGACGCGGGCTCGACGCCGGAGAGCCTGGAGCCGAGCGCTTCGCCGTCGCTCGACCTCGATCCGGGCGCGTTCGCCGCGCAGAAAACGGTGGCGCGCCTCCGCGTCGCGCTCGTGGCCGTGAGCGCGCTGTCGGCGTTGCTCGTCGTGGCGCTCCTCGTCTCCGTGGCGACGCGTCCGAGCGCGGCTCCCGCCCCCGTGGCGAGCGCCGCGCCCCCCGCGAGCGAGGCCGTTCCTCCGCCGCCTCCGGAGCCGCCCGTCGTTCCCAAGGGCTGCACGCTCGCGGCGCCCGCGGCCAAGCTCGCGCCCACCATCGAACGCTCCATTTTACCCCATCTCACGAGCCTGCCGGACGGGCGCGTGGCGATCGGCTTCGCCTCCACGCGCACGCGCGGCGCCGGCATCGTCGTCGATCCGCGCACGCTCGACAAAGAAGTGATCTCCGAGGAGCGCGGGGGCCGCCGCGTGCGCGACGTCGTGCTCGCGAGCGCGAGCCCGCTCTCGTTCGTCGTCAATCGCGACAAAGGTCCGCTCGACGCCACCCGCTCGCTGGCTGGCGCGCCCAACACGGTGCTCGGGTTCTCACGCTCGGGCATCTCGCGCAGTGTCGACGGTGGCGATCTGGAGCTGCTCTGGAAGGTCGAGCGCGACAAGGTGACCGAGCCGCGCTCGGCCTCGGCGGGAGCCGCGGGGTCCGTCGTCGCGTTCCGAAGAGGCGGGCTCGGCGGGGAGATCTTGCTCGGCTGGCTCGGTCGAGACGGCATGCCGACTGGAAGCCTGGAAGCGGTGCCCGCCGGCGTTCGCTACGTCGGAACGCCAGCGCCCGCAGCGAGCGCTTCGGGAGTGGCCGTGGCTTTCGCCGGGCGCAACGACGAGGACGAGGACTGGGGGATCCGCCTCGCGTTCGGGGCGCTCGGGACGATCCCGAAGCGGGTGACGGACTTTCGCGTCCCGCCCGGCGGCCCCGGGGGCGGCGCGATCGCTCCTGCGCTCGCGCCCCTCGGCGACGGCTGGTTGCTCCAGTGGACGGAAGGCGGCCCCGGGAACTATCAGGTCCGCGTGCAACGCCTGGGTGCGGATTCCGAACCGCTCGGAGACCCCGTGCTGACCTCTCCGAAGGGTGCGAGCGCTGGACAAGGCGCGCTCTGGGTTTCTGGCACGCGCGCCCTCTCCGTCTACGTGCTCACCGTGAGCGGCTACGACGAGCTCTGGGGAGCGGCGGTCGAATGCCCGTGAACCGACGCGGCTTCACCGGAATCTGCTTCGCGCTCGCTCTCTCCGCAGCCGGTTGCGGGCTGATCCCGAGCGGCGAGCCGTCGTCGGTGGCGCAAGGCAAGCACTACGCCTCCGGCAACGCGCGGTTCGACGACTTCTTCCTTTCACTCCACCGCATGCAGGTCGAGATGGCGCGTGCTCCGGAGGAGCTCGCCGAGGCGCGCGCCGAGCTCGCGAACACGGTGCTCGCGGAGCCGGAAGCGCCGAGCAAACGCCTCGCCGAGAAGGTCCATGGCGAGCTGCAGAAGCTCGTGCCACGCGGCATTCGCGTGAAGATCGAGGTGCAGGTTCCCGAGCATTCGGCACGCGAAGGAGACGAGGCAAAAGCCCCCGAGCCCGCGGGGCTCGTGCGCACCTCGGGGCGCCTACGGGAGAGCGATCGACGGCTCCTCGCGCGCCTGCAGGCGTCGACGACGCGTCTCGCGCGCCTCGCCGCGAAGGCGCGCCAGGCGCGCGAGCGGCTGAACGCGCTCCGCTTGCTCGCGCTCCAGCTCGAGGGACAGGTCGACGAAGCGTTCGATCTCGGCAACCTCGAGAAACGGCGCGAGGTTCGGGAGAACCTCGACGACGGCATCAAGGTGATCGCGCTCATGACGGACCGCGCGAAGGACCTCGAGCAACAGTCGGGGGACCTCCTCGATGCGCTCGTGAGCACGGCCGGCACCGACGACGGCTCGGCGAGCCTCGTGCCGCTCGAGGACGCGGCACGCGCCGAGACCCGCGAGCGCCCCGCGAAAGCGCGACCGCGTCGCACACGGCGCCGCGCGCGCGACGACGACGCCTCGGAGCCGTCGCGCCCGGAGCCGAAGTCGACCGAGTTCGAGCCGTAGGTCGGCCCGAAATCTCGGCTCAATTCACGCGGCGAATGGCCTCGAGGAACTTCCCGGGCGGTACGAAGTCCGTGTATCGAATCGCTTCGCGCCCTTCGGAGTCGAAGATCAACACCGTGGGCAAGCCCACGACTCCATAGCGCTCGAGGGTCGCCTCGACCTTCGGATCTTCGTCGTTCGTCGCATCGACCTTCACCGCGACGAAGCGCGAGATCTCGGGCTGCACGGAGGGAGCCGCGAACGTCTCGCGGTCGAGCTGTTTGCAGGCCCCGCACCACGCCGCCGTAAAGTCGATCAGCAGCGGGCGACCGGAGCGCAACGCTTCGGCGCGCGCGACCTCCACGTCCCCGGGCCACCACGAGAGCGTCGCGGTCGGCGTGCCGAGCGCCGTCACGAGGGCGAAGGCGCCCGCGCTCGCGAAGACGATGCCCGCGGCCTTCGCGACCTTCACGCCGGTGCCGATTTCGGCGAACTCGCGGTGCACCGCGCCGAGCAGGAGCCCGAGCACGACCAGCGCCGAGGCGACGCCGTACGCCACGGGCCCCGGCCGGAGCCAGCTCGTCAGCGACGGGAAGGCCGTCCCCACGAAGTACAGCGCGACGACGACCAGCACGATGCCGAGCGCGCTCTTCACGTGCACCATCCAGCGCCCGCTCTTCGGCAGCTGAATCGCGAACGTGCCGACGAGGAAAAACGGAATGCCGAGCCCGAACGCGAACGCGCCCATCGCGGCCGCGCCGAGCGGGGCGCTGCGCTCCTTGGCGATCCAGGTGAGGATGCCGGTGAGCACCGGCCCCGTGCACGGCGACGCGATCAACCCGCACGCGACGCCGAGCAAGAACGCGCCCTTGTATCCGATGCCCCCGACCTGTGCGAGCCGGTTCGTGAGCGCCGAGGGCAACGCGAGCTCGAACGCGCCGAACATGGATGCGGCGAGCGCGAGGAACAAAAGCGCGATGCCGACGAGCACCCAGCGGTTCTGCAGCACCGCGCCGAACATCGAGCCCGACAGCCCGGCGAGCACGCCGAGCGGCACGAACATGGCGATGATGCCGGCCACGAAGGCGAGCGAGAGGGCCGCCCCCTCCCAGCGGCTCTTCGCCTTGCGGGCGCCGAACACGCTCACCGTGACGGCGATCATCGGATACACGCACGGGGTCAGGCTGACGAGCAGGCCGCCCACGAGCGCGGCGAGCGCGGCATAGACGGGCCCGCGCGCGAGCGCCTCCGTGAACGCGTCGGGCGCGGCCGCCCACGCTGCCCGCGGAGCGAGCAGGAGAGCGGCGGCCAGGGACACGAGGAGGATGGACGGAGACCGCCTGGTAGGACCCATGCGCCGAGGAAGCATGCGCTGAACGAGTCTAGCCTGGTGTGGACGCGGCCCTGGCCGCCTGAGACGTACTACGGCTCGGCTGGGACGCCGGTTTCGGAGCCGGAGCCCCCTCACCCCGCCCGCCTCCTCGCCCGCCCTCGCAAAAGGCGCAAGAGCCGGCGTGCACGCTGGATTTCCAACGCGAGGGCAACTTCCAGAGCCACGCGGCCTTCGGTGGTGCGACGCACGAAGGCCGAGAGATAGCGCCGCGCGGCGTCCATGTCTCCCTGCGCGAACGCGATTTCACCGAGAACGAACTGACCGTAGCCCTGCCCGCACGGCGCGTCCTCCAGCTGCTCCCGCGCACTGGCGAGCCCCGTGACCGCTTCGCCCGCCGCCCGACGCGCGAGCAGGGCCTGCGCCAGGTAGAGGGGTTTATCGGTCGTCCCCCAGCGCGCGGCTCGTTCCAGCGCGCCCACGGCATCTTCCGGATTTCCGTTCAGGTAGAGCACCGTCCCGAGCGTCCAGAGATGGAACGCGCGCCGCGCGGCCGGGCTCACCCGGCTCGCGATCCGAAGGTGCTGCACCGCCTCTTGCGTGTTGCCGAGCCCCAGGCAGGCGCGCGCCGCGTCCTGCCGGGCGACGTCGGGCATGACGTTGCAGGCGATCATCTGCCCCGCCACTCCGAGCGCGTCCTCGAAGCGCCGCCCCTCCATGTGGGAGAGGTAGAGCTGCCGAAGGAGCATCATCCGCGTCGTCTCGTCGATCTCTCCAGCGTGCAAGAGGCCCCGCTGAGCGTACTTCGCCCGCGCCACCGACGTGCGAGCGAGCGTCGCCTTGCGCAAGAGCACCTCCGGCGCGGTGGCACGCAACGCAGCAGAGCGACCGCGAGCCATGGTGTCCCGAACATCGTAGCAAGGGCTGCACACTCGTCCAGATTTCTGCATAGATCGCGCACGCGGCATTGCCGCACGGCACGATGACGTTCGTTTTGTGGCATGGAGCGGCCGTGACACTTCGACCCCCCGCGGGGCGACGCCCCCCCCGCCTCGCGCTGCCCGCGTTGGCCGCCCTCGCAGTCGTTTCCGCGTGCGGTCGTCCAGCGACCCTCGAGGAATGCAACGAGATCGTGCGCCGCATCGTGGAGCTCGAGCTCTCCGCGCGCGGGGCCGCCGGGCAGAGCCCCGAGGTCGTGCGCGACACCACGGCGGCACTGGAAAAGGCGACCCTCGAGCAGTGCGTGGGCCGACGCATCGACGATGAGGCCATGCAGTGCGTGCGCACTGCCAAGACGGCGGAAGACGTCGTCAAATGTTTTTGACTCGTCGAACCACCGCGCGCTCCGCGCTCCTCGGCTACGCCGCGCTGGTCAGCGCCGGGTGCAGCGAGCCGCTCAGCGCGTCCGAGTGCGGTGCGCTCCTCGATCGATACGTCGTGTTGCTCGCCGCCTCCGATCGTCCGGAGCTCGGCGAGGTTCGTCGCCTCGAGCTCAAAGCGCGCGCCCGCGAAAGCGCCGCTCGTGATCCGGCGTTCCAACGATGCACGCGCGAGGTCTCGCGCGGCCAGTTCGAGTGCGCGATGTCCGCGCCGGACGTCGATCGCCTCGAGCAGTGCCTCTTGTGAGGCGACTCAGAACGCGCCCGAGGTGATCTTTCTGGCTTGGAGCACGGGCTGTCCCTCGGGGGCGATGCGATCGAGCAGACCGCGGTAGCCGCTCGGGAGGTTCACGCGATTGCCGTCGCAGACGGCCACCCAGTGATCGGTGCCCAGGCGCCGGGCGCGCAAGAGCCGCGCGAAGGCCGTTGCATCGCGTTCCGCGCCCTCGCGGTCCAGGCGGGCGTGCATGTCGCGATATCCGCCGCCCGACAGCGCGGGAGCTGCGGGACAGGTCGCGATCGCTTGCTGGGCCGCTCGTTGCTCCTCGACGAGCGCCGGAGGACGACGGGCGAGCGCCGCACCCGAGACAGTGAGCGTGATGAACGCAACTGAACAGGCTTTGACGAGAATGCGAGTCGACATGGCAGGACCTCGGAGGACTGCGAAAGCAGGTTTCGTACCGGCGACCGCCGAGGTGAGCCCGCTCGATACGAGCCTCGACGCGAGACGAATCATCGTTTGCGGCTCGCCGAATTCGTCGGCCGCGGTGCTCTCCTTCGAGAGCCTGGAAACGCTCCGACGGTGCGAGCGCCAAACGCACGCGGTGCCTCCGTCGCGAAGCGCGCGGCTGCGGTCCTTCGACCGCGAACACCGCTCGACCGTGAGCACACCGCGGCCTCGACGGCGATCGCTCCGTCCGCCGAGGCCAAGCGGCGCGTCGGGTCGTCAGTGGGTGCTGCCCTCTCGAATCTCGATTCGGCGTGCTTGTGCCTGAGCGCCACCCGGGGCTTCCATTTCGATTTTCAGCACGCCGTTTTCGAAGCTCGCGGAGGCCGTGTCCGGTTGGGCTCCTTGGGGAAGCGGAATGACGCGGCAGAAGCTCCCGTACGTTCGCTCCGTTCGGTAGTAAGCGCCTTCCACCTGCTCGGTTTCGCTCTTCCGTTCGCCGGAGATGTACAGCTCGTTGTCCCGCACTTCCACGGTGATGTCCTCCTTCTTGAGCCCGGGAACGTCCACCTGGACGAGGAACTTGTTGGCGGCGTGGCGAACCTCGACCTCGGGCCAGGAGGTCGTCTCCATGAGCCCTCGCGGCGAGGTCAACCGCTCCGGCCAGCGGAAGTTCTGGCCGAAGAAGGCGCCGAACAACCGATCGATGTCGTCGCTCAAGCGGCGAAAGAGTGAGAAGGGCGCGCCCCCATAGCCACCGCGCCGCGCCGGGGCTCCCGTCGTGGGCCCGCGTTCGATCGCCTGTTCCGTTCGCTCGGTCTCCTGCTCGGTCGGTTGCGCTTGCTCCTGCTGTGTCGTCATCGTGACCTCCTCTGTGCGGACGTCGTCGGACGAAGCGTTGTCGCCACACTCGCCGCTCCGATCGCCCGCTCCCGGAGGATGCAATCCGCGCACCGCGGTCGGCGCGCCTCCTGCTACATCGTCGGTGATCGCGACCAGCGATGCGTCGCACCGACGCGGCACCCCTCGCAGATGAGATGCTCCTCGTGCTCGCGCGCACGCCGCGCGAACCGCTGCGCTGCGCGGCATCCAAGCCTTTGGACCCGGGGCCATGCCTCCGCCCGATTCCCGGAGCCGCGCACGCGCAATGCGTTCGCCGAGCCCCGCATCCCTTGCGCGCCTTCCGTCGCGCTCACGGAGTTGCTGCTTGCACTCACGGAGGAACGGGCTCTCCTGCGCGTGGCCCGGCTTCGGCTCAGCCTGGGTTTCGCTGCACGAGCTCGGCCTCGATCCGTTCGAGCGCGCGGACGAGCGACGCTTTCCCGCCCTGGCCCGCGAAGGCGACCGGGACCCGCGCTTCTCGAGCCGCCGCCACCACGGGATCGGTGTGGCGGTGCTGGACCACGCGCTCGAGGATCACCACGCCGGCGACGCGCCCCTGCCGCACACGCTGTGGGAGGTTGCCAATCGCGTGCGCCCCGTCTCGTTCCGTATCGATCCACTCGACGTGAGCCGCCGGCTCGAGCGGAATGCTCGACGAGCGATCCCGACCTGACAGCGCGCCGATGATCACGAGCTTGGCGCGGGCGAGCGCTTCCGTGAGCAACGGGAAGGCGCTGGCCCACTGCGCCGCTGGAGCGGGGCTCGGCTCCGGCGGCGGCACGGAAACCGGAGCCGGCCGCGGCGGGCGCGCGGCAGCCTCCGGGAGCTCGCGGACGGCGGCGTCGAGGAGCTCGAACGCTCGCTGCGAGCCGAGGGTGAACGGCACGGGACGCGCGAGCCCGTGTTCCTCCGCAAAGCTCCGAGCCAGCTCGGATTCGAGGGCGCGCTCGTACGTCCGCAACGCGTCGGCCACGCGCTGCACGCGTGCCGTGATCTTCGCGCGCCGCGCGTGCAGCGCCGCGCGCACGGCTTCCACGACTTCATCGAGGGCGGACTCGGCGTCGGACATCGGCCGCGAGTGTAGACCCACTCTCTTCGATCTCCGAAGGAACGACGGCGATCGCTCGGCCGCCCCTCGCGCCTTGCGCCGCCCGTCCGGCGTCACGACCGACCGATTCGCGACCGTTGGCGGAGGAGGAGGGATTCGAACCCACGGTACCCTTGCGGATACGCCGGTTTTCAAAACCGGTGCCTTAAACCACTCGGCCACTCCTCCGGGGAGCGCGTCCTCTTACCACGGGGCCGGGCCGGCAGCACCGGGCTCCGCGGCAAACCTCCCGGAGCTCGGGTCCGGCGCTACTCGAGCGCGAAGGTGACGCGGACGTTCTGGCGAACCTGGACTTGGCCTGCCTCGATCGGGGCGTCCACCGCCATGGCGCGCATCCCGACGCTGCTCTCTCGAGCGTAGCCGAAGCTCACGGGCGAGCTGCCTCCCCCTTCGGCGATGCTGATGACGGGGCCGAGGGTGACGCCGCTCTGCTGAGCGAGGACCGCGGCGCGTTGCTTGGCAGCAGCGACGGCCTTGGCCCCCGCCTCGGCGACCAGGGGCTCCGGGTTCTCGCGCTCGAACCGGATGCCCCAGGCATGGTTCACGCCGGCCTGAACGACCTCGCCGAGGGTCTTTCCGACTCGGTCGAGATCGCGGAGCACGACCGAGACGGAGTTCGTCGCGACGTAGTAGAGGACGCGGCGCTCGCGCCCGGGGGCGTCCGGAGGCGGCGCAGTCGGCGCTGGCGCCGGCGCCGTGGACGGCTTTGCCGGCGCAATCTCCCGAGGTGCGGCCTCGCGCGACGCGGTGCCCACCCCGGAGGCGCTGGAGGCGGCCTCGGCAGCCACGGGTCGCTCTTCGACGAGCGGCATCGGGCGTTCCTCGGTGTGAATGTTGAAGTTGCTGGTCTGGATGTCCTCGGGTTTCACGCCGGCGCTCTGGAGCGTTTTGATCACCGCGTCCATCTTGCGCGAGACGTCGTTCATCGCTTGCTCCGGGTTCGTGCTCCGCGCCTCGACTCCGAGGGTGAGGCGCGCGATGTCGGGCGCCCCGGACGCCTCCCCCGTGCCGATCACGGTGAGCGTGTTGGGCGCGTCCCCAGCGGTCATCACCGGGTGAATCGTCGTGCACGCGAGGGATACGACCCCGAGGAGCGCGGCGCTGACCAGCGAAAGCTTGCTCATGACCGGAGAGATCAGCAGGTTTCCCGCGTGTTCGCCACTGCGGAACGCATCGCGCGCGCTCTCCACGAAGTCGGCGTCCTCTACGCGCTCCGGCAGCACGGCCAAGGGCGGGCTCGAGTCCCTCGTCGAGAGCGGCCCGTACCTGGTACAACACCGGCGCGCCGAAACGAAAAGCCAAGTCGAGCCGGGTGGGGGCCCGGTGGACGTGCCCGAAGTGTGGTCGCTCTTTCACGCAGGTGAACCAGCGCCACGCCTGCGGAACCAGCGACGGGAGCGACGTGCTCCGCAACCGGCCCGAGTCCGTCGTCCGCACCTACGCCGCCGTCGAGGCCCTCGTGAAGTCGCTCGGGCCGATCGAGATCGTGGCGCGCGAGCCCTACGTGCTGTTCCGCAGCGTCCGCATCTTCGCGGACCTCGTCGTCATGGCCGATGCCGTGCGCGTTGCGATCCACCTCGAGCGACGCGTGGAGGACCCTCGCTTCATCAAGGTGGTCGAGGATCGCAAGAGGGTCACGCACGTGGTCAAGCTCGCCAACGCGAGCGAGGTCGACGGGATCCAGGGGTACTTGCGGGAAGCGTACGACGCCTCGCTGAGATAGCGGCGTCGTCGCTCGCCCGACCCGTCCGCGGCGCAGGGACGCTTGCGCTTACCGTGTGGTTTGCACGTAGCGCTCGATGCGCCCGAGCGCCCCGGCGACGTCCGGACGCTCGGAGAGGAAGCCCGCGAAGGGATCGGGGAGCTCGTTCACGCGGGCGGGGACGGTGACGAGCGTGAAGCGCGACGGGTCGAGCGCCCCCGAGAGCTCGTCCCACGAGAGAGGGGTCGAGACGGTGGCGCGGGGGTGGGCGCGCACCGAGTACGGTCCGACGATGGTGCGAGACTGGCCGGTTTGGCCCGTGTCGACGTACAGACGGCCGCCCCGCTTTTCGACCCGTCGTTCCATGGTGGCGAACTCGGCGTGGCGCGCGGTGGCGAGGCGCCCCACGAGCTCGACGAGGAGCTTGGCCGCCTCGAAGGGGATCCCCGGTCCGAGCGGCGTGAGCACGTGCAGGCCTCCTTGCCCAGACGTCTTCACGTAGGCAGGCAGCTTCGCCGTCTCCAAGATCTCGCGGAGCGTGAGCGCGACGTCGATGGCGCGCGCGAAGGGCTGCTCGCCGAGATCGAGATCGAACGTGATGAAGTCGCACTCCCAGCGCGTGCGTTCCCGGAACGCGAGCACGTGAATCGGGATGCAGCCGAGATTGACGACGTAGAGCAACGACTCGAGATCGTCGATCAGAAAGACGTGCTTCTTCTTCCCGGGCTCCTCGGGGTCTTCGAGGATCATGCGCCGGATCCAGCCCGGCGTGCCCGCGGGGACGTTCCACTGATAAAAGCTCTTGCCGCGGATGCCGTCCGGGTGGCGCACGAGCACCACGGGGCGATTCTTCAGAAACGGAAGGAGGACGGGAGCAACGGCGGCGTAGTAATCGAGGAGATCGCCTTTGGTGTATCCCTCGTCGGGCCAGAACACCTTCTTGCGGTTGGTGAGCACGAGCCCCGGGCGCGTCGGAGCCGGTGCCTCGGCGGACTCGGGACTCTCGCGCTCGGGCTCGACCTCGAGCTCTTGCTCGTGCGGCCCCGCCGTGCAGGCCTCGGGCGCGACGTCCGCGCGCACGCCTCGGAACACGGGATGCCAAAGCCGGCCGTCCTCGCTGTAGCCCATGTGGCGCACGCTCACGACGAGCTCGGGGCGCACCCAGCGCGCCTCGCGCGTCTCTTCCGGCACGCGGCCAGAGAGGGGTGACGTCGGCACCTCGCTCGCCTCGAGGCGCTCGAGCAGATCCGAAAGCGTGCGCTCGTCGAACCCGCTGCCGACGCGCCCGCGGTACACGAGCGCGTCGCCCCGATACGCGCCCACGGACAAGGAACCGAGCCGTTGGCGCGCCCCTTGTCCCGCTATCCAGCCGATGACGACGAAGTCGTCTTCCTGCTCGCACTTGATCTTCACCCACGCCTCGCCGCGACGCGGGCCGAAGCGGTATGGCGAGTGCTTCTGCTTGGCGACGAGCCCCTCGAGCCCGGTCGATTCACAAAGCGCGAACAGCTCCTGCCCGCGTCCTTCGATGTGGTCGAGCACGCGCACGAGGCCCCGCCCCCGCACGAGCTTGGCGAGCAACGCCTTGCGCTCGAGGAGCGGCAAGCCCGTGAGGTCTCGCCCGCCGAGCACCAACAGGTCGAACACGAGATAGACGACCGGGATCTCGTCCACCGCGCGAGCGATGTCCATCGCGCGCCGAGCCTGGATGCGCGGGCCGAGGCGCTGAAACCGGGGGCGTCCCTGCTCGTCGAACGCGACGATCTCGCCGTCGAGCACGACGCGCGCTCCGGGGAGCGCGCGCACCCCGCGGACGATCTCGGGGTAGCTCGCGCTGCACGGGCGCCCGCTCCGGTAGCGCAGCGCGACGTAGGTCCCCCGGCGCACAGCGACCGCGCGCACGCCGTCGAGCTTGAGCTCGTAGAGCCGCTCCGGATCGTCGAGGCGCGCGCCCGAGAGCGCGGCCAGCATCGGCTCCTTGTCCGCCACGCGCACGTCGCGCTCGGGAGCGCCGAGCGCCGCCGCGCGCTCTTCGAGGCGACGGGACAGCTCCCCGCGCTCCGCGAGCTCGTCCACCTCGAGGCCCGAGTAGACGCTCCGAGTCTCCTCGGCAGTGACGTCGGCGCCCTCCTTCGCGAACGCGTCCTGCTTCTTGAGGAGCAGCCACTCGTTGTCACCGCGCCGCGTCTTCACGAGGGCGAAGCGGCCGCGCAGCTTGAACCCGTGCAGGACGAAGTCGATCTTGCCGCGCTCGATGCCGGCCTCGGCCGAGCCCTCGAGGTAGCCGACCCGACCGACGTCCCACGCGATCATCGGCCCGGCGCCGTAGTTCCCCTCCGGGATGATCTCCTCGAACTCGAGGTACTCGAGCGGATGATCTTCGGTGTTCACGGCGAGGCGCCGTTCCCGCGGATCGAGGCTCGGCCCGCGCGGCACCGCGAAGCTCTTCAGCGTCCGCCCCACCTGAATGCGGAGGTCGTAGTGCGTGCGGCGTGCCTTGTGGAGATGCACGACGAACCGCCCGCCCAGAGTCCCTCGCGGAGGACTGTCCTTCCGTTCAGGGGAGAACGGTTCGTTGGTCCGGCGCGGGTCGCGCTTCGCTCGATAGTCGGCGAGCGCATCGTTCCGCGGAGATTTCGCGGCTTCGGCGGTGCGGTCCGGCTTTCGGGACGCCACCCTCGCAGCGTAGTCGCTGCGGGCCGGGCTTGCGCTCGGGATTCGACCTTCCGGGCAAAACGCACCCGGAAATTCACCGCGCCGAACGGCATGCCGTACCATTCCGGCGTGGCCCCCCGCGCTCTCTCCACCGCGACCATTTCGTTCGGTCTGGTGTCCATCCCGGTGAAGCTGTTCACCGCCGCCTCCTCCGAGCAGGTCAGCTTCAACATGCTGCACAAGAAGTGCGGCGGCCGGGTCAAGATGCAGTTTCATTGCCCGACCGACAACGAGGTCGTCGAGCGCGCCGACACCGTCAAAGGCTACGAATACGCGCGCGGCCAGTACGTGCTGTTCAGCGACGAAGAGATCAAGGCGCTCGAAGCCGCGCGCGACAACGCCATCGAGATCACCGAGTTCGTGCCGATCGACACCGTCGATTTCGTGCACGTCGAAAAGTCGTACTACCTCGGCCCCGACAAGGGCGGCGACAAGGCGTACCGGCTGCTCAGCGCCGCGATGCAGGGCAAGGATCGCGTGGCGGTGGGGCGCTGGGCGGCGCGCGGCAAGGAGCAGCTCGTGCTCGTGCGTCCGTACGGCGAGGGCCTGATCCTGCATCAGCTCTACTACAAGAATGAAGTCCGCTCGTTCGAGGAGGTCGACACCGGCGCGAAGCTCACGGTGAGCGACAAGGAACGCGAGCTCGCCGAGCGGCCCATCGATCAGCTCACGACCGAGCGCTTCCAGCCCGAGAAGTACAGCGACTCGTACAGCGAGCGCGTGCGCGCGGCCGTGGAGCAAAAGGTGCAAGGCGAACAGGTGACGGTCGCGCCCGAGGTGCCCAAGGCCCAAATCATCGACCTGTTCGAGGCGCTCAAGCGGAGCCTCGAGAAAGCGGCGCCTCCCGAGGCGCCCGCGGCACAGCCGCGCCCGCCGCGAAAAGCCACGAAGACGAAAGAACCCCGAGAAACCAAGAAGGCGAGCAAGGCGTAACGTCCCGCGGCAATCCGAGCGGCTCGCGCGCAGGTGCGCGCTCGGTGCTACAAACCGCGGGAAATCGTGTTCGACTCGGAGGACAGACAGCGCGCCGCTCGGGCGCTCGAGGCTGAAGCGCGCGAGGCGCTCGAGTGGCCGGCGCTCCTGGCCGCGCTCGCCGGAAACACGCGGAGCGAGCCCGGCCGAGAACGACTGCTCGCGCTCGAGCCCGCGTCCACGCCCGAGGAGGCGCGGGCGCGCGCCACGCGGGTTCGGCAGGTCCTCGAGCTCGGCGAGCACGGCATCGAGCTGCCCGTGATCGCCTTCGAGGACGTCGGTCCGATGCTCGAGCGGATCCGGCTCGGCGCGCTCGCCTCGGGGTCCGAGCTCCGGAAGCTCGTGCCGGTGCTCGAGAGCGCGGCCCGCCTCCGGGAGCTGGTCGAGGAGCACGGCGCGCTGCATCCGGAGCTCGCCCAGGTGCTCGGCAGCGAGCGCGGGCTCGGCCGGGTCCTCGCGCGGCTCACGGAGGCCCTCGACGCGGACGGCAGTGTCCATGACGCGGCTTCCTCGGAGCTCGCGCGGGCGCGCGCCCGCTCGCGCGAGGTGCAGGCCGATCTGAAGCGGCGCCTCTCCGAGCTCGTGCGGCGCTACGGCGACGTGCTGCAAGGCGCCTACTCCACCGAGCGCGAAGGCCGCTTCGTGCTGCCGGTTCGCGCGGACGCGCACTACCGGGTCGAGGGCATCGTGCTCGGCTCGAGCGGCTCGGGGAGCACGCTGTTCGTCGAGCCCCGCGAGGTCACCGAGATCGTCAACCGGCTCCGGCTGCGCGAAGCAGAGGTGGAACGCGAGGTGGCGCGCGTGCTCGCCGAGCTCACGGCGCTGGTGCACGAGCACCTCGACGCGATCCGCGCCGGGTTCGACGCGGCCGTCACGGCCGACGTGCTGGCGGCCCTCGCGCGGTTCGCCGTCGCCACGCGCGCGCGCCCCATCGAAGTCGGCGAGGACGCGCGCATCGAGCTCTGCGCGGCGCGCCATCCCTTGCTCGCGCTCACAGGCAGCCCGGTCGTCGCGAACGACGTGGTGCTCCGCGGCGGCCAGGCGCTCGTCATCTCGGGGCCGAACGCGGGCGGCAAGACCGTCACGCTGAAGCTGCTCGGCTTGTTCGCGTGGATGGCGCGCGCGGGGATCCCCGTGCCCGCCGCCGCGGAGTCGTACATCGGCTGGTTCGAGCGCGTGCTCGCCGACGTGGGCGACGAACAATCCCTCGCCCGTTCGCTCTCCACCTTCAGCGCTCACGTCCAGAAGCTCGCGCGCGTGCTCGATCACTCGGAGCCGCACGTGCTCGTCTTGCTCGACGAAGTCGCGGCCGGCACCGATCCCGAAGAGGGCGGCGTGCTCGCCGCGGCCGTGCTCGAGTCGCTCGCGCGGCGCGGAGCGGCGATCGCCGTCACCACGCACTACGAGCGCTTGAAGGAGCTCGCGACGCACTCCGAGCTGCTCGCGAACGCCTCGGTGGGGTTCGACTTCACGGCGATGGAGCCCACGTTCCGGCTCACCCTCGGCACGCCCGGCGCTTCCAGCGCTCTCGCCGTCGCGGCACGCCACGGGCTCCCCGCGCCGCTCGTCGCGCGCGCGCGCGAGCTCTTGCCGACCGCCGCGATCGATCGCGAACGGGTGCTCCGCGAGATCGCGACGGAGCGGGCGCGCCTCGATCGCGAGTCCGCGGAGCTCGTCGCCGAGCGCGCGCGCATCGAGGCGTACGAACGCGAGCTCGACGAGCGGGAAGCGCGGCTCGAGCGCACCGCGCGCGCCCGCGTCGAGGAGGAGACGCGACGCCTGGTGAACGAGGTGCGCGCCGCGCGCGCGGAGCTCACGGCAGCGCGCGAGCGTCTGCGCGCCGCGCGGCTCGAGGCGGGAGCGCTTCGTGACATCGAGCGCTCCGTGAATCGCGTCGCGGCCCGCGTCGCCATCGGCGGCCCCCTCGCGCCGGCTCCGGCCGCGCCGGCAACGGTGCGCGCGCTCGCGGCCACCGAGCTGACCCCGGGCGCTCGGGTCCGGCTGCGCGCGACGGGAGCCATCGGCACCGTGCTCGAGCCGCCCCAGCGGGGTGCCGTGCGCCTGCGCGTCGGCGGCATTCGGCTCACCCAGCCGCTCACCGCGCTGGAGCCCGCTCCTCTAGGCGCTCCCGCGGGCAGTCGCAAGGCAACGCCGCTCCCGCAAAACCGCCCCGCACCCGGAGCGCCACGGCTCGCGGACCCGCGGCGGACGAGCGACAACCCCTTGGACCTTCGCGGAACTCGGATCGAGAGCGCCGCCGATCGGCTCGATGCGTTCCTCGATCGGCTCCTCGGCGAAGGCGAGCCCGTCGGGTTCGTGCTGCACGGCCACGGCACGGGAGCCCTGCGCGAAGCCGTGCGCCAGCATCTCGGCGCCTCGAGCTTCGTCGAGCACGTTCGAGCCGCCGAGCCCGACGAGGGCGGCGACGCCTTCACCGTCTTCTGGACGCGCTAGTTCGCAAAAACGTGGCACCGAGCGCACGCCAGCGAACACGACCCCGAGCCCGATCCCGACCCAGCGCGGCGCTGAATTCGAGTTTCCGATAGGCAGCAGTCTTTACGGACACTCCACTGGATTCCATGGTGCCCGCAGGGTTCCGGTGCGGCCGGATTCGCAGGTATCGACTCGCTTTTTTGACACCCAAATTCGCTGTTCGCGGCACCATCTTACTCGCGGCACGGCCAGGCGCCGTGCCCCAGGACTGCGCATGAACATGCTCTCTGGACTGGCTCGGACGGGTACGGCGTTCGCGCTCCTCTGCGCTGCTTCTGCCTGTACCGGCGTCGCCAGCGCGCCGGGGCCCGCTGACGACGGTGCGTCTGCAGGGGCAACGGCCACGGGCGGGCTATCGGGGCAAAGCGGAGGGATGGGAAACGCCGTGGGCGGTGCCCCGGGCACGGGGATGAGCCCCACGACGCCCGCCTCGGGTGGGGCGGGTGGCATGGCCGGGCCGAGTGTTCCGCCGGAGACTTCGCATCCCGTGCCGGAAGCGGCGGTGCCCTACACGCCGCCAGAGCCAGCGGCCGCGGAGCTCCCCGCGCGCGTGTGGCTCCTCACTCCCGAGCAATATGGCCGCGCGGTCCAAGCACTGCTCGGGGTGAAGCCGGACACCAGCGGCATCGATCCCATCCCGGACACCGGCGTGTACGCGAACATGTCCGCCAGCGGAGTCGTGCGCGTCAATCAGGCGATGCAGTACTCGGCGACGGCGGAGGCCGTGACGACGGCCCTCACGGACGCCGAGCTCCGCGCGCTCGTGCCGTGCGGCAAGCTCGAGACGAGCTGCAAGGACGACTTCATCGCCGACACCGTCCGCAAAGCCTTCCGTCGCAGCCCCACCCCGGACGACCTCTCGCGCTACGGGGAGCTCTTCGAGCTCGCCGCTACCTCGGGGGACGCGGCGTTGCCGTTTCGCTCGGTCCTGCGCGGTGTCTTGACCTCGCCGTTCTTCCTCTACCGCACCGAGATCGGGGCGGCTGCGGACGAGCGGAGCCCTCGCTTTACGCTCACGGGTCCCGAGGTCGCGACGCTGCTCGCCTTCAGCGTCACCGGCGGACCACCGGACGAAGCGCTGCTCGCCGCCGCCGAGCGCGGCGAGCTCGCCGACGTCGAGGGGCTGAAGACGCACGTCGAAACGTTGCTCGGCCGGCCCGAGGCTGCGGATCAGCTCGCGCGCTTCTTGCTCGAGTGGCTGCGCCTGCATCGCTTCGCCGACGTCGAGAAGTTCGAGGACGTGTTCCCCGGCTTCGGAGACGTGAAGGCCGCGATGCTCGAGGAGGCGCGCGGGTTCCTCGCCACGAACGGCGGAGTCCAGGGCACCCTCTCGGGGTTGCTCACCGCTCCCGTCAGCGGCGCTTCGCCGGCGCTCGCCAACTTTTACGTGAGCGACCCGTCCGCGGGGAGCGGAGCGACGCGCATCGGGTTGCTCTCGCTCGGCGCGCTCTTGTCGCAGACGGCGAAGCAATACCTGACGTCGCCGACGCTGCGCGGCCTGTTCATCCGCGATCAGCTCCTCTGTCAGCACATCACGTTGCCCGAGAACTTCACCCCGCCTCCGATCGAAGCCGCCGAAGCGCAGATGGCGCCGAAGACGACGCGCGAGCTCTACGACCAGCACGCGGCCGATCCCGCGTGCGCGAGCTGCCACGCGCTGATCGATCCGCTGGGCTACGCTCTCGAAGGGTTCGACGGCGCGGGGCGCTTCCGGACGACGGAGGTCTATCGGAGCCCGTCGTTCAGCGCGCCCTCGGCGGGGCCTCAGCCCATCGACACGACCGGAACGCTGGTCGGCACCGACGTCGACCGTCCCTTCGGGTCCTACGTCGAGCTCGCCCAAGCGCTCGCAGAGAGCTCCTGGGTCAAAGAGTGCGTGGCGCGGCAAGCGTTCCGCTACTACTTCGGCCAACCCGAGACCGACCGCGGCGTCCCGGCCGTCGTTCGAGGAACCGAAGCGCTCCTCGCGAACGGGACGCTCGGGGCTCTGATCGTGAACCTGCTCAGCACCGAGAGCACGCTCGCGCGGACACGGTGACCCGAGGCCCGACGAAGCAACCAGACGACCAGGCAAGCGACCATGCCCAAGCGGTTTGAAGTCACTCGCAGAGACCTCCTCCGGACCACGCTGGGAGCGGCCTTCCTCGCGCCGTTCCTCCGCATGCGCGAGCTCGAAGCGCAGAGCGCCGCGCCCAAGCGGCTCGTCTTGATGTTCTCTCCGGACTCGCACCCGCCGGAGTGGTGGCCCACGGGCAGCGGCTCGAGCTTCCAGCTCCAGGAGCCGCTCCTCGACTTCGCGGGGCTCGAGAGCCAGATGTTGTTTCTGCGCCGCCTCGACCACGCGTGGACCTTCGACAACCACCACGAAGCGGGCATGGCGCAGCTCTTCACGGGAGCGCGCTTCATCAACGACTCCACGCGCCATGCGAACGGCCCCTCGATCGATCAGATCCTCCTCAAGGAGACCGACATCCGCGGGGGCACGCCGATCGCGAGCATCCACCTGTGTGCCGCCGATCGCGGGCTCGCCGACAAGCGCCACGTCATCTCCTACAGCGGCCCCGGGCAGCCGATGGCCCATGTCCCGGATCCGAGCAAGGCGTTCAGTCAGATCTTCGACGGGGTCACGTTCGGCATGGCGCCCGCCCCGATGCCGACGCCGAGCCCCACCACGCCCGACCCGGCGGTGGACGTGAAGCGCGAGATCGATCGCCGCATCCACCAGGTGAACACCACGGAGCTCAAGGCGATCCAGCGCCTGCTCGGTCAGGTCGAGCGCGAGAAGCTCGAGCGCCACGTGGAAGCGTTGTTCGAGCTCGAGCAACGGATTGCGAGCACGCCGACCACGCCGGGCGGCGGCGAGGGGCCGGGCACCCCCGTGGCCGTCGGCGGTGTTTGCGAGAAGGTCGATACGAGCGGCTATAACAACAGCCTCAACAACGCGACCACCATCACGCGCTGGGCGCAGATCCAGGCGGACATCATCGTCAACGCCTTCACGTGCGATCGCACCCGAGTCGCCGACTACAGCTTCAGCTTCTCCGGGGGTCACCACGAGGGCCTGCTCGGCTTCAGCCAGAGCTGGCACGATCTCGTCGCTCACATCAGCAAAACGAACGACTCCATCACGGTCGGCGGCACGCCGATGAGCACGCGTGAAGCCTTCATCAAGTTCGATCGCTTCTGGGCCGGGCACATGGCGTACCTCGCCAAGCGGCTCGCTTCCATCCAAGAGGGCGACGGCACCATGCTCGACAACACGATCATGGTCTGGGGTGTCGAGAGCGGGACCAACCACAACCACAGCCCGCGCGACATGCAGTACCTCGTCATCGGCGGGAAGAACCTGGGCGTCAACGTCGGCAAGTACATCAACAACACGACCGCCCAGAGCTCGAACAAGCTCCTCACTGCGATCATGAACGCGTTCGGTCACCCCGCGACCGGCATCGGTATCGAGCCAGACTGCGGCCCGCTCTCCGACTTCTTCGCCTGAGAAGGTCACCGCAGCGGACGAGGCCTTCGCGCGCCCGCCAGAAGGCTTCCCCGCGCCAGCCACCGAGGAGGAGCTCACGCTCTCGGCCGAATGGTCCCGGGCGCTGAAGCGCGCCGCCGAAAGACTCCGGTCGATGGCAGGACGCGCAAGCGCCCCTGGGCTCAGCGGCGCTCGCGCGACCCGAGGGGCGACCGGGCGCCCGCGCGACGAAGGCGCCACGCGAGCACGCGCGATCGTTCCTCTGGGCGAACTGGGCGAACCGGAGTGAGCGAACCCGAGCCCAGCCGAGCTTTCGGCGGGCGCTGCCCGAAGGCTCCGCTCAGTCGCTACAGCCGACGGTTCCGTCCGGTTGCGGGGCGCAGACCTGACCGAGCAGCGAGCAGTCGAGCTCGACGAGCCGGCGCGGCCCTTCGTCGGGCGCCGTGCACCGACGCGCGACCGACCCCTTGCACTGGCCCTCGATGGAGATCCCCTTGCAGGGGTCCTTCCAGCGCCGCGCCTCCTTCAAAAACTCGAGCACGCCCGGACCGAACGTCGCGTGCACTCCGGCGAGATCGCAGACCAGCCGGTTCGAGCTCAGCGTCGCCGACGCGACGCCGCGCACGACGAGCTTCCCATTCTTCTTCGTGCTCAGCAGCGGGCCGCCCGAGTCGCCGTAGCAAACCTGCGCGTCCCCTTCGGTTCCGCCCACGAGCACCTCGTAGCCGGCATCGAGCACGGTGTTCTCGTAAATGTCGCGCAGCCACTCGTCGTCGTCCCAGGTGCCGCCCCCGCTGCCTCCAGGACCGGGCTCTTCGATGGCCCCCCCCTCCCCGCCGCCTCCGGCGGCGCCGGCGGCACCGCCCGCGCCGATTCCGGCGACTCCGCGACGACCGCGGGCCGTCGTCACCTCCTCGAGTGAACGCGCGATGGGCGGCAAGCACCCCAGGGCGCCCCCCGGGAAGGACGGAACCTCCCCCGTGGAATACCACTCCTCGAAGGCCTCGAAGCTTCCGAAGACGGACGCGTAAATCGAGCCGCTCGTGGCGCGGACCTCGACTTTGCCGGCGCGGCGCGTGCCGAATGTATAGTTGTTGTTCTGAACGCCATAGCCGACCGCGACGTAGTCCTTGCCGACGTCTGCTTCCGTGATCGGCTCGAACGCGAGCGGTTCGATGGCGGGCGCCTCTGCCAAGTGCATGACCCCGACGTCGTGCCCATACCCGATCGCCCCACCCTGATCGCCCGGTGCCCCCTCGACGGCAACGACCTCGTACAGCGCTTCCGGCGCGAAGGCGTCCGCGCCGACGGCGAAGTACGTTTTGTACCCGGCCGCGTAGTCCCACTCGAACGAGTCGAGGCAGTGCTTCGCCGTCAACACCGTTCGCTTGCCGATCAGCGTCCCGCTGCAATACGGCTCGAACCACGTCGCTTCGTAATAAGAATCCACCCACGCGTAGCCGATGGCGCCGATGGCGTTCAGCGTCGCCCCGTTGGCGGGAAATCCGCCGATGATCTCCTCCTCTCCGCTCCCGACGGTCCCCTCTGCTTCGGCACCGCACCGGAAGAGCGATCCGGAAATCAGCACCAACAACACCACCGAGCGCGGCGCAGCCCTACGTACCCGCATTGCTTTCATGATTCGGCCCTCCAATCCCCGACGTCGATTCGCAAGAGAGCGCACGCCCAACTCGGTCGAACGCACCTATCGCTCCTCTGCCCGCCAGAAATGACGAGTTCCCTTCTAGCGAATCGCCAACACAAGCTCCAGCGAACTCACCGGTCATAAACAAATGACCAATGCCGATCGCGCAGATTCGCACGACAACGCGATATCGCGAACGAACCCTCCATCGCCACTCCGGAACGGTGACGATTGGAAGCTCTCTTTTCGAAGCTCGGAGAACGTCAGACCGATCGGCCCTGAGCCTAGATTTCGGGCTGACGCCGGAGGGGATGGCTGAGACCGAAGCGGATTCGGAAGCCGAATTCGCGTTCGGCGCGTGCAGCGAGAGCAGCGCTATCGCGAGCACGACGGGCGCAAAGGCGGCGGAAAGACGCGAGGGCTCGGCCTTCCCCGACTAGAGCGACAACGGTTGGGAACGCCGAAATACGCGGAAAACAGTGTCGCGCAGACTGCCCGCGTGGGGAGGGGGCCCGCCGAATTCACTACCAGCTCGAGCAGTTCTATCGACCCGAGGCCGCGCCGCTCACTCCGAGCCTCGAGCGCGCGCCCGAAGAGCTCAACGTTCGCGTGCTCGACGCGCGCCCAGGGGTGTTCCACGAGGTACGCTTCGAGGTGGCCGGCAGCCTCGACACCATCTGTCCGGCCGTTTGGCAGTCTGGCCGGCTGAGCGCACTTCCCTGGCCGGAGCGGGCTCGTCGATCCCCGCGACACGAGCCGGTTCCGATGGGCCCGTGATTCCGCCCAGCAGCGCTCGACGAGCCCGCAGCGAGCCGCGCCGTTTCGCGTTTTGGACGCGTTCGCCCGAGGCTGCGACTACCGTTGCCGAGTCATGTCGGGTCCGGCGTCCGATCCTGCTGCCGCCAGCGGTCCGTTCCGGGAGGAGCCTGGAACGCCCAGCGAGGAGCAGCTCGCGCCCGGCCCCTCCCGCGACGACGCCCACGCGCCCTCCGGTTCCCTGCTGAAGCTCTCGATTGGCGCCCTGGGCATCGTGTTCGGGGATATCGGCACGAGCCCGCTCTACGCGATGCGCGAGTGCTTTCACGGTGAGCACGGAGTGAACCCGACGCCCGAGAACGTGCTCGGCGTGCTGTCGCTCATTTTCTGGTCGCTCACCCTCATCATCTCGCTCAAGTACGTCGCGTACGTCCTGCGCGCCGACAACAAGGGCGAAGGCGGCGTGCTCGCGCTGGTCGCGCTCTCGAGCTCCGTGCTCCGTGCCTCGCGCACGCGCACGTTCGTCGTGGCGCTCGGCGTGCTCGGGGCCGCGCTCCTCTACGGCGAAGGCGCCATCACGCCCGCGATCTCCGTGTTGAGCGCCGTCGAGGGCCTCGGGGTCGCCATCCCCGGCCTCTCGCCGTGGTTCCTGCGGATGACGACCGTCGTCATCCTGGTCGCCCTCTTCTCCATTCAGCGCCACGGGACGGGCGGCATCGGCGTCGTCTTCGGCCCGGTGATGGTGGCGTGGTTCGCGCTGCTCGGCGCGCTCGGCCTCTACAACCTCTCGCACGCACCCTTCGTGGTGGCCGGGATCTGGCCCACGCACGCGATCCATTTCCTCGCGGAGAACGGGCTGGTTGGCTTCGGCGTCCTCGGCGCCGTGTTCCTGGTGGTGACCGGCGGCGAGGCGCTCTACGCGGACCTCGGCCACTTCGGGCGCCGGCCGATCCGGCTGGTCTGGTACGCCGTCGCCCTGCCCGCGCTCTTTCTGAACTACCTCGGGCAAGGCGCGCTCCTCCTGAACGAGCCCCACGCCGCCGAGAACCCGTTCTTTCGCATGATGCCGTCGTGGGCGCTGCTCCCCGGCGTCCTGCTCTCCACGGTGGCCACGGTGATCGCCTCGCAAGCGCTCATCGCCGGCGCCTACTCGCTCACGCGACAAGGCACGATGCTCGGGCTTCTGCCGCGCATCGCCATCCGGCACACGTCCGAGGCCGCGCGCGGGCAAATCTACGTGCCAAGCGTGAACTGGCTCTTGATGATCGCCGCGATCTCGCTCGTGCTCGGCTTCGGGTCCTCGTCGGCGCTGGCCTCGGCGTACGGGATCGCCGTGTCCCTGGTGATGGTGATCACCACGACCGTGTCGTTCTTCCTGGTCCGTCACTACTTCGGCTGGGGTCTCGGGCGCTCGTTGCTGGTCACGGTGGTGTTCCTCGCCGTCGAGCTCGCCTTCGTCGCCGCCAACGGCGCGAAAATCGAGCGGGGCGGCTGGTTCCCGCTCGTCGTCGGCGTTTGCCTCTTCACGGTCATGACCACCTGGCAGCGCGGCCGCGAGCTGCTCGCCAAACGCTTCCGGGAGCAGCTCCTTCCCCTCGAAGACTTCTTCGATCTGTTGCGCGTCGAGCGTCCCGCACGCGTGCCCGGCACCGCGGTCCTCATGACGAGCTCGCTCGAGGGCACGCCGCCCGCCCTCCTCTACAACTTTCTCCACAACCGCGTCGTCCACCAACACGTCGTGCTTCTCACGATCTTCACGGATGAGGCCGCGCGCGTCTCGGACCGTGAGCGCACCCGCGTCGAGACCCTGCCCGAGGGCTTCGTCCGGGTCACGGCGCGCTACGGCTTCATGGAGCAGCCGGACGTCCCGAAGCTGCTCATCCAAGGCGGCTTCATCAATGCGAGCCTCGAGGGGATCACCTTCTTTCTGGGTCGGGAGACGATGATCGCCACGGAGCGGCCCGGCATGGCGCGCTGGCGCGCCCTCCTCTTCGCGTTTCTCTCGCGAAATGCGCAACCGGCGACGAAGTTCTTCAGAATTCCACCCGATCACGTCATGGAAATCGGCGCCCAGATCGAGCTCTGAGCCCCGGTTCCCGCGCGCCTCGACTCGATTCTCCGGACCGTCGGCGCGAGGAGCGGGGCCGAACGCCCCCGACCGAGGAGCCCGCCCGATCGGGGAGGGCGGGGTTCGTTTCCTTGCGTGTAGGGAATCGGGAGCTCAAGATCGCGCGTCATGGATCGCGGGAGTTTGCTCGGCGTGGTCGTCCTCGTACTGGCCGTACTGTTCCAGACCTGGGTCACGCTGCGCGTCTATCGGTCGGGGCTCTACGAGCCATCGCAGAAATCCGCCCAGGCCAAGCTGATTTGGCTCGTACCCGTGCTCGGCGCCGTCATCGCGTTCTCCGTGCTCACTTCCGAGGAGCAGCGGGACCGGCGGGACGACAAGGCCCTGCGCGGATGACGGACGCCGCGGCGCGCGCCGGGCACCGGTGACGGGGCGGGCGATACCGGCGCGTGCCGTGACCCGGTGGAGCGGGGCGCTCTGGGGTGGAGCGAAATGGCCACGAGAACGGTCGGGGGCAACCACCCGAGAGGCGGCGTCAAACGGCGCCGCGACCTGCCGAGGTTGAGCGGTCCACATCCGGCGTGCTAGAGCCGCCCGCGTATCTACCTCCCGGCGCTCGCCGCACCGTCAGGCTGGCGCCCTTGCGCCAGGTGGGCTAATGACGCGCGCGACAAGCGATCTTTTCCGCGGGCCCGTGAAACGAGGAGCCAGCATCAGTGCACCCCTCATCATCCAAAGTGTCCCTGCTCGTCACCCTGTTCTCTAGCCTCCTCTTGCTGTTGCTTCCGGGGAGGGCGGATGCCGCCCCGGCGCACGGAGGGGGCGAAGCCAACCTCGTCCTGCCCGATCTCGCCAGCGTGGAGATGCTCGGCATGAGCGGCCACTCGCTGCTCCTGCTCGGCATGCTCGTCGCCTTCGCGGGCCTGGCCTTCGGCCTCGTCGCCCTGCTGCAGGTGAAGAATCTCCCGACCCATCGCTCGATGGCGGAGGTGAGTCAGCTCATCTGGGAAACCTGCAAGACGTACCTGATCACCCAGGGCAAGTTCCTCTTGATCCTGGAGGCGCTGATCGGCGCCATCATCATCCTGTACTTCGGCTTCCTCCAGGAGTTCGGCGCGTTCCGCGTCTTCATCATCCTCGCGTTCAGCGTGATCGGCATCCTGGGCAGCTACGGCGTCGCCTGGTTCGGGATCCGGATCAACACGTACGCCAACTCGCGGACGGCGTTCGCGAGCCTCCAAGGAAAGCCGTACCCGGTCTACGCCATCCCGCTCAAGGCCGGCATGAGCATCGGCATGCTCCTCATCAGCGTGGAGCTCGTGCTGATGCTCGCGATTCTCCTGTTCATCCCGGGTGACTACGCGGGCCCGTGCTTCATCGGCTTCGCCATCGGCGAGTCGCTCGGCGCGAGCGCCCTGCGCATCGCGGGCGGCATCTTCACGAAGATCGCGGACATCGGCTCCGACCTCATGAAGATCGTCTTCAAGGTCAAGGAGGACGACGCGCGGAACCCCGGCGTCATCGCCGACTGCACGGGTGACAACGCGGGCGACTCGGTGGGCCCGAGCGCCGACGGCTTCGAGACGTACGGCGTCACCGGCGTCGCGCTGATCTCGTTCATCCTGCTCGCCGTCAAGGACCCGACGGTGCAGGTGCAGCTCCTCGTCTGGATCTTCGCCATGCGCGTGGTGATGGTCGTCGCGAGCGGGCTGTCGTACCTCGTGAACGAGAGCTTCCAGAAGGGGGCCCTCAGCAGCGCGGCCAAGGTCAACTTCGAGGTTCCCCTGACCTGGCTCGTGTGGGTCACGTCGCTCGCGTCCGTCGCGCTGACGTTCCTCGTCTCCTACCTCCTCATTCCGGAGCTTGGGGACGGCACGCTCTGGTGGAAGCTCTCCGCCATCATCAGCTGCGGCACGCTCGCCGGCGCCATCATCCCCGAGGTCGTCAAGGTCTTCACCTCGACCGAGTCCCGCCACGTTCAGGAAGTGGTCACCTCCTCGCGTGAGGGCGGCCCCTCGCTGAATATCCTCTCGGGTCTCACCGCCGGCAACTACAGCGCCTTCTGGATGGGCCTCGTCATCGCCTTCTTGATGGGCGCCGCGTACGTGGTCAGCGGCATGGGTCTCGAAGGCCTGATGGTCGCCGCGCCGGTGTTCGCCTTCGGCCTGGTCGCCTTCGGCTTCCTCGGCATGGGCCCGGTCACCATCGCGGTGGATTCGTACGGTCCCGTGACCGACAACGCGCAGAGCGTGTTCGAGCTCTCGACTATCACGGAGATCCCCGGCGCGGCCGAGGAGATCCAGAAGACCCACGGCTTCAAGGTCGACTTCAACAAGGCCAAGCTGCTGCTCGAAGAGAACGACGGCGCCGGCAACACCTTCAAGGCAACGGCCAAGCCGGTGCTCATCGGCACCGCCGTCGTGGGGGCCACGACCCTCATCTTCTCGATCGTGGTGCTGCTCACGAACGGCCTCACGGAACAGCTCGAGAAGCTCAGCATCCTGCACCCGCCGTTCTTGCTCGGCCTCGTCGCGGGCGGCGCCGTGATCTTCTGGTTCACCGGCGCTTCCACGCAGGCGGTGGTCGCGGGCGCCTACCGCGCGGTCGAGTTCATCAAGCGCAACATGAAGCTCGAGGGCGCGACCAAGGCCTCGATCGAGGACAGCAAGAAGGTCGTCGAGATCTGCACCCGCTACGCGCAGAAGGGCATGTTCAACATCTTCATGACCATCTTCTGTGCGACGCTCGCCTTCGCGTGCGTCGATTCCTTCTTCTTCATCGGGTACCTGATCTCCCTCGCGCTGTTCGGCCTGTTCCAGGCGCTCTTCCTCGCCAACGCGGGCGGCGCCTGGGACAACGCGAAGAAGGTGGTCGAGGTGGAGCTGCAGGAGAAGGGCTCCGAGCTGCACGCGGCCTCCGTCGTCGGCGACACCGTGGGCGATCCCTTCAAGGACACCTCGAGCGTCGCCATGAACCCCATCATCAAGTTCACGACGCTCTTCGGCCTGCTCGCCGTCGAGCTCGCGATCCAGCTCGAGCGCTCGACGACCACTGCCCTCGCGGTGATCTTCGGCGCCATCGCGCTGATCTTCGTGTGGCGTTCGTTCTACGGCATGCGCATCGGCGCCATGGCCGAAGCCGAAGTGCCGCGCGCAGCCCAGGCAGCCGAGTAACTCCCCCCCTCGGCCGAGCGCGCCCCTTCGTGGGCGGCAACGAAGAACGCCGACCGGCTCCCGCCGGTCGGCGTTTCTCTT
>Ga0079224_100001100_pt1 | contig 29845 bp, 29 predicted proteins | sample Stecom2015_FD_80414 | JGI IMG/M metagenome (GOLD analysis project Ga0079224, IMG submission 80414) | Agricultural soil microbial communities from Utah to study Nitrogen management - Steer compost 2015 | ecosystem: Environmental > Terrestrial > Soil > Agricultural land | place: USA: Utah... | reverse complement strand
GCGGTGGACGACATCCTCAACGACCGGGTAGTGGCCGGTGACGTGGTGTTGATCCGCTACGAGGGCCCCAAGGGCGGCCCGGGTATGCAGGAGATGCTCTACCCCACCAGCTACCTGAAATCCAAGGGCATGGGCAAGGATTGCGCCCTGATCACCGACGGCCGGTTTTCCGGCGGCACCTCCGGGCTGTCCATCGGCCATATCTCCCCCGAGGCCGCTGCCGGCGGACCCATCGCCCTGGTCAAAGAGGGGGACACCATCAACATCGATATCCCCAGGCGTACCATTGAGGTCATGGTGGACGACGGGGAGCTGGCCAGGCGCCGCGAGGAGCAAGCCAAGCTCGGCTGGCACCCCGCCACCAAGCGCCCGCGCAAGGTCTCCGCCGCCCTGAAAGCCTACGCCCTGCTGGCCACCAGCGCCGACAAGGGCGCGGTTCGCGACTTGGAGCAGCTCTAGGCGTCGGTCCCACTGTGGGTTGTAGCCGCCCCTATTCTGCAAGGGTGCGGCAACCTGGCCTTTCGGGGTTCGGGGGCCACAAAAAAGCCACCTTGCGGTGGCTTTTTTGTGGCTTGACGATAAATCAGACCTTCTTGCACCCGGCGATCTGGGCACCGCTCTCAATCAGCTTGGCGCGACGTTCGCCCTCCCGCTCGGCAAACTCTATCCACTGCCGGGCATACTTGGCACTGCGCTCATCATTGGCGGCGTTGCGGAAAGCACTGATGGCGTCGTTGTAGCAGTGCAGGTTGATCAGGGCGTTACCCAGGTTCATATAGGTAATGTCCTTGCGCTTGGCTCCGCCCCTGTTGATGGCGTTGCGAGCTGCCGCCACCGCCTTCTCGTTCTGGTCCAGGTCCAGGTAGACACCTGACAGGCGCTCGTAGAGACTGCCCTTGCCGGAAGACTTCGCCGCCTCCTCCAAAATCGGCAGCGCCTTCTTCGCATCCTGACCCTGCTGATAGGCCAGCCCCAGAATTTCGAGGTTCTCGCCGGTGCGTTTGATCTTGCCGTCCTTCATGCCCTTTTCAATGATTCGCGCGGCCATAAAGGGGGCCTCGGCACCCAGGTACATATAGGCCAAACCAATGAGTTGGCGCTCCTGGTCCAGATTGCCCGCCAGATAGGTGAGATCTGTGGCCACCAGTTGGTTCATTTCCTGGTTGAGCTCACCGTACATCCCGCCGAGCTGGCGCCAGTAGCTGAAGCTGGGGTAGTGCCGAATCAGCTTCTTGAGGATATCGACCGTTTTCCTGAAGTCGTTGCGCTCGTAGTAGATGACCCGCTGCAGGCTCCACCAGCCCTCCTTGGGAAGATTGCCCTTGGCCTCCTGCTCATTGATGGCCTCTTCCACCAATTTCAGGGCGTCGCCCTTGCGACCCAGTTGATAATAGGCCTGACCCAGCAGAACCTTGGCGTCGGCACCGACGATGGGGGACACCCGCATCCAGGCTTCCAGCTCCTTGGCGGCGTTGGCATAGTCTTCGAGCACCAGGTACAGCTGGGCGACGGTATATCTGGTGTTGATGGCCTGGCGTTCGTCGACCTCAGGCTCGTTGATCATCTTTTTATAGGTGTTGATGGCGTCCTGATAGCGGTCCAGCGAGTAGTAGACATAACCCAGGAAATTGTACACCTGGGATTTCTCGTAGCTGGTGGTACAGGAGCTCATGGCCCCTTCCAGAGCCGGCCGCGCCTGATTCCACTTCTCGGCCTCGGTCAACTCCTGCACACCCTCCAACACCTTGCCACACTTCTGGCCGACGGCCTGACGCTGCTTGGTCTGGACATCGTCGTACTTGCGCTCTTCCTTTTCCTGGGCATGAGCGGCCCCGACCACCAGGGCCAGGGGTAGCAGCAGGGTGGCCAACGCCTTGGGGACAAACCTTTTGTTGCCTAGGGTACTGTGTTGCATAACTGAACCTATTTCATCAGTTTAACGTTCACTGGCGGAATCGAAGGCGGCCAGCTCAGTTTTCGATCTGGAAGGTGAATTTGTAGAGCACACCCGGAACTTCCTGGGGCTTGCCGTCCACCACCCTTGGATTGTACTTGAGCTTGTCCGCTGCCCTGAGCGCCGCATTGCCAAAGCCGTAGTTCTCAGGGTACTCCTCCAACAACACGGGATCGCGCACACCGCCACTGGTGGTGATTGTGACCCGCACCACCGCGTAGCCACTGACCCCCCGGGACTGGGCCCGACGGGGATACTGGGGCTGGGGCACATACACCGGGATATAGTCACTGTCCCTGGCAAAGCCGCCCCCCAAACCGATATCCAGATTGGCGGTCAGACTGGGGGCCGCCATGCTCAGGGCGTTGTCGGGAACATCGAATTTCTCCTGCTGCTGAGGCAGGTCCGGTGGCGGCTGCTCCGCGTCCTCCGGCTTTTCCGGCTTCTCTTCCTTCACATTCTGGGTCAGCTCCCGCTCCGGCTGGAAGATATCGGCGATTTTCCGCGCTTCCTGCTCATCGATCTGCTGATTGCTGGTGGCAATCAGGGTATACATAAGCACCAGCAGGGCAAAGGTGATCAGCACACCGGGAACAATTGAGATGCCAACTCTGGCTGTTGCGTTCATTGTGCTTACTCCGTCAGTGTCGAGACAGCAATGTCCGTGATACCAATATCAATGGCGGTATCCGAAACCTGACCAAGTGTCTCGAGGTTGGATTGATTATCCGCCTGGATAACCAGTCCACCCTTGGGATTTTCCGTGTAGAGACGCAACAGCTGCAATTTCACGTCCTCCGGTTGCACCTGGTTTTTATCGATCCAGATCTCATTGTTGGCGTTGATGGCGACGAGGATTGCAGCCTTTCTGCTATCGGCGCTGAGCGCATCGGTACGGCTAACCTCGATCCCTGGTGTCTTGATAAAGGATGCCGTCACGATAAAGAAGATCAGCATGATGAACACCACGTCGAGCATCGGCGTCAGGTCAATTGCCTGCGCCTGTTCTTGAGCTCTTGCTTGACTCTTGCGCATAGTCAGTTATTTAACCTCAACGTTAGTGGTCCATGGTCAGGTGGTCTTCCAGCAGTTGCTTTTCCCGGTTGGCGACCCGTTCCAGGTAGGTGTGGCCAAAGACTCCGGAGAGTGCCGCCACCATTCCCGACATGGTGGGAATGGTGGCCTTGGATACACCGGACGACATGGACTTGGCGTCGCCACCACCGGTGATCGCCATGATCTCAAACACCGAGATCATGCCGGTCACCGTACCCAACAGACCAAACAGGGGGGCCAGGGCAACCATGGTCTTGATCATCGGCATGGACTGGTCGATCTTCTCGCTGACGCGGGAGATCAGGGCGTCCCGAACCTGGTGGGCACGCTTGGACTTGCGTTCCGCGCGGGCCTCCCAGGCGTTCAATGCCTCGTCCACGTCCTTGCCCAGTGCAACCTTGTAGTACCAGATCCGTTCGAAGATAAATGTCCACATGACAAATATCAGAACCGCGATGGCGTAGAGGACCACGCCACCCTGGTCCATAAAGTCACGGACGCCTTCCCAAGCATCGAACAGTGCGTACATGGCTTAACCCTCTACGTTCTCCGCGATGATTCCGGCGCTCTGCTCTTCAAGGACGTGCAGAACGCGCTGGGCTCTGCCATTCACCAGGGTGTGCAGCAGGACGATGGGGATGGCCACACAGAGGCCGAGTACCGTGGTCACCAGGGCCTGGGAGATACCGCCGGCCATGGCCTTGGGGTCGCCCGCGCCAAAGATGGTGATTTGCTGGAAGGTCACGATCATACCGGTAACCGTACCCAGCAGACCCAGCAGCGGTGCCACCATGGCGATGATCTTGAGCAGGTTGAGGCCGGCCTCGATACCGGGGCGCTCCTTGAGCACCACCTCGTGAAGCTTCAGCTCCAGGGTCTCGGCATCCAGCTTGGGATTGTCCTTGCTCACCTTCAGCACCCGCCCCAGGGGGTTGTTCTCATTGGGCTGGTCTGGATTCTTGAGCTGGGCGCTGACCCGCCCGGAGATACCCGCAAGCACCACAAACCGCCACAGTGCCAACAGCAGGCCGAAGATACCCACACCGGTGATGATGTAACCCACCAGGGCACCCTGGTGCCACTTTTCCACCAGGGAGGGGGTGTCCACCAGGGCCTTCAGCAGGTTGCCGCCGCTGGGGCCGGAGGGGTCGATACCAACGGCCGTAAAGCCTTGACTGGCTCCCAGAAGGTCGGAGGTGCCACCCACATGGGCACCGGGTTGCCGGGCCAGCTCAGTGATTACCCGGCTCTTGGGGTTGTAGTCCAGGTAGGCGCCGTCTGATACCAGGTTGAACAGGCCGATGCGAACCACATCTTCCTGAACCTGCTCGCCGTCGGCCTTGACGATAGTAGCGGGAAACTTCACTACCTTGCCGCTCTCCGCCATTTCACGGCTCATCTCCGCCCACAGGCGCTCGATCTCGGAGAGGTTGGGCAGGCGGGTGTCACTGCTCATTTTGGCAATCAGGTCGTCCAGGAAGTCGGTGCGGCCGGGGATCTGGGCGCTGACGATGGACTGGTTGAGGTTGGAGCGCACATCACCGGCGGTGGAGGTGAGGTGACCGAACAGCTCTTTCAAAGAGCCCAGGCGCTCGTCGAGCTGGGCCCGGAGAACCTCGATTTCGCGCTCGTTTTCGTCGAAGGTCTGCTCCAGGCGGGCGCTGCGATTTTCCTCTGCGGTCATCGCTGCCTTGGCCTGGGCCAGCAGTGCCTGCTGGTTGCCCTGGGCCTTCCTGAACTCGGCCTCGCGCTGCTGGTGCTCCCGGGACTCGGTCACTTTGGCGCTGTTGATCAATTTAATCAGCTCATCGACGGATGCCGCGGGCTCAGCGGCGAATGCGGGTGCTGTCATCATCAGACTGCCCGCCACAAGGGCCAGGCAACATTTGCGGAATGTCGTTTTCATTGTGCTGCCTCCGGAGCCGGAATGGGTAGGGTGAGGATATCAATGGCGGCCTGTTTCTTGGCGATCCGGATACCCTTGGCCACGGCGGACCTGAAATTGTTCACTTCGTCCCAGGTGCTGGCGTCGCTGTTCCACACCGCGGTGGACGCCTGGTCTGTGGTTTGGTACATCAAGGCCACCCGGCCGACGCGGAAGATATTGACCTGGCGGGGCTCGCCCGCGACGTCAACCATGCCCTCGTAGTAGTCGATGGTGCGGCTGTACTGGCTCTCGATATCGTAAAGCTCCAGCACCTGGCGGAATTTTTCCGCGGCACTGAAACGGGAGTTGTCCAGATTGGTGCGCACAGTGGCGATGGCTTCGAGGCGCTCTTCCCGCTTGAAGGGCAGGTCCAGCTCGACGAACTGCTTCAGTGCATCCAGCATGCTGATGGTCAGAGGGATGATCTGACGCTCCATCAGGGTGGCGTTTTCGATCGACTCAGCCAGGTCTGCCATCGCCTGGCGCTGGTTGGCAATCTGCCGGTCCAGCTGGGCGTTGTACACTTTCAAGCCTTCGATCTGTTTGTTGACCGTCTTGAAATCCTGGAGGATGTCGTAGGTCTTATCGGCAATGTTGTCGACGCGCTTCTGCGAAGCCTGGGCTGCTTGAACTTTATCAGCACCAGCCTTGAGAGCTTGATCGACGTCTTGCGCATGGGTTGCGAAGGTCAGCACGCCGGTCGACAGCACTGCGGACATCGCCATCACTTTGAGTCGATGATTTTTCATAGTTCCCTCAGTTTGGGTATCACGCGGTTAGAACAGAAATTATTGACGCCGTGTCACGTGAACACGATGCACTACCAACTTACCATTATAGTCAGGCGTGGAATTATGACCTTCCAGGAAAAAAGAATTCAATGAAGTTCACTAAAAAGGCCGGGGGCGGCACAACGTCACCCCAACCATGTTACCTTGGGTAACAAACCTGCCAAGCCCCCCACTGCAGGTATCACTTGCGCACCAGGGTCACAAAACTGTAATGAAGATTGGCCTGCTCCGAGTAGCCCGCCTCTTCCGCAACCACCCGCCACTGCCTTGCATCGAGCTCGGGGAAAAACACATCTCCCGCCACCGCCACATCAACTCGGGTGAGGTAGATTTTGGCCGCCAACGGCAGGCACTGGCGGTAGATGTCGGCCCCCCCCACCACCATCACCTCTTCCTGCTTCAAGGTCGGCAGCAGGGCTCGGGCGGTCGCCAGGGCCTCGTCGATGCCGGCACAGGGGGTAACCCCCGGAGCCGACCAATCCGGTTGCCGGGTCACCACCAGGGTCGTCCTGCCGGGCAGCGGACGACCGATGGAATCGTAGGTCTTGCGCCCCATGATCATGGGCTTGCCCATGGTCACCGCCTTGAAGTGGCGCAGGTCCTCGGGCAGGTGCCAGGGCAGGCTGTTGTCCCGGCCGATGACCCTGTCGCGGGACATGGCCACGATCAGCGCCAGCTTCATACCGCAATCGGCGCCGCGATGGCGGGGTGGCTCCGGTAGCCTCGCAGCTCGAAGTCCCGGTAGGTGAAATCAAAGATGCTGGCCACCTCTGGGTTGAGAACCATGGTGGGCAGGGGCAGGGGCTCCCGGGCCAATTGGCGATCGGCCTGCTCCAGGTGGTTGAGGTAGAGATGAGCATCCCCCAGGGTGTGGATAAATTCCCCGGGGCGCAACCCGGTGACCTGGGCGACCATCATGGTCAGCAGGGCGTAGGAAGCGATATTGAAGGGCACCCCGAGAAAGATATCGGCGCTGCGCTGATACAGCTGGCAGGACAGGCGGCCGTTGGCCACATAGAACTGAAACAGGGTATGGCAGGGCGCCAGGGCCATCCGGCCCTGCTCGGCGTTGGCGACCGGCGACTGGCCCTCGTCCGGCAGTTGGGCGGGGTTCCAGGCGGATACCATCAACCGGCGGGAGTCTGGCCTGGCGCGGATCTGGGCAATGACCTCGCTGATCTGGTCGATAGCGCCGCCATCCGCAGCCGGCCAGGAGCGCCACTGGTGGCCGTACACCGGCCCGAGCTCGCCCTCCGCCGTGGCCCACTCATCCCAGATACTGACCCCGTGCTCCTTGAGATAGCCGATGTTGGTATCGCCGCGTAGAAACCACAGCAACTCGTGAATGATGGACTTCAGGTGGACCTTCTTGGTGGTCACCAGGGGAAAGCCCGCATCGAGGTCGAAGCGCATCTGATAGCCGAAGACACTGCGGGTGCCGGTGCCGGTGCGATCGCCCTTTGCCACCCCGGTGTCCCGCACATGGCGCAACAGATCCAGATACTGTTTCACTGTGGTTTCCCCGTGTTGATTTGGCGGTCCCGCAACAGGACCCAGGCGATAAGTACGGCCCCGGCGGCCACCATGGGCACCGACAGCAACTGGCCCCGGGTCATCCAGCCCAGCAGGTCGTAGCCAATATGGGAATCCGGCTCGCGAACGAACTCCACCGCAAAGCGGAAGCTGCCGTAGAGCATCAGGAAGAGGCCGCTGGTGAGCCCCGCCGCCCTGGGCCTTCGGCTGAACCAGAACAACACCGCAAACAGCACCAGCCCTTCGAGCAGCGCCTGGTACAGCTGGGAGGGATGGCGCACCAGCTGCTCGGGATCCTTGGGGAAAACCATGCCCCAGGCCACCTCCGTCTGCCGCCCCCACAACTCCTGGCCGATAAAGTTGCCGATCCGCCCCAGGCCCAGGCCCACGGGCACCAGGGGCGCGACAAAGTCGGCAACCGCCAGGAACGGCTGGCGAATCTGGCGGGCGAAAATGGCCAGCGCGATCAACACCCCCAGCAGCCCCCCGTGAAAGGACATTCCCCCCTCCCAGATGCGGAGCAGCCAGATGGGGTCCGCCAGCCACTTGTCGAAGTTGTAGAACAGGACATAGCCACAGCGGCCGCCGAGGATCACCCCGAAGGCCACATAGACCACCAGATCCTCCACCTTCTGGCGGCGCACCGGAGACCAGGCCCGCTGGCTGCGCTGCATGGCGAGCCACCAGGCGCCGGCAAAGGCCGCCAGATACATCAGCCCGTACCAGTGCACCTGGACGGGGCCAAGGGCAAAGGCGACGGGATCCACTTCGGGGAAGGCAAGGGCCATGGCTGGACTTCTGGGTTTGAGGATGTCAGGGCATTATCGAAGCTGGGGCCGCCCTAGCGCAAGCTGATCACTGGCCAGCCCCGCTCCCGGGCCACCTCGGCGAGGGCGTCATCGGGGTCCACCGCCACCGGGTGCTCCACTCTTTCCAGCAGGGCGAGGTCGTTGATGGAGTCGGTGTAGAAGTGGCTGCCGTCGAGACTATGACTGGTATCCGCCAGCCAGGCGAAGAGGCGATGGACCTTGCCGTCGCGAAAGGTGGGCTCGCCCTCCACCTCACCGGTATAGCGGCCATCCACCAGCCGCGGATTGGTGGCGAGAAAGTCGTCCACCCCCAGGCGGCTGCAAATCGGCGCCACCACGAAGCTGTTGGTGGCGGTGATCACCAGCAGAAAATCCCCGCGCTGGCGATGCCGTTCCAGCAGCTCTACCGCCGCGGGCAGCCACATGGGCGCGATGACCTCGGCCATGAATTGGCGGTGGAGGGCGGCCAGCGTCTCCGGCTCCAACCTGGCCAGGGGCTCCAGGGCGAAGGCCAGATACTGGCGGATATCCAGGGTGCCGTGCTGGTAGTCGCGATAAAACCTCGCGTTCTTGTCGCGGTAGTGGTCGCCATCCACCACGCCCTGGCGGACCAGAAATTCCCCCCAGCTGTAATCGCTGTCACCGGCTATCAGGGTGTTGTCGAGATCAAATATCGCCAGCGCCATTACACTTACCCCTGCAAAAGGGCGACAGGATACTGGCATCTGGGGTCCCGCTCAATCGCTCTCATTGCCGTGTCAGGCCGGTTTGTGGAACAATAGCCCGACTGGTTTAAAGGCGTCACCTAAGTGATTGATAAAGAGGGCTTCAGAGCAAATGTTGGCATTGTCCTCTCGGATGGTCAGGGGCAGATCCTGTGGGCCAAGCGAGTGGGCCAGGACGCCTGGCAGTTCCCCCAGGGTGGCATCAACCCGGGGGAGTCCCCCGAGCAGGCCCTGTACCGCGAACTGTACGAGGAGATCGGCCTCGGCCCCGATGACGTCAGGGTGCTGGCCCAGACCCGCGGCTGGCTGCGCTATCGCCTGCCCCAGCGCTACATCCGCCGCCACTCCCAGCCCCTGTGCATCGGCCAGAAGCAAAAATGGTTTTTGCTGGAACTGACCAGCTGCCCCAGCAACATTCGCTTCGACCGCGGCGACAAGCCGGAGTTTGACAGCTGGTCCTGGGTCAACTACTGGTACCCGGTGCGCCAGATCGTCGAGTTCAAACGGGACGTCTACCGCAAGGCCCTCAAGGAGCTGGCAGCCGTGCATACCGAAATCGAACGCAACAGCGACCGGGCGGGGTAACGGCGGATGCTCGAATCCCTCAGAAGCATCGTCCAGGAAGTCAGCTCCGCCAAGGACTTTACCTCGGTACTGGACATTATTGTCCGCAAGGTAAAAAAGGCCACCAACACCGGCGTCTGCTCCATCTATCTCCACGATCCCGCCACTGGCCACTATGTGCTCACCGCCACCGACGGCCTCTACCCGGAGGCGGTGGGCAACATTCGCCTGCAGGCGGGCGCGGGCCTGGTGGGCCTGGTGGCGGCCAAGGCCGAGCCCCTCAATCTGGACAACGCCGAATCCCACCCCAATTTCGCCTACTTCCCGGAAAGTGGCGAGGAGCGCTTTCGCTCCTTTCTCGGCGCCCCCATCATCCATCACCGCAAGGTGCTGGGGGTGCTGGTGGTGCAGCAGCAGGCGCGGCGGCGCTTCGACGAGAGCGAGGAGGCCTTCCTGGTCACCGTCTCCGCCCAGCTCGCCGGGGTCATTGCCCACGCCGACGCCACCGGCCAGCTGGCCCGCCACCTGGCCCCGGACGCCTATCACGACCGCGACGGCGAGATGGTGTTCCGGGGTATCGCCAGTGTTCCCGGCATTGCCATCGGCACCGCCGCCATCATCGCCGCCGCCGCCGACCTGTACGCGGTACCCACCCGGGCGGCGGAGGATATTGGCCACGAGCTGCTCATCTTCCACCAGGCCCTGGAGCAGACCACCAGGGACCTGCAGGCGGTACACAAGGGTTTGGCCCAGCGCCTCAACACCGAGGAGCGGGCTCTGTTCGATGTCTATGTGAGCATGCTCGATGACAACTCGCTGGGCGGCGAAGTGCGGGCACTGATCAATGCCGGCCTGTCCGCCCAGACCGCCTGGAGTGAGGTGGTGATCGAGCACATCCGCAACTTCTCCGCCATGGAGGACGCCTACCTCAGGGAGCGGGCCTCGGATGTCCGCGACCTGGGCACCAGGGTGCTGGGCTACCTCCAGCAATCCCAGGTTCAGGAAAAGGAGTACCCCGCCAACACCATCCTGATCGGTGAGGAGCTGGCGGCACCCAACCTGGCGGATGTGACGGTGGAGAAAATTGCCGGAATGATCTCGGTGAAGGGCTCCCGCAACTCCCACCTGGCCATTCTCGGCCGGGCCATGGGCATACCCACGGTGATGGGCGCCATGGACCTGCCCTGGCGGGATCTGGACGGTGCCAGGATTATCGTCGACGGCCACCAGGGCCTGGTGATCAGCAATCCCTCCGCAGCCGTGCTGCACTCCTACCAGGCCCAGCAGCAGGAGGAAAAGCTCCTCGCCGAGGACCTCGAGCTGCTGCGGGACTACCCCAGCGTCACCGCCGACAACCATCCCGTGTCCCTGTGGGTGAACACCGGCCTGCGCCTCGACAGTCTGTTGTCCCTCGACCGCGGCGCCGCCGGCGTCGGCCTCTACCGCACCGAGATTCCCTTCTTTATGCAGGAGCGCTTTCCCTCGGAGGAGGAGCAGCGCAAGATCTACCGGGAGCAGATGCAAATGTTCGCGCCGCGGCCGGTGACCATGCGCACCCTGGATATCGGCGGCGACAAGTCCCTGCCCTACTTCCCCATCTCCGAGGCCAACCCCTTCCTCGGCTGGCGCGGCATCCGGGTCACCCTGGACCACCCGGAGATCTTTCTGGTCCAGTTGCGGGCCATCATGCGCGCCAGCGAGGGCCTCGACAACCTGCGCATCCTGTTGCCCATGATTTCCAGCATTCCCGAACTGGAGTCCGCCCTGGAGCTGGTGTACCGGGTATTCAAGGAGCTCACCGAGGAAGAGGGCTACAAACTGGCCAAGCCCGCGGTGGGGGCCATGATCGAGGTGCCGGCGGCGGTCTACCAGATTCGCGACATCGCCCGGCGGGTGGATTTCGTCTCCGTGGGCACCAACGACCTCACCCAGTACCTGCTGGCGGTGGACCGCAACAACCCCCGGGTGGCGGACCTCTACGACACCATGCACCCGGCGGTGCTCAAGGCGCTGCGGGATATTATCGACGGCGCCACCGAGGAAAACTGCCCGGTGAGCGTCTGCGGTGAAATGGCCGGCGACCCCCTGTCAGCCCTACTGCTGGTGGGCCTCGGCTATGACACCCTGTCCATGAGCGCCACCAACCTGCTGCGGGTGAAGGCCATACTCCGGGAAGTCACCCGGGAGCAGGCCCGCAGGCTGGCGGCGACCGCCCTCACCCTGGCGGACGGCATCAGCGTCAAGGACTTTCTGGAAGAGAGCCTGGACAGCCCTGAAATCGCCCGTCTCTACAGCGGCAAAAAGGCGAAAAAGAGCATTCATTGAATTGACTCCCCTGGCAACCGGGACAGCACCCGGGCCCCTCAGCCCCCAGCCGGTGCCTGAAGCCCGCTTGCCCGGCGCCGGCCTCGGAGAGGTGTTCAGGAAATGGGAAAGTCATACAGGGCCAGCTCCCCCTTGACCCCACCGGGGGCAAAACTCTGCTCCCCATACACCGCATTGCCGTCGCGATCCACCATCAGCACCGTGGTGCAACGGGTGCCGTATTCGCCGCCGGTGATAAAGGGCGGTGACAGCACCCGCTCCAGCTCGATACCGACCCCGGTGGCCGGCAGCTCGTGGTCCGCAAAGGGCTCGGCATCCGCCAGCACCGCCAGCAGGTCTTCCAGCGCCAGGGTGGACTTGCGCAATGCCCGCCCCAGCTTGAGACGGGCGAGCTCGGCCTTGGGCCACGGGGTGTCCAGCAGGTGGTTGCTCAGGGTGTGGATGCCGGACGACACTTGCTGAATGCCGGTGGCCCGATTGGAGTAGCAGTACAGGTTCTCCAAATCCCCCACCAGCAGGCTGAAGCCGCCGTAGTCCCCGCCGCGACGGGCGACGGCGTCCAGATAGGCCCTGGGCTCCTGTTCGGCGCTGAGAAAGTCCGTAACCAGCTCGCCCCGGGAGCGCAGTGCCGGCTCGCGAACACCGTCCCGGTAATTGGTCACTGCCCCCCAGCACCCCGCCAGGTTGACCCCCATCCAGGTGCCGCCGGCCTGCAGATCGCGGCCCGCCAGTACAGCGGGGTGCTCCGGCCACCAGCCGGCAATGCGGGCTGGCCGGGCGTGCAGCTCATCCCGGTTGGCCACCACCACCAGGGGGTAATGGGGATGGCTGTGGCGGGCAAACACCAGCAGGCACATGGCGCGCCCCCCTACTCGTCCGCGGCCACCTCCCGGTAGCCGTCGGCATCGAGCAGGTCTTCCAGCTCGGAGGGGTCGGACATTTTCACCCGGTAGAACCAGCCGTCCCCATAGGGGGAGTTGTTGACGGTTTCCGGCTCGTCCTCCAGCTGTTCGTTGATGGCGATCACCTCCCCGGACACCGGGGCGAAAATATCCGAGGCCGCCTTGACCGACTCCACCACCGCGGACTCCTCACCGGCGGCGAGCACGGCACCCACCTCGGGCAATTCCACATAGACCACATCCCCCAGGCTGTCCTGGGCGTGATCCGTGATCCCGATGGTGGCGGTGCCATCACCCTCATTGCGAACCCACTCGTGGCTCTCCAGATATCTCAGTTCTTTTGGCACTTCACTCATAGCGATCTCCGCGTTGGTTACTGGTTAGCCGGCCAGACCCGGTAGCCCCTGCCCGTGGCGGACAAAACAGGGTTTGACTATCTGCACCGGAATATCCCGGCCGCGAATTTCCACCACCGCCTCGGAGGCCGCAGCCACCGGCACCCGAGCCATGGCGATGGGCATCCCCAGGGTAGGGGAAAAGGTACCGCTGGTGATCTCGCCGGTCGCGGCGAGGCCGGGAAGCCTGACCACCTGATGGGCCCTGAGCACCGCTCGCTCGCGGGTTACCAGGCCAACCAGTTTGTGGCCGACCCCCCGACGCCTCTGTTCTTCCAGTGCGGCGCGGCCGATAAAATCCCGTTCCGGCGGATCCCAGGCCAGGGTCCAGCCCAGGTTGGCCTCGAGGGGCGACACTGTGGCGTCCATCTCGTTGCCATAGAGATTGAGGCCCGCCTCCAGCCTGAGGGTGTCCCTGGCCCCCAGCCCCACCGGAGGAACGTCCACCGCCAACAGGCGCTGCCAGAGATCGGGGCACTGGTCGCCGGGGAGAATGATCTCCACGCCATCCTCCCCTGTGTAGCCGGTGCGGGCCAGGGTCCAGCGGCCCACCTGGGCGCAACCGAAGACCGGCATTGCCGCCACTGCGGCGCGGGCAGCATCACAGACCACCTGTTGCACCCTGGCCAGAGCCCCGGGGCCCTGGATCGCGACAATGGCCAGCTCCGGCCTGGGGGTAATCTCGACGGCGAAGCCCGGGCTGTGCCCCCGCATCCAGGCGATGTCGCTGGCGCCAGTAGCGCAGTTCACCACCAGCCGATAATCCCCCTCGGCAAGAACATAGACAATCAGGTCATCGACGATGCCACCGCTCTCGTTGAGCATGGCGGAGTACAGGGCCTTGCCGGGGGCCGCGCGGGCCACGTCGTTGGCGAGCAGATGGCGCAAATAGGCCTCGGCACCCGGGCCGGCGATATCCACCACCCGCATGTGGCTGACGTCGAACATGCCGCAATCAGCGCGCACCGCCTGGTGCTCCTGGAGCTGGGAGCCGTAGTGGAGGGGCATATCCCAGCCGCCAAAGTCCACCATCTTGCCGCCGAGGTCGAGGTGACTGGTGTAGAGGGGGGTTCTGTTTCCCATGGCAATCGGTTCCGGCAGCAGGAGGAGGGATTCTAAACCTCCGGGCAGCGGGCTAAAACCCCATGGCCCGGCGGATCAGCTGATTTTTTACCGGCCCCAGGACATTGAGGCCGGACATGCCCCGGTTGCGCAGGATGCGCAGCACCGGATCGCCGTTGGCAAACAGCCGCTTGAAGCCCTCCATGGCGGCCATCATCGCCAGGTTGTCCGGCTTGCGGCGGCGCTGGTAGCGGGCCAGGGTGGAGGCATCCCCCACCGCCAGGCCCCGGCCCAGGCCGCGCACAATTTCCTCCACCAGGGCGCCGGCATCGGCAAAGCCCAGGTTCACTCCCTGGCCCGCCAGGGGGTGAATGGTGTGGGCCGCGTCCCCCACCAGGGCGACCCCGGGTTTGACATAGTCGGTGGCGTGGCGCTGGCGCAACGGATGGCAATAGCGGCGACTCACCTCCAGCACCTCGCCAAAGCGGGCCTCACTGGCGCGACTCAGTGCGCGGCAGAAATCCTCGTCGGAAAGTGCCATCAACCGGTCCGCCACCTGATGGTCCTGGGACCACACGATGGAGCTGTAGTGGCAGTCGCCAGCCGCTGTGCGCAGGGGCAGGAACGCCAGGGGCCCGTGGGGGGTAAACCACTGGCAGGCGGTGGCACCGTTGACGGCGGCGGTCCTGATGGTGGCCACCACGGCACTGTGGCCGTAATCCCAGCTGCGCAGGACAAAGCCACACTGTTCCCGCACCAGGGAGTTGGCGCCGTCCGCCGCCACCAGCAGGGGGGCGGACAGGCTGGCGCCACTGTCCAGCCACAGGGTGGCGCCGCTGCCGTCCTCCGCCGCGGCCACCTTGGCGATGCTGCCGTAGATCAGCTCGATATTGGCCAGGGCCCCAAGCTGGCGGTCGGCGGCGGCGGCGAGCAGGGAGGTCTCGGCAATATGGCCGAGGTTGTCCCGTTGCACATCGGCGCTGTGAAACTCGATCAGTCCGGTGCCCTCGCTGTCCCGGACCTCCATATGGCGGTAGGGGCAGGCGCCGGCGGCAACCTCGCCGGTCCAGATGCCGGCGTCCTCCAGCAACAGCCTGGAGGCCTCGGTGAGGGCCACAACCCGGGGATCGAACAGCTCGTCCCCGGCGCGGGGGACAAAGGGCTGGCGCTCGATCACCGCGATCCTCAGCGCGCCGCCCTCGGGGGACTGGGCGAGACTGGCGGCAAAGGCCGCCCCCACCATACCGGCACCGGCCACCAGCACATCCCAGTTCTCGGCCGGTCTTTCAGTCATGGAGGTGGACCCCGGGGCTGGCCAGCCCGGCGCCAAACCCGGCGAAGCCGCGCCGCGCCGGGGACAACAAATCCAGGGCAATCAAACCGGCGTTGCGCAGGGCGACACCCGGCGCCGAGCGGCGGCCAAACAGGGTTGGCAGGGTGTGGCTGAAGGCGATGGTATTGCGTTGATCCGTATTCTGGGTCGCCAGGTAGCGCTCCAGCAACGCCAGATTGCCGGGGGACTCGCCGGCGGCAATGCCGTCCAGAACCACCTCCGCCAGTCTGGCGACATCCCGCAGGGCCAGGTTGAAGCCCTGGCCCGCCACCGGGTGCAGAAAGTGGGCGGCATTGCCCACCACCGCGAGGCCGGAACGCACCTGTTCGTCGGCCACCAGCAGCTTCAAGGGGTAGCTGAAACATTCCCCGCAGCGGACGATGCGCCCGGCGCGAAAGCCAAAGCGGGCGTGAAGCTCGTCCAGCACCTGGTGCTGGGGCGCCCGACGAAAGGTCTCCGCCCGCTCCGGGGTCAGGGTCCACACCAGGGCCGCCCGCCGCTCACCCTCGACATCCGTCAGCGGCAGCAGGGCCATGGGCCCCTCGTCGGTAAAGCGCTCGTAGGCGATGCCGCCGTGGGGCTCCGCGAGGGCCAGGTTGGCGATCAGGGCTGTCTGCCGGTAGTCGTGGCTGGTGGTGTGAATACCCAGGCCGGGAAGCAGGCTGGAACTGCCGCCATCGGCCACCACCACCAGCTCGGCGTGGCACTGGTGGCCGTCGACCTCGAGCACCATACCACCGGCCACCGGCGTCAGGCGCTCCACCCGGGCGGGGGCGTGAACACTGACATTGGCCCGGGCCTGCACCGCCGCCAGCAGGGCCCGCCCCAGCAGCCGGTTTTCCACCACATAGCCCAGGCCGGGGAGGCCGGACTCCGCGGCGGTCAGCCGCGTGGCCCCCGGGTGGCCGCGGTCGGAGACATGGATGGCCGAGATTGGGCACAGACTGGGGGCCAGCGGCAACCACAGCGCCACCTGCTCAAAAATGCGCCTGGTGCTCTCCGCCAGGGCCGTGGACCTGGCGTCGAAACTGGGGGGCAACTGGCCGCGATCCCCGGGGGCGCCAGCTGGCAACGGCATGGCTTCAACCAGCGCCAGGGACAGCTGCGGGGACCGCGCCGCGAGGATGGCGGCCAGGGCCAGTCCCACCATGCCGCCACCGACAATGGCAATGGCCACCCTGGGGGGTAGCGGCGGGCACCGGTTCGGCGACTGATTCATCCCCTCAAGCCCTCATCAGCGCCTGAATATCGTCGATGGTCTTGGGGGCGTCGGCAGTCAGCACCTGGGTCCCCTTTTTGGTAATGGCCACATTGTCCTCGATGCGAATGCCGATGCCCCGCCACTTCTTGGCCACCTTGTGGTTGTCCGGGGCGATATAAATCCCCGGCTCCACGGTCATCACCATCCCCGGCTCCAGCAGTCGCCAGTGCTGATCCACCTTGTAGTCCCCCACGTCGTGGACATCCATCCCCAGCCAGTGGCCGGCGCGATGCATGTAGAAGTCGGTGTAGGCGCCCTTGTCGATCAGCTCATCGACACTGCCCTTGAGCAGCCCCAGGTCCACCAGACCCTGGGTAATGATCTTCACCGTCACCTCGTGGGGCTGGTTCCAGTGATTGCCCGCCACGGTGGCCTCGATGGCCGCGTACTGGGCGGCGAGCACAATCTCGTAGATGGCCTGCTGAGGGGCGGAAAACCTGCCGCCGACGGGAAAGGTGCGGGTGATATCGGAGGCGTAGTAATCGAGCTCGCAGCCGGCGTCGATAAGCACCAGATCGCCGTCGTTGAGCACGGCGCTGTTTTCCACATAGTGGAGAATGCAGCCGTTGGCGCCGCCGCCGACGATGGTGCCATAGGCGGGGGAGCGGGCACCGGCCATGGCAAACTCGTGCTCGATTTCCGCCTGCAGTTGGTACTCGTACAGGCCGGGCTTGCAGGCCGTCATGGCCCGGGCGTGGGCCCGGGCGGCAACCCGGGCGGAATTGGCCATGAGTTTGATCTCGGCCGCGCTCTTGAACAGCCGCAGCTCGTGGAGCAGGTGGTCGAGGTCGATAAACTCCGCCGGCGGCGACGCCCCCGCCCGGGCCCGCTTGCGGATATTGTTGACCCACTCCATCAGGTGGGCGTCGAACTGCTGATCCTTGCCCACCCCGTAGTAGACCCGATCCCGGCCCTCGATCAGGCCGGGCAGAATCTCGTCGATATCCGCTATGGGGAAGGCGTCGTCGGCGCCAAAGTGCTCACAGGCCCCATCCGGGCCGGCCCGGTAGCCGTCCCAGATCTCCCGCGCCCTATCCCGCTCCCGACAGAACATGATGAACTGGCCCTGCTTGCGACCGGGGATCAGCACCATCACCGCCTCCGGCTCGGCAAAACCGGTCAGGTAAAAAAAATCGCTGTCCTGGCGGTAGGGGTAGTAGGTATCACGGCTGCGCACCCGCTCCGGGGCGGCGGCAATCACTGCAATGCTGTTGGCGGTCATCAGGGCCATCAGCTCCTTGCGGCGGCGGGCAAAATCCTTGGCGGTAATCATCTCGGCTGGGATTCCCTAGTGGAGAGTGGGTGACTGGGCGGCGAGCACGTCCCGATTCAGCTCGGCGAAAATCATCAGCGCCGCCATGCGCACATATTCTTCGAGCTCGAACAGGTCCGCTTCGTCGTCCTCTTCGGGCTCACCTTCAAAGCCGGCCTGGGCGATGGCGGCCAGATCCTTGATGGCATCCATGACCTCCTCCGAGGGACGGCTCCTTTTGGGCAACCCGGAATCACCCAAGCCGCTGAGAAAACACTGGCACCACTCGGACAGGGCCAGCACCCGCTCCTCCAGGACGGCAGTGTCGGGGGGCAGCAGGGGCTTGAAGCTGAGCTCGTTATTTTCCAAGGTGGCGATGATGCCGCGGTAGAGCTTATCCAGAGTGGTCAGGGTGTTGTCGATCAACTCCTCTTCACTGTCGAGGCTGTCCACCAGCGCCCCCCTGAGTTGCTCCAGGGCCAGGCGCTCGCCGCCGGCAACTCGGCCGCACAGCATGCCGTGGAGTTCCGAGGGCGACTCTTGAAAGCCTTCCACCTCCAGGGCTCGGGCAAGTTCTTCAAAGGTCATCGTGGGCATGCCTTACTACAGGGGAAAGCTGCATACTACCCCCCGCCCCGCCACAAATTCACCCACCGCCGCAGCCCCCCGGCAAAAACTCCGGCAATTTAAAAACTTGCCTTTCTTTTCACGAAACCGACTCACGGCCGTTGACCACCCCCATGGTCCGCAATATAGTTGACGAAATTTGCCTATCCTCCGCCCATGGCCGACACCAATCTGCAGCAGCTGGAACAAAAACTGGACCGCCTGATCGCGGCGTGTGCACGGCTGCAGGCGGAAAACCGCTCCCTGCGTGAGCGGGAGAGCGCCCTCATCAAGGAGCGCAGCAAGCTGATCGAAAAGAATGACCTGGCCCGCTCCCGGGTCGAGGCCATGATCGGCCGCCTGAAAAACCTCGAAGTCGACAGCTGAGCCCCGCCATGAGCAACAACACCGTCAACATTCGCATTCTCGACAAGGACTATCAGGTCAATTGCCCGCCGGAGGAGCAAAACTCCCTGATCCGTTCGTCCCAACTGCTGGATGCCAGGATGCGGGAGATCCGCAAGTCGGGCCATGTCATCGGCCTGGAGCGAATTGCGGTGATGGCGGCCCTCAATCTCACCTATGACCTGCTGATGATGGAAAGTCGCGCCAACCACAGCGACGAGCTCAACCAGGAACTGGCGCGGATCGACGCCAAGCTGGACAACGCCCTGGCCACTTTTGACACCAAACCCCACTGAGCCGACGACCGCCGGTTTCCCTCTGCCCACAGGAGTGCTGTTTCAATTTGATTTTGGCCAGATCGGATTTGTGTAGGAGCCCGTTCCTCCGGGCGAACAGAGGTGGGAAAGTCGCCCGATTCGCTTCGCATCACCACCCTTCGCCCGGAGGAGCGGGCTCCTACAATAGAACCGGAACATAAGGCAGCATCAAATTGAAAGCGTACTAGTCCTTTCAATCCCCTTTTTTACAGCGCTATAATGGCCGCAGCCCTGGGGTGTTTGCCAGTCATAATGTCCTTGATCCGATACTATGCGTTAAGGGGGTTCGGCGCGCTGCTGTTGTGCATGTCCGCGCGACGGGAAGCCTGATGCGGCACCCGGACTCCCGCCTTGAACTTGTCGGGTTCAAGGCTACTTTGACAGCGGCACCGCCGGGGTTTCTTTTTTCAGGGTGTAACCATCAGCACTATGGCAGACTCCAAGGGGCCCACCCGGACGGCCATGCGGGAACAGCGGCGCAGGCTGTCCCCGCAACTGCAGACCTCAGCCGCACGGAAACTTGCCCGCCACCTGGGCCGCCAGCTGTGTTTCCGCCGCGCCCGGCGCATCGCCTTGTACCTGCCCAACGACGGTGAAATCGACCCCGGCCCGCTGCTTCGCCTCGCCGTGGCCGCCGGCAAGACCACATTGCTGCCGGTGCTCGACCCCCAGCGCCCCGGGATCCTGAGTTTCGTGCCCTGGCTCCCTGGCCAGCCCCTCTACCCCAACCGCTACGGCATTCCCGAACCCGCCTACAACAGGGCGCGCCGGCTGCAACCCTGGCTGCTGGACCTGGTGTGCCTGCCCCTGGTGGCCTTCGACCCCAGTGGCAATCGCCTGGGCATGGGGGGCGGATTCTACGATCGCACCTTTGCCCCCCTGCGGGCCAGTGGCCGGCGGCGCCCCCTGCTGGTGGGCCTGGCCCACCAGTTTCAGCACTGCGATGCCCTGCCAGCGGACCCCTGGGACATCCCCCTCAACGCCATCGCCACTGACACTGGTGTGACTTTTTTCCCGCGGACAACACCATGAGAAAGACCAAGATTATCTGCACCATCGGCCCGGTGACCAGCTCCTACGACACCCTGGAAAAACTCGCCACGGCTGGCATGAACGTGGCCCGCCTGAATATGTCCCACGGCGAGCACGAGCCCTGCGCCAGAATCATCAAGGCCATCCGCACCCTCAACAGGAAGCTCAGCCATCCGGTGGCGGTGTTGATCGACACCCAGGGCCCGGAAATCCGCACCGGAGACATGAAGAACGAGCTCAATCTCAAGGACGGTGATATCGTTTCCGTGGTGGCCAGGGGTGAGGCCGATGTGGAGTCCAGTTCCATCCACATCAACTACGAGGACATCATCCACGATGTCAGCGTCGGCGACCGCATCACCGTGGACAACGGCCTGATCAACCTGGAAGTGCTGAGCAAGGCGGAGCGGATAATGCAGTGCCGGGTGATCGACGGCGGCATTCTCAAAAGCAAGCGCCACGTCAATCTGCCGGGGATTCGCGTCAACCTGCCGGCGATCACCGAAAAGGACAAGCGGGATATCGCCTTTGCCGTGGAGCAGGAGGTGGACTTTATCGCCCTGTCCTTCGTCCGCGGCCCCGAGGATATCCAGACCCTGAAGGAGCTGCTGGGGGACAAGGCGGACAAGATCAAGATCATCGCCAAGATCGAGGACCAGGAGGGGGTGAAAAACCTCGACGCCATTATCGCCGAAGCCGACGGCGTAATGGTTGCCCGGGGGGACCTGGGGGTGGAGATCCCCTTTGAAATGCTGCCCGGCGTGCAGCGGCGGATCATCCGCCAGTGCGCCATCCACGGCAAGCGGGTGATCGTCGCCACCCATATGCTGGAGTCGATGATCGAAAACCCCATGCCCACCCGCGCCGAAGTCACCGACGTGGCCAATGCCGTCTTTGAAGAGGCCGACGCCATCATGCTGTCGGGGGAAACCACCGTGGGCAAGTATCCCTTCAAATGCGTCGAGGTGCTGGACAAGATCGCCCGCGCCACCGAGCACAGCCGCGGCCTGCGCTTCAGCGACGACCTGCTCCTCGCCAGCGACAAGCAGGAGATCGCCCTGGCCGCCGTCAGGCTGGCGGAATCCATCAGGGCCCACGCCATCATCGTGCCCACCAGGCGCGGGCTGATGGCCAACCTGGTGACCAACTGCCACCCCCAGCACTCGGTGATCTGCGCCTTCACCAACGACAGCCGCACTCGCCGCCAGCTGGTGCTGAACCGCAATGTGCTCAGCTACCGCATCAATTTCAGCAGCGATCCGGAAAAGACCCTGGCCACCGCCGCGCAAATCCTGTTGACCCGCAAGGAGTTTGCCCCCGGCGACAAGGTGGTGGTGATTTCCGACGCCCTGTCCGGTTCGGGAGTGGAGTCCATCCAGATCAGACTGCTGGGGGATCTGCTGGCCGCCGGCGAGGACTGAACCGGAGCACTCCCCGGGTTCCTATGGAATGGCACAGATTCAAGGAATCAACGGCAATGACCCAAGGGCGTTTTAGTGCTTCGTGGCACGGCCCCAGGACTGTGACCTCACACCGTGGTTGGGCTTACTCACAAGTCGGAAATTAGGGCGACACTTTGGGGTCGAGGGCAGAGGTTTCCAGCAGCGTCGGCGACAGGGATGTACTCGTGCCGGTGCTGGAAACCTCTGCCCTCGGCCGCCACCGCCGTGTAGCCCTTGAATCTGACTTATGTGTAAGTCAGTGCCATTGATCTTGGAGGCTCCTCACATCAGTGCCCCCTCATTCCTAGCACTCTTTCAATTTGATACTGCCTTATGTTCCGGTTCTATTGATAGCCCGGCCCTCCGGGCGAATGGTGGTGATGCGAAGCGAATAGGGCGTATTTCCCACCTCTTTTCGCCCGGAGGAGAGCCTGCCCCGCGAGCGGAGCGAGTGCCCTGGGTGCCGGGCTCCTACACAAATTCGATCTGGCCAAAATCAAATTGAGCACTAGTTCACCTGCCGCTCCCAGCCCGCCCAGAAGGGCTTGCGCAGCTCGGTCTTGAGCACCTTGCCGGCCCCGGACAGGGGCAGGGGCTCGCTGCGGAAGGACACGGACTTCGGCAGCTTGTAGCCGGCGATTCGGCCCCGGCAGTGGTTGATCACCTCCTCCTCGGTGGCGCTGTGGCCCGGCCGCAACACCACGATGGCATGCACGGCCTCGCCCCAGTCCGGGTGGGGAATGCCGATCACCGCCACATCCTGCACCGCCGGGTGGCCGATAACCACGTTTTCCACCTCGGTGGTGTAGACGTTCTCGCCACCGCTGATAATCATGTCCTTGACCCGGTCGGCGATGAACAAATAGCCCTCTCCGTCGAAATAGCCGGCATCGCCGGTAAATACCCAGCCATCCCTCAGCGCCTTGGCGGTCTCTTCCGGCTTGTTCCAGTAGCCGAGCATGGTGTGGGGACCGCGCACCGCGATCTCCCCGGTGACACCCAGGGGGCAGTCGCTGCCATCCTCGGCGACGATGCGCACCTCGCTCACCGAGGTGGGGCGGCCCGCAGACTTGAGTTTCACCCCACCCTCGATGTGATCCGCCACCGACAGAGTGGTGGCGATGGGCGCCAGCTCGGTCTGCCCGTAGGCCTGGGCAAGGCCGACACCGGGCCAGGTCTCCAGGCATTTCTTCAACACTTCTGCCGGCATCGGCGAGGCCCCGTAGAGCACCCGGCGCAGGGAGGAGACATCCGCAGTGGCGGCCTCCGGGTGGTTGATCAGCATCTTGATCATGGCCGGCACCAGCAGGGCGTGGGTCACCCCCTTGTCGGCAACGGCGCGCAACACCTGCCCCGGGTCGAAGGCAGGCAGGATGACATTGCAGGCCGCCGCCAGGGTCGCGCTCATGGAGCCGGCCAGGTCCGCCATATGGAACATGGGCGCCGAGTGCAGGAACACACTGTCGCGGTTCATGTGGTAGTCCGGCATGGCGCCCACCGCGCTGGCCCACAGGGCGCGGTGGGACTGCATGACCCCCTTGGGAAAACCCGTGGTGCCACCGGTGTAGAAAATGCCCAGCAGATCGTCGCCACTCCGGCCCGACACCGCCGCCGGCCCGTGGCCGTGAATCAGCCCCTCGGCGGACACCGCCCAGGGTGGGCAGTTGCCATCCCCCAGGTAGACGGCGTGCTCCAGTTGCTTGAGGGTGGGCAGCAGGGCCTCGGCCTGCTGCCGGAAGTGATCGTCGAACACCAGCGCCCTGGCACCGCAGTCCGCCAGGGCGTAGTGGTTCTCGCCCTGGGCCCAGCGGGTGTTCAGGGGCACCAGCACCTGGCCGGCCCAGGGGATGGCGAACATGGCCTCGTAGAAGCGGTCGCTGTTGAGGCTGAGCAGGGCCACCCGCTCCCCCGGCGCCACAGAGAGGCTGAGCAGCCCCGCCGCCAGGCGTGACACCCGCGCTTCCAGCGCCGTCCAGGTGGTGTCGCGGTCGCCGAAGCGCGTGGCAAGACCGCTGGGGTTGTGGCGGGCGGCGCGGGAAATAAGGGTGGGCAGGGCTATCATGGAGACCTCGTGGGTATTGTCGTCGGCGGAGGAGCCGAGAGTATAGCCAGGGGTCGGGAAAAAGGGCAGACCAGCGCCTCAGCAGAGGGGAAGTAACCTGGCCAAACCCCGGGGCCGGGCCACCCCTTCGGCACTGCTCACCCCCAGGGGACGCGACAGGGGCTCGACGGTGCCGGCGGCGATGAAAGCCGCCATCCGGGCGACGGCCACCTGGCTCTCCGGGAGCACGGCGAACAGGGGAAACACATGGGGCATGCGCTCCCACACATCGAGAACAAAGGGAACCCCCGCTGCGGCGGCCCCCGCGGCGGCCCGCAGGGTGTCGTCGAGGAGAATCTCGGTGCTGCCCACCAGGCCCATCAGGGGCGGCAGACCGGCGAAGCTGGCCAGCACCGGGGACAGGTACCTGTCTTCCGGCAGGGCATCGCCGATATAGAGTTCATGCATCTGGGACGCCCGGTGGGTGGGGAGCATGGGGTCGCGAAATCGATTGAAATGGCGGGAACCGCCACTGTAGGTGAGATCCCCCAGGGGGGACAGCAGCAGGGCGTTGGCGGGCATGGCCGTGCCCTCGTCCCGCAGCGCCAGCAGGGTGCTGAGGGCCAGGCCGCCGCCGGCGGAATCCCCGGCGACAGTGATGTCGGCAGGGGCCACACCGATGTCCAGCAGGTGATGATAGGCCGCCAGGCAGTCCTCCAGGCCGCTGGGGAAGGGGCGCTCCGGTGCCAATCGGTAGTGGACGATCAGTGCCCGGGCATCGGCCGCCAGGCAGAGCCGGGCGACAAACTCCCGGTGCTGGGTGGGGGTGCGCAGCACAAAGGCGCCGCCGGGAAAATAGAGCAGTACCCGCGCTGAGCCGCCGGCCAGCGGCTCCAGCCACTCCCCCTGGAAGGGGGCGCCGGTCACCGCCCGCAGCCGGCAGCCCGGGGGAGCCAGGCGCTCACCGGCGGCATCCACCACCGCAGCCATGCCCCGCACCGCGCCCAGGCTGCCAAAGCCCATCATCGACTTGATCAACAGCCGTGCGCCAAGGTTGAAGACCTGCGCCTGCCAGCTGGGCATCAGGAACCCTTCCCGGGATGTTCCCGCCCGGCTCGCACCAGGGCTGCCAGATCCCGCGCAGTGGTGCGGAGGAAGTGCCAGTGGTTGTCCGCCATGGCGAGGGGAAGCACCAGCGGCGCCAGAGGGCCCGTCTCCGGCCCCAGATACTCCCTGAGGGTAGCCTCCTGCTGGGCCAGGGTTTCCGCCAGCCGGTCGGCCAGCAGTTGGCGGGCATCTCTGCCGATATCGATGGTGCGGCCGAGGGCAGCGATGGCGGCCTCGATGGCGGAGAGCTCCCGATGGGTGAGCTCGGCGCGTATTACCTCGGCCTTTACCCTCAGGCGCCGCCCCACCCGCCGGTAGCGGTGAAGCAACTCCCCGCCAAACAGCGGGTCGTCAGTGTAGCGGGTCCGCCGCGCCAGGCGACGCAGCTCCGCAGCGCTGAGACGACCCCGGGCGCGGGGGAAGACCTCGTCGCTTTCATAGGCGATATGGGCGCGGTAACCGGCCACATAGGCGGCAATTTCCCGGGCCAGCGCCGGGCGTTTGGCGGGAGCACCGCCCAGGATGGTCTCCAGCTCCGCCACCAGCGCGGTATTGAGGGTGTCCAGGGTCCGGTGCTCCCGCGCGAGACGCGCGGCTGCCGGCGCGAAGTCCTTGTCCCGCGCCGCCAGCAGCCGGTAGAGAAGGTCCTCCCGCGGGTGGTGGTAGCGATCCGGAAACTCGTGGAGGTAGTGAAGAATGTCACCAAGCAGGTGAAAATCGGGTATTTTCCGCGGCCCGAGACGCTCCCCCTGAGCCTCCAGTTCGGCGAGCAGGCCCAGCAGGTGGCCGTGTTCCGCATAGAGGATCTCGAACACGTCCTGCAAACCCGCCGCCGGCGAATAGTGGGTCGAGGTGGACAAGGCCAGCACAGCGGCGCCACCTCGGGGCGGGGCGTCGGGATCGGCGGTATTGTTGGGTGATCTCGCCATGGCGGCGGTTCTCTCCGGGCCAAAAAAGCTACTCCCATCCTACTTTAATCGCAGCTGACGTCCCTTGGGAAAAATACCCTGCGCAATCATGACTTGAATCAAAGAAGGCGCCGCTATCCGTTGTCCATTGCAGGCCGCCTGTATAAATTCAAAAGTACACCTGCATAGTACCGATACCGCGCCCCCGGAGGCACCCCGTGGATACTCTCGGTCTTCTCGATCATCTCTTTTACAAGGCTGACGAATACGGTGTCGCCAGCCTGGTGATGGGGGGGGCCTTCATCCTCGCGCCGGAGACCGAGCCGCTGATGGCCGAGGCTGTCGCCGGACACCTGGCTGCCCGCCTGGAAAAAATTCCCGCCCTGCGCAAACGGATGATCCAGGATCCCCTGCATCTCGGCAGCGTGCGACGGGTGGACGACCCGGATTTCGATGTCTGGCGCCATATCACCGTCGCGGCCCTGCCCGCCCCCGGCGGCTACCGGGAATTGACTGCCCGCATCGCGGAGATCGCCGGCCAACCCCTGGGCCTCGACGAGCTCTGGCACTGGTGGGTGCTGTCCGGCCTTGAGGGCGGTCGGATTGCCGTGGTCAGCCGCCTCCACCATGCCCTCACCGACGGCGTCGGCGCGGTCCAGGTGATGGGCTCCCTGTTCGACACCCTCCCGGTGCCGCCGGAGCAGCCCCTGGGCAGCAGGGTGTTCCGCGGCCAGCCCCTGCCCTCCAGCTACGCGCTGCTCGGCGACGCCGTCGCCGAGGCGGGGGCGAGACTGTTAATCAAGGGTCCGCAGTTTGTGCTGCGCAACACCCTGCCCGCCCTGGCGGCCCTGCGTCGGGTCAGGGCTGGCATGGCTGCGGCACCCGGGCCACAGGGGGGGGCCGAGGTTGCCACCGGCACCACCTCCCTCAACATCAGCAGCGGCGGAGACGGCCCCCGCAGCCTTGCCTACCGCTCCCTGTCAATTGCCGAACTGAAAGACCTGGCCCGCCACCACCAGTGCACCCTCAACGATATTGCCCTGGTGCTGTTTTCCTGCGCCCTGGAGAACTACTTTGCCAGCCGCGGCGAGGTGCTGGATTTCGACCTGCACTCCGCCATGCCCATCAACCTGAGGGATGACAGCGGCAGTGGCGAGGGCAACCGGGTGACGGTGCGCCGGGTCAACCTGCACAACAGAATTGCCGATATCCCCCAGCGCCTCGCCCGCATCAGCCGCGACAGTCAGGCGGCCAAGGACAGCGCCCGGGCCACCAGGAGCAGCCGGGGACCAGACCTTCAGGGGCTCGCCGAACTGATCGCCCCGGCCTGGTTCGACGCCCTCTTCCGGCTCGCCGCGCGCCTTCAGCTCCTCGACCGTTTCGGTCACCGCTTGCTGCCCTTCCACACCCTGCTCAGCAATGTCCCCGGGCCGGCGGGGCGCTTGTACGTGGCCAATGGCCTGATGGTGGAAAGTATCCCCCTGATTCCCGCCTTCCCGGTTATGGCCCTTTCCGCCGGCATCGTCTCCAGCGCCGGACAGATGACCTTCGGCTTCAACTGCGACGGTGGCGCCATCGCCGACCCCGAGGTCTTTGCCGAAGGGGTGGACCTGGGCCTCGAGTCCCTGCGTCGGGGGCAGCGCCGGCGGTCCACCACCCGCGCCCGCGGGAGGGCCGGGACAGCTAAAGGCGACACCGCCAAACCTGCACTGACCAGCAGGCGGCGCGGCAGGGGTGGAGCCAGCTGATGGCTCCCCACCCCTGCCCCACCTTCGCCGCACAGGTGGCCATTGTCACCGGCGCCTCCTCGGGGATCGGCGCGGCCACGGCGACGGTCTTGGCCCGCCAGGGCGCCAGGGTGGTGATCGCCGCCCGCCGCCGTGAGCGCCTGGAGGTCCTCGCGGAGGAGCTGCGCCAGTGGGCGCCGGAGGTGCTGGTGGTGGCCACCGATATCGCCAGGGAAAGTGATCTGGTCGCCCTCCGGGATGCGGCACTGGCCAGGTTTGGGCGCATCGACCTACTGGTCAACAACGCCGCCCTGGGCGCCGCCGGAGAGCTTTCCCAGTTTGCCCCCGACAAAATCCCCGGCCTTGCCCTCACCAACTACGCGGGCACAGTGCGCCTCACCCAGCTGGTACAGGAGGTGATGCTGCGCCAGGGAAGTGGCGTGCTGGTGCTGGTCACCAGTATCGCCGGGGCCGTCCCCCTGCCGGGATTGAGTGTCTACAGCGGCACCAAGGCCGCCCTCAATCACTTTGCCGATTGCCTGCGCCTGGAACTGGAGGGCAGCGGCATTGCGGTGGTCAATGTGCTGCCCGGGGCGGTGCGCACCGAGATGCTGGCCGCCGCCATTGCCGACGCCCGCCAGCGGGTGCCGCGCACGGCGGCGGAAGCCAGGGTGCGGAGGATGATCACCGGGGCGGATACCCCGGAAGCCCTGGCCGAGATCATCGTCGCGGCGGCCGCCCGTCGCCGGCCCCGGGTTTACGCGGGGGGCTGGCGAGTCGCCCTCGGCGTCGCCCTGCTCGGCCTGCTGCCCAGGCGCGGGCTCGGCCTGATCCTCAAGGTACTCGACAAGGAGGCGGTTATGAGTTTTGGCCGCCACCTGGGGGGTTAGCCATGCGCGCCATGTCCGGCCGCGATGCCATGATGCTGGCCATGGAAACCCCCAGGGCCTATATGCACACCCTCAAGGTGAGCATCGTCGATCCGGCCGCCGCCCCCGACGGCTGGAGCTTTGACCGCTATCGCGACACCATGGCCCATCGCCTGCACCTGCTGCCGCTACTGCGCTGGCGCTACCTGCCGGCGCCCCTTGGCCTCGGCCACCCGTTCTGGGCGGAGGACCCGGAGTTCGATCTGAACAACCACCTGCGTCGCGTCGCCTGCCCCGCCCCCGGAGACCGCCGGGCGCTGTGCAGTTTCATTGCCAGTGTCTACACCTATCCCCTCGACCGCTCCAGGCCCCTGTGGCTGACCTGGGTGGTGGAGGGCCTGGAGGAGGGGCGAGTCGCCCTGGTGACCCTGGTCCACCACGCCTATGTGGATGGCGCCGGCGCCGCCAATGGTCTGCTGGCGCTGCACGATCCGGACTTTAGCGAGGAATCCCCCTGCCCCGAGGTGCCCTGGCACCCGCCGCCGCTGCCCTCCTGGGGTCGGCGGCTGACGGCGGGCGCAGTGCGCCTGCCGCTGATCCTGGCGCGGGGGGTTCCCGGGGTGGTGCGGGGGATGCGTGCCGCCCGCCGCTGGCGCGTGGAGGCCGCCGGCAGCGAGGGCTTGCCGGACCCGCGACGGATGCCCGCCACCCCCCTCAACCGCACCCTGGGCCGCAGCCGCAGCCTGGCCCTGGACAGCATCCCCCTGGCGCTCTTTCAGGCCGCCCGGGGCCTGGCACCGGGCATCACCGTCAACGACGTCTTTCTCGCCTGCTGCAGTGGGGCCCTGCGCCGCCAGTTGCAGGCCATGGCCTATGATCCGGACCTGGGACCCCTGGTGGCCGCGGTGCCCATGGCCGCGGCGCGGCCCGCCGGCGAGGAGCTGCACGGCAACCACACCACCGTGGACTACACCTGGCTGCCGGTGCACCTGGCGGACCCCGGGGACCGCCTCAGGGCCTGCCACCAAAATGCCCTGGCGATGAAGGCCCACTATCGGGCAATCGCCGGGGCCGATCTCTCCGCCCTGGTGCAGCTGTCGCCCCCGGGGCTGATTCGCCTGGGGGACTGGTTTATTCGCCGCAGCGGCGGCCGCTTCAGCACCTGCGGCAATGTCACTCTGTCCAATGTCCGCGGCCCCGACCGGCCCCTGTTCCTCGGACCCTACCGGGTCGAACAGTGGTTCTCCATTGGCCAGGTCTTCGAGGGCACCCCCCTCAATATAACCCTGTGGTCCTATTGCGACAGTGCCAATCTCTGCGTCCTGGCGGACCCCCAGGTAGTGCCCGACCCCTGGTTGTTGTGTAGCTATGTGCGGGATGAGCTGGCATCACTGGTGGCGCTGGCCACCGCGTCCAAACAGGCCTGACGCAATTCCTTCTTCTGCACCTTGCCGGTGGCCCCCAGGGGCAGGGGTTCCGCCCGCAACCACCAGCGGCTGGGC
>Ga0079224_100001098_pt1 | contig 29856 bp, 31 predicted proteins | sample Stecom2015_FD_80414 | JGI IMG/M metagenome (GOLD analysis project Ga0079224, IMG submission 80414) | Agricultural soil microbial communities from Utah to study Nitrogen management - Steer compost 2015 | ecosystem: Environmental > Terrestrial > Soil > Agricultural land | place: USA: Utah... | reverse complement strand
TCGCCTGTATTCGTTGGATATATGCCCACAGGAGCAGTAACATCATCAGGTGAGGAAGTTTTTCAGCCTGTGTATTCGTATAAATATAAAGACACTCCGCTGAACAAACAAATCAACAATAATTTCGGAAAATCTTTAGGCTTTAGTTTATCCATTCCTATTTTCAACGGTTGGTCGGTTAATGCCAATATCAAACGCTCCAAACTCAATTTTGAAAATGCAAAGCTGAATGCATTGCAGGTAAAAAACGATACCTATAAAACCATACGCACAGCACATGCTGATGCCATTGCTGCCATCAACAAATATGATGCTGCCACCAAAACCAACGAAGCACAGCAGAAAGCTTTTGGCTATACCGAAAAAAAATACAATGCAGGTTTGCTCAACAGCCTCGATTATGTGAATGCACGAAATAACCTGACAAAGGCACAAGCCGATTTGCTGCAGGCAAAATATGAACTGATTTTAAAACTGAAAGTACTCGATTTTTATCTTGGGAAACCGTTATCATTTTAGATTATGAAAAAGAAAAATAATTTGTTAAGAAATATTCTGATTGTTGCAGGTATTATCATTGTCGTTCTGGTTATCGGAAAAAAAGCCGGATGGTTTGGTGACGACAGCACCATTAAAGTAAGCACCGACAAAGTTTCGCTGCAAACTATTACCGAAACGGTTTCGGCCAGCGGAAAAGTACAACCCGAAGTGGAAGTAAAACTAAGCTCTGATGTATCGGGCGAAATTGTGGAGATGCTGGTGAAAGAAGGTGATGTGGTAAAAAAAGGTCAGTTATTATGTAAAATAAATCCTGAGATATACATTTCTTCCTTCGATCGTGCAGTGGCAGGACTCAACTCCACCAAAGCCGGTTACGAGAGCAGTAAAGCACGTCTTGACCAGGCGCAAAGCCAGCTGAAGAAAGCAGAAACTGCTTATCAGCGAAATAAAAAAATGTTTGAAGAAAAAGTAATCAGCGCTTCCGACTGGGAAATTGTAAAGTCGGCCTATGAAGTGGCCAAGGCAGAAGTGGAAGCAGCAGAACAAGGAGTTTCAGGAGCGCAGTATAATGTGAAAAGCGGAAGCGCATCCGTAAGAGAAGCAAAAGAAAATCTGAACAAGACAGACATTTTTGCTCCTGTAGATGGAACGGTTTCTAAAATCAGCAGAAAAAAAGGTGAACGTGTGGCAGGAACAAGTTTTACCGATGGAACAGAAATTCTGCGCATCAGCAACCTTCAGGAAATGGAAGTAAAAGCCGATGTGGGAGAAAATGACATCATACGTATTCACTTAAAAGATACAGCACTGGTAGAGATTGATGCTTACAGCCCGCGAAAGTTTAAAGGGATAGTAACTGAAATTGCCAATACACCCAATGAAACTGTTACCGGAACGGACAACGTAACCAACTTTGCAGTGAAGATTCGCATATTGCGCGAGTCGTATGCTGATTTGATTCCTGCCGATAATCCGCAGTATTCTCCGTTCAGACCGGGCATGTCGGCAACGGTAGATATACAAACCAAAAAAGCTGTGAATGTAATAGCAGCACCCATAAAAGCTGTTACCACCCGCGACACTGCCATTCACCGCTCGAGCAAGCAGGTGGCACGCAGACATGATGACGGCACCGTGGAAAAACTGGAACCTGAAAATACCAACAACGCACCAGTGAAAGAAGTGGTTTTTGTGAATGAAAATGGTGTGGCAAAAATGCGTGTGGTAAAAACAGGAATTCAGGATGTGAACTATATGGAAATTACCGAAGGCCTGAAAGCAGGTGACGAAGTGATTACCGACCCTTATCAGGCCGTTTCGAAAAAACTGAACGATGGCGACAAAATAAAAGTGGTAAGCCGCGATCAGTTGTTTACTGACGAGAAAAATAATTAACAGTGCCGCTGATACTGTGCATTGAAACTGCAACAGACAGTTGCTCGGTGTGCGTAGCAGATGAGCAGCGCGTTATTGCTGTGAAAGAATCACATCACAGCCGCTCACATGCTTCGCAGTTGTCGGTTTTTATTGATGAGCTTCTTAAAGAAAATCAACTTCAATATGCTTCATTAGATGCTATTGCAGTAAGCTGCGGACCGGGATCATACACCGGTTTGCGCATTGGCGCAGCCACAGCCAAGGGCCTGTGTTTTGCTCTCGAAAAACCACTTATTGCAGTGCACACACTTGAGAGCATGGCTCATCTTTATAAAAACAATGCAGCAGGCAATGCAGAGTATTTTTGTCCGATGTTGGACGCACGCAGAATGGAAGTTTATACGGCATTATTCAACAACCAGGTGGAATATGTAAGACCTGCAGAAGCTGTAATTCTTGAAGAAAATTTTCTGGCAGATTATCTTCAGCAGAATAAAATTTCATTCTTTGGCAGTGGCAGTATAAAATTCAGAAATATCTGTAAAAGTGAAAATGCTGTTTTTGTTGATAATTTTAACCTTTCAGCAACGGGACTTGTAAACCTTGCTTTGCAGAAATACGGACAAAAACAATTTGAAGACATTGCCTACTTCGAGCCTTTTTACCTCAAAGACTTTGCAGGAATAAAAAAATAATTTTTCAGAAGGGTTTCAGTATCATCAGCAAAATGATGATGATGAAAATAACATTTTCTACACGCTCATAAAAAAACAATTTTCGTGCAAGCGGGTAATATGCTTCGGGAATATTTTCGCCACTGTGGCTTTGGAGCAATTGTTTAATAGGTTTGGAGCGTGGCGAAAGCATGACAGGCCCAAATGCAAGGGCTACCAAAAATAAAATCAGTGCAATAACATACCACCCTGCCCGAAATAAATATGGAGTGATAATACCCATTGCCAAACCTGAAAGCAACAACAGCGTACCTCCTATTATTACAAAATTATGCAGCCTGTTTCGGATAAGGTATGCATGTTTCAGTTCTGTCATGTTGGTTGCACGTGTAACTACATAAATCATCACAAAGCCCGGACCTAAACCAAGAATGGCAGAAAGCACATGAATAACAACCAGCATGCGGTATAAATCAGCCATAAAAAATTTTATCTCATGTTACAGCGCTGCAAAAATAGAACTTCTGCAAGTCACCGGTTGCTAAAGTATTTTAAAAACCCCTGAGGCAATGTAATGATTCAGTCAAAAATAAAAAATACATGATGCAAATTGATGAACCAAATTCAGAGTGAAATTGTTATGATACTTCAGAATTGTTTATTTTCAACGTCAATTAATTTTCCTTTTATGCAATTACATATTCAATCCGACAACCTGAATGACTATCTGCAAGAAATACCTCCGGTGATTGTGTTCAGCACACCTTTGGTACAGCAGCAGATTGAGAAAATAAAAATGCAGGCAAGCACCGATGAAGAGCGTGCCAGAGCAGCCTTCGAAGTGGCAAGAGACAAAATCACTCACTCCTTCGACATACAGAGTAAAATTATTACCGTAAGTGCTGAAGATACTTTGCAAAAAGGCGAAGGAATATGTTTTGCCAAATCGCATTTGCTGGCCGCACTGCTCAGAGGCATGGGCATACCGGCAGGATTTTGCTATCAGCGTGTGTTGCGCAAAGGAACTATTGACTCAGGGTATGCGTTGCACGGCCTCAATGCTGTTTACCTGAAAGACAAAGGCTGGTTCAGATTAGATCCGAGAGGAAACAAACCGGGCATTGACTCTCAGTTTTCAATTGAAACAGAAAAATTAGCTTATCCTATCCGCACTGCTCTTGGCGAAATTGATTATCCTGAGGTGTATGCAAAACCTCTTGATTCAGTCATCAAATCCATGCAGGAATCTACCGATTGCTCAGCTTTGTTTTATAACAGACCTGAAATGGTTTGATTTTTTTCGGAAAGAATATCAGCGTTCACCTTTTTGCAAATGAACACTGACAATTTCTATTCTTTGGTTTTGATAACTCTCACCTTCCACACTACAGGACCTTTTTCAAGATATTCCCATCTGAAAGGCTCCTTGCTCTCTGCTTCCAACTGATAATACAAAGGCTTGGGGTCGTGGTCGTTGATAAACTCAAACGCTTCGCCTGTTTTTATATCAGCAAAAGCTTTGTAAAACATTTCGTGTCTGTCGCTGGGCGTATATGGCCGCACATCAAAAGTGTTCACAACGGAATAACCTTCGTCACCCAGTCCGCTGTTGTCCTGTTTGGTTACATGAACAACATACTCACCGTCATCTTTCTTTTTGTAAATCCACCTGTGTTTTCCTTCAAACTTCTGCATAAAAATGCCGTGTATTTCTCCAGGGTCTTCACTTGAAATAATTTCCATTATTGTTCCTTCTTCCATCATTCCGTAGCGATGAAAAACAATTTGTTTCCATTCTTTTTTATCTGCTTTGCGCAAATCGAGCAAGGTTGAAATATCTTTAAACTCACGTCCCTGAGATTCTTCTGTGCGTGTAACTTTCACTTTCCATTCGCGGCCACCTTTGTTCAGATACTCCCACCCTACTACATCGCCAAATACTGAACGAAACTCATAGTAAAGCGGAATGGGATCATGGTCGTTGATGAAAGTAAAACTTTGTGATACCGGCAACTCACGAAACATTTTCAACAACAGTTCATGTCGTTTGATGGGTACAAATACCCGCACATCTATTTCTTCGTTTGATTGAATGGTATTACTCATGTCGTAAAATTTTATAGTTGAAATATTTATTTAATGTGATTAAAATATCAGCGCACAAAGGTACGAAGAGGCTTTGCCATCTGAATGTCATATTTGATAGTATGTAGCACAATGAGCATACTTAAGAGATGATAAAAATCACTTTTTCACTGGCGGCTTGGCCGGACGTACTTCAATTTTGCTGGGCAGCACACGCGGATTCATCTTCAATAAATCGTACACCATTTCGCCAATGTCTTCAGGCTGAATTTTCCATGCATCTTCTGCAGACGGCACATGGTTGTTGAAATGGCTGGTAACAGAGCCTGGCATGATGGTAGTTACTTTTACATCATGCTGCCGCAGGTCGAGCATCAGTGCCTGAGTGAAACCTACCATTGCAAATTTGCTTGCATTGTAAGCAGTTCCTTTTTCTGAAAAATAAGTTCCGGCAAGGCTGGCAATAGTAATGATGTATCCTTTTGATTTTTTGATGGCATCCACTGCAGCTTTCACACTGTGAAACACTCCTGTAACATTGGTGTTGATGACTTCATTCCACTGCTTATGTGTGAGTTCTTCAATAGGTGCAAAATGTCCCACACCTGCATTGGCAACCAACACATCTAACCGTCCCCATTTATCTAAAATTTTTTTTACTGCCTGTTGCTCATCTTCGGCATTGCATACATCAGATTGCAGTGCAAGAATATTTTCTTTATTCCCTTTCAAACTTTCTGCAGCCTGCTGTGCTGATTTCAACTGTCGGCTGCTGATGGCAACCTGAAAATCTTTTTGCAGAAGATACTGAGCAATTCCAAGACCTATGCCTTTGCTTCCACCGGTGATATACACCACTTTTTTATGCTCCATAGTAATTATTATAATGACAAACAGCCGTAATGACTAATTGTTTGAATGATTCAGTTCAAAATAAATTTTGTCAGCTTTGTTTGATTTTATTTCTTTCGTACACCTTTCGCGAATTAAACCAGTAAATAAATACTGCAATAAAACTTAAACCCGAAGTAACATAATACATAGCCGAAAAACCAAATACATCACTGATGTAGGCGCCTGCCAGCATGCCGATGCCAATACCCAGGTCGAAGCCGGTGAGATAAGTTGAATTTGCAGTACCCCGTCTGGTGGATAGTGCCATGTTGTTGTAGATAGTTTGCAATGCAGGAAAAAGAGTTCCGAATCCTACTCCGAGAATAAATGCCGATGCACAGAATGCATAAATATTGTGAAAAGAAGCAAAACAAAAATATCCTGTTGTGATAAGTGAAATTGCAATGACAACCACGCGGTGCAGATAACCACGGTCAACATATTTGCCTGAATTTACTCTGGAAAGCACAATGCCCGAAGCAAGAAACAAAAAGAAAATTCCTGCATTGTGAATGCCAGTTTTTTTGCCATACAACACTGCAAAGGCTACGAGCGTTCCCCATCCGAATGAGAGAAACAGCTGATTGATAAAAATCGGAATTCCTTTAATCAGAATAAATCTGTCGAAAGACAATGGCGGTTTTTTATCGGGTTTTTTGCGCCAGGGTGTTTTAATAAAGCTCACTGCAAGAATGGCAAACGCTCCCATCATCAATGCTGATGAAACTAATTTTGAAAAACCAAAAGAGTCGTAAATAATTACAGCAATATAAGGTGCAGTGGCCATAGCAATATTCATGGTGACACCAAAAAAACCGATGCCTTCTGCCCTTCTTTCAGAGGGGATAATGTCTATCGCAACTGTATTGGCCGACACTGTTGACAAGCCCCAGAACAAGCCGTGAACAAACCGCAACACTACAAAAAACATTACCGTAGCGGCAAAATAATATCCGGTGAACATGCATACAAACAATGTCACTCCTGTCATGAATAATTTTTTTCGCGGATATACATCCACCAGATAACCGCTGAATGGCCGCATAATGAGTAATGCAACCACGTAGGATGAAAGTGCAAGACCGATATGCGACTGTGATACGTGAAGCTGCTCCGATAAAAATATCGGAATGGTAGGCATGAGCAGATAAAAAGAGCAGGCAATCAGAAAATTTGCAATGCATGCATTGATAAAATTCCTGTTCCAGAGCCGCACTGCAGTGTTCGTATGTTGCCCTTCTGTAACTGTTTGTGTCATGTGTTCGTGATAACTTTTATCGCTGCTCACTTTCGTGTTTTTTCTTTACTGCATGGATGATGCATGCATATTTGATGCAGTCAAAATATTCTGTCAACAAGTGATACAAAATTCGTAAACGAATGTGCAAGACCTTTTTTATTCAGTTACTATTTATCAACAGCAGAGTTAAAAGTGCAAGAATTAAAAAATAGATTCTATCAGATCATCCACACTGATGTTGCTGAAATGACGATTCATATCAAACTTCTTCAGTGCTTCTCTTATAGCTGATTCTTCGTGGTTGATGTTGACCAATGCATTTTCAACATCTTCAATTCCGTTTTCGGAGAAAAAGTCTCCAAATATTTTCACCTGCTGAATAACACCTTTCTTTACTTCGAGATTCATCTCTAACAGCCCGCCCACGGTACGTATTGCTTTTTTGAAATTATAGTCGGGCGATTTGCCGTAATTCCATTCATGTGTAGCATATTTTTCGTCACGTAGTTTTTGAATGGCTGCTTTATCCTGCTCGGTAAATGTATAAAGTTTGCTGCCCGGGAAATTTGCAAGCACATAGTCCATAATACTTTGTGCAAAATCAGAAACATTCATCTGCACTTTAATATGCTCTGAAATATTGGTCACACGCTTGGGCACTGATTTATGCGCTTTGTCAATATATTTAACGGGATTGATTCTGAGTGCTTCACTTACATTTCGCATTTCGGAAGAAAAAAGCAGACATCCGTGATGCAGAATTTTGTTTTTATGAATGTGAGCCGCATTTCCTGCAATCTTTTTTCCGTCAATCATCAGGTCGTTTTTCCCTTCAAAGCGTGCATCGCCACCCAATGAGCGAATCACTTCCACAATAGGCCTTGTAAATTTTTCGAAATCGGTGAGGCTTGAATTTTTTCCTGTTTTGGTAAATGAAAAATTAAGATTCCCAAGGTCGTGATACACTGCACCGCCACCTGAAATTCTTCTTACCACTGCAATGTTATTGGCTTTTACATAGTCGTAGTTAATTTCTGAAAGCGTATTCTGATATTTCCCGACAATAATGGCATTGTCGTTGCGCCAAAGCATAAAACAATCTTCTTCGAGATGTTTTAAAATATATTCATCGGTGGCAACATTAAAATAAGGGTCGGTTGATTCATGATAAATGCAAAGCATATATTTAAATTGTTTTACTGTTAGCTTGCTTAGCTGTTTATTTTTTAGTTCGTTGACTGAATGACATCTGCAACAAATGGTACTTTGCAATTTTGTAAGGTTGCATCAATAACCATTTCTTTGCAGTGAATTTAAACAAAGATAATTTAAATTCGTTTTAGAAATGAGTAAGAAAATTAAGTTAATCTGGGATATCAGAGGTCCTGAATCCATCAAAATTGCAGAACATCACATACATCATCTTTCTGAATATATTGAAGATAAAAAACTTAAAAACAATATTACGGGAACAGAAGCTATTTCAGAAACACTTTCTGTTGCCTATATGGTGGTTGAAGAAGATGAAATGATTCAGGTGAGAGATGACCTGAAGCCCACACGTGGCGAATGGTATGACGAATAAACCACTCGCTGAATGAACTGTTTTACCGGAAGCAAACTTATTTCATTGCCTTTTTTGCAGAAACCAGTCTGTCGGGTGATTTTCTTTTTTTGGCAATCTGCAGTTGTGTTTTACGTGTACGCAGTTTTCTTTTGGCAGCATCTGCCGTTTTCAGTATCGCATCTTCAAAAATGGATGACGAAGTTTTGATGTAAGCATCCTTACCCGGTACTCTGATGTTGAGCATACAGTTGACCACTTCCTTCGAAGCTCTGACTTCTATTTCGAGCGTAACTTCAATTTCCTGTATATCCTTATAATATCTGTCGAGTTTGCTCAGCTTTTCTGTTGCAAAATTTTTCAGTGATGGGCTCAGTCTGAACCCTTTTGATTCAACTCTGAATTTCATAACAATTATTTTAAAATATTTCACACAAAGTTAACCTTATTCCCTCATATCTGCCATTGATATATTTTATTATTTTGCCTTACAAAAATCATCATACCATAATCAGAAATTTTTAAAGTGAATAATATAGAAATAATACAGCAGCTGCAGGAGTTAAGTCATTTAAGTAATCGTCTTGATATGCAGGAAGCCGAAAGAAATACCATTACAGATGCAGTAACCTCCTATACAAATCATTTTATAGCAGGATTGAAACATGTAAAAGGATTTCAACAAAATGAGTTAAACTCACTGGCTATTGACAATAAAAAGAAAACCATTGAAGAGTTGCTTTCCATTTATCAGAAAGAAGTTGCAGAGAATGGAATCAATGCTGCATCAGGAACACATCTCGGTTACATACCGGGAGGTGGTGTTTTCACTGGGGCAGTGGCCGATTTTATTGCTGCCGTTACCAATCCGTTTGCAAGTGTTTACTATGCATCTCCCGGTGCTGCCATGGTAGAAAACGAAGTGGTGAACTGGCTGAAGCGTGTGTTTTCTTTTCCTGAAAGTGCCACCGGCTGCCTTTCGTCAGGAGGTTCCATTTCTACGCTGATTGCTTTTACAGCAGCCCGCGATAAGCATCAGGTGAAAAACGAACGTGTGCGGAAGAGTGTGGTTTACCTGAGCGAACAGGTCCATCATTCCACTCAAAAAGCATTGCGCATAATCGGTTTGGAAGATGTCTTGATACGTTATGTTCCGTTAGACAGTCATCATCGCATTCAGGTGGATGCTCTTGAACAGGTAATTGCAAAAGATACTGCTCAGGGATTGATTCCCTTTCTGATTGTAGCCACAGCAGGAACCACAGATACAGGTGCCATTGACCCTTTGAACGACATAGCTGATTTGGCAAAAAAATATCACACCTGGTTTCATGTGGATGCAGCTTACGGAGGATTTTTTATTCTTACCTCCCGTAAAAGTTTATTTAAAGGCATTGAACGTGCCGACTCCATGATTGTTGATCCGCATAAAGGAATGTTTCTGCCCTATGGTGTGGGTGCTGTTCTGATAAAAGATATATCGGCAACATTACATTCCAATTATTACGAAGCCAACTACATGCAGGATGCAGCAGAAGATGAGCTTGCAAAAAGTCCGGCAAATCTTTCACCGGAGCTTACTAAACATTTCAGAGGGCTGCGTGTATGGCTGCCATTGCAGTATCATGGCATTGAACCTTTCATTGCATGCCTCGAAGAAAAATTGCTCCTGGTTAAATATTTCAGGCAACAATTGCAGGAAAGAGGATTTTGGATTGGACCTGAACCTGATCTATCGGTAAGTTATTTCAGATATCCGTTTGAGAAAGATGCCGACAGAAAAAATCAACAGCTGATGAATGAAATACATGCCGATGGCGATGTGTTTTTAAGTTCATCCGTCATTGAAGGAAAGTTTGTGATACGAATTGCCATTCTTGCTTTCCGCACCAAAAAAGAAACTGTTGACAGGGCCATTGCCATGATTGAAAGATGCCTGAAGAAAGTAAAATAATTATTCATCAGAAAGTTTCAGTTGCACCACTTCAGGTGCTTTTGCCCAGTGTGGCGGAACATCCTTTGACGTAAGCAACGGCATGGATGAGGTTGCTCCGCCAAGCTGTACTGCATGCAGGAACACTACCTTGCTGATACGATAATATCTTATTGCATACGAACACATCACACAGGGTTCATGTGTAGAGTATAAAACACAGTCAGACAAATCTGTGGTGTTCAGTTTTCGTATTGCAATTCTTATTGCTTCAATTTCTGCATGGCAGGTTATATCATTTTTACTATTGCCTACTTCTTCTGCTTCGGCAGTGACGCTTCCTTGCCGAACAATTAATGCACCCACAGGAGCGTTGCCCTTAAGCCCGGCAGCTTTGCCCAATATTTCGCAACGGTGAATGTAATATTTATCATCCTTCATCCTGACAGTTTCAAATTTGAGTGAAAGAACAAAAATAAAAGCTGTAACTCATTTTATATCTTATCAATTACCTTAAAAACAAAACTGCTTCCGAAATTTCTTCCGGAAGCAGTAAAATAACTCAAAAGGATATTTAAACTATTTCTCAACTACTGTTACAGAACCTTTCATTGTCGGGTGAAAACTGCACAGGTAGTTAAAACTACTCTGCGGACTCATTGTCCATGTCGCTCCGATGTTAATGGTATCTGAAGTCCATGTTTGTGCAGTATCTTCTGTCACACTGTGGGCAACGATATCATTATTTATCCAAACGATGGTGTCACCTTTATGAATGGTTAGTTGAGCAGGTTTAAACTGCATTCCTTCTATCACAACGGTATCGGTAGTTTTTACAACTTGTGCTGTTGCTGTGCTGTCAGTTGCAGTGCTTTTCTGATTTTCAGAAGTTCCGCAACCTGCCAGCAGATACATGACACCTGCAACCGCTCCTGCTAAAATTATTCTTTTCATACAACTGACTCATTATTTAATTTTAGACTGAGCCATTTTAGCCATTTCAAAGTGGTGATCGAGCAAAGGAGTTACCTTGGTAAGCAATGCTTTTAACTCGGCATTCTGAGTTTGTGGTATCAACACTGTTTTAACTGCATTAATCACTGCTTCGTGATATGCAACTTCATTGTCAATATAAGCTTTGTCAAAAGCTTTGCCTGTAAGTTTATTCAGTTTGGCAGTGGTTTCTTTTTCACCTTTCAGTAATGACTGTGTCATGGCATTGTCTTTGGGTGTAACGCCCAATTTAGTTGCCAGATCAACGGCTTGCTTGATAATACTCTCATGGTCTTTAATCATTGTTTCGGCAAATTTCTTTGCTTCGGCATTTTTGGTTTTCTTCAAAGCAATCTTTCCGTAGTTTACATCAATCTGATTAGCAGTAACAGCAACAGAAGCAATTTCAGGATCTGTCAGTTTAGGAGCAGCATCCTGTGCAGATGCTGTAAAAGATACAATAGACATGCAAGTAATCATGCTTGCAATTGTTCTGGTGAAATTTTTAAGCATTTTCATAATTTTTGTTTTTTAAAAATCTGTCATAAAAACATGCGCTTATGAAATTAGTTTCATGAAACACACAAAATATTTTTGAACCATTCAGTTTGTTGCTACACAAATCATCTTTATAAATGTAACCTGTTTACTTCAGCTAACTGCGTTTAATAAACAGTCAATCTATAAGTTGAACTTGAAATCTTAGAATTGTAACCAAAAAATCACTTCTTTTTTATTCGGTTTCGGCAACAGGATGATATTCTCTTGAAAGTAAAAACAGACAGGCAAAGGTTAGGACACCTATCAGTGCCATGGTAAAATAAACCTGATGTGATGCATAATAAAAAGCATGTTTAATATATCCAGATGCACTTTCAGAAGTTTTTGATGATTGCAAAACAGTAATTACATCATTCACATTGCGTGGCATCTGTTGTTTTAACCCGGCAGGTGCATTTGAAAGTTTTCCATTGATTGCGGTATTGAAAACTCCTCCCAAAACAGCAGCTCCAATACTTTGACCCAGATAACGAGAAAACATATTTGCACTGGTTACCACTCCGCGTTTACCCCACGACACTACAGATTGTACTCCCACCAGTACCGGTGTGGACAACAATCCGAATCCTGCTCCTAAAAACAGCTGATCGGCTACCAGCCACCATGGATGCATGTTGAAAGGAAGTGTCAGAAACAAAGTGGAAAAAATGATAATCATAATCACTCCTATGACAGCGGTATTTCTGAAACCGATTTTCAGATATAATTTTCCTGATAAGGAAGAAGCAACAGGCCAGCCTATGGTCATGCTGGCAAGAATAAACCCTGCTGCTATCGCTCCCATTCCCAATACCGACTGTGCAAATACCGGAATATACATGTTAGGCCCGAGCATCATTGCTCCCATCAGAATCATTGCTAAATTGGAACCTGCAAGAATTTTATTAGTCCAAACCCAGTTGGGCATTACAGGTTCACGACTTCTTTTCTCAATGTAAATGGTGAGTGCTATCAGCAAAATGGTCAGCAGTATCATTCCTGAACTTCGCCATGTAAAAAGCTCCCATTCCTGACCTAACTTCATCAGTGTAAAAATGAGTATGGTTCCCGTTACAAGCATCATCAATGCACCGCCATAATCAATATGATGTTCACGCTTCACAATGTGTTCTTTGAAGAAAACAGATAAAAGAATAAATGCTGTAATTCCGATAGGAATATTTATCAGAAAAATCCAACGCCAGTTTGCATATTCGACCAAAGCACCACCCAGTGAAGGTCCCATGATAGCAGCCATTCCCCACACACTGGAAAGCCATCCCTGAATCTGCGCCCTCTCACGAACGGTATAAATATCACCGGCAATGGTATTCACTGTAGCCATTATGGCTCCTGCACCCAATCCTTGCAGTCCGCGGAAAATAATCAGTGAAGTCATATCCCAGGAAGCAGCAGAAGCAGCAGAGCCTGCAAGAAAAACTACAATTCCAATTCGTAAAACAGGTTTGCGTCCGTAAATATCTGCCAGCTTGCCATAGATAGGAATAGTGATGGTTTGTGCAAGCAGATAAATTGAATAAACCCAACTGAACAACCCGAAATCTCCAAGGTCGGCAACAATCTGAGGAATGGCAGTTGAAACAATGGTGACATCCATTGCTGCAAGCATGATACTAAACATTAAAGCAGCAAGTACCCATCCACGGTTGTGCGCTTTATTGTTTAACGAAAAATCATCATTCATAAATTGCAACTATGTTGCTAAAGAAAAATTACGAAGGTAAAATAATATTCAACGTACGTTTGAAAGACTTAACCTGACATTTGCTCCAAAAAAAACATAACCTCCGTCTGCTTTACGGAGGTTATATTCATTACTCACTAAATTTAATTGGTTCTATTTTTCATCAGCACTTGGTCCGTACATTCCCGGCACGGGCACATCCAACAGTCGAAGATAAACGCTTAACTGCGCTCTGTGATGATACAAATGACTTAAAGCAATGCTGCGCATGGCTACAGCTTTGGGAAGTTCTGCTATCACATGGTCACCTTTTCTTAAAGACCATTTGCCGCTAAGCTCTTCGTCTTTTGTATTCCTGAGTGTGTCAAGAGCCTGTTTGATGTTGTTGTCGAATTCCTTTACCAGATCTTCTGTGGAATTGATTTCGGCACCTTTCAATGAAGCCAGGTCAAGATGATCGGTTTTTGCAATAACTCCCGGCCATGAACTCAAACCGGCTACATGGCTGGCAAGTGCTTTTAAAGAGTTTGATTTTGGATGTGGTTTCCAGTCGAACTTATCCTGCGGAATGCGCTCTAAAATTTTTCTGGTACCTGCTGATTCATGTTCAATTTCAGCGATTAGAGATTTTGTTAATGACATATTTGTATTCTGTTAAAATTTGTATTGAATAATTTTACTTCTCTGTAAACAGATTTTTCCTCATTTGGTTTTCAATTATCAATCCAGATACTGAAACCACCGGTGTATAACTTCATTCTGTATTAAATTCAGGCTATAAAAATATTAATTTAATTATCCAAAATTTAAATCGCAATCAGGAGCGGATTTAAATCATATCAGGTATGATGGTTATAATAATATATTTGCTTTTGCAAGAGCGTTTAAATTTATGAGAATATTACTCACAGGTGCCAACGGATATATTGGAATGAGGTTACTACCCGTGCTGGTAGAGGCCGGCCATGATGTTACCTGTGTGGTGAGAGATAAAAACCGTTTTAAGCCTTCGGCTGATTTGTCAGACAAAATCAGCATTATTGAATTTGATTTTCTGCATCCCGAAAATGCCGTTCAGCAGTTCAACAAAAAACAGTTTGATGTTGCCTATTATCTGATTCACTCCCTTGGCGACACTTCAACAACATTAAAAGAATACGAAGTGAGAGCTGCAGGTTGTTTTGTGCTGGTAGCCACACTTACACAAGTGAAACAAATAGTTTATCTGAGCGGCATCAGCAATGAAAAAATGCTTTCAAAGCATCTCACTGCACGCAAAGTGGTGAAAGATGTGCTGATACGTTCTGAAATTCCATATACCATTTTTGAAGCCGGAGTGATTGTTGGCTCAGGGAGCATTTCATTTGAAATTATACGCGACCTCACCGAAAAATTACCGGTGATGATTGTACCTCACTGGCTGAAATCAAAATGCCAGCCCATAGCCATCAGAAACGTAATCAACTACCTTCAACTCTGCCTGATGAATGAGAAAACATTCAACAAGACTTTTGAAATTGGCGGACCTGATGTGCTTACCTATAAACAAATGCTTCTGGACTATGCTGAAGTGCGCGGCTACAAACGATATATTTTTTCTTTGCCATTGCTGTTTCCGGGATTGTCGGCTCACTGGGTGAATCTTACTACATCGGCCAACTACACTATTGCAAAGCAATTAGTGCAGAGTATGAAAAATGATGTGGTGTGCAAAGAGAATTCCATACTTTCAATTATTCCGCAATATCTCTATTCCTATAAGGAAGCAATTAAAATGGCTTTTGCAAGAATAGAACAGAACATGGTTGTTTCAAGTTGGACAGATTCTGCATCGAGCAGCCTCACTCATCTCGAAGTGAACCAACATATTGAAGTGCCTGTAAACGGATGCTACAAAGACAGAAAATGGCTGAAAATAGATTGTGCCGATAAGGATGAAATAGCAAACCGTTTTTTTGGTATTGGCGGAGAGCATGGATGGTACTATGCAGATTCGCTCTGGAGAATGAGAGGTCTGTTGGATAAATTTGTTGGAGGTGTGGGCTTAAGCCGTGGTCGCAGAAGCAAGGTGGACATTGAACCCGGTGACACCATAGATTTCTGGAGAGTAATTCTCGCAGATAAGAAAAATTATCGCCTGCTGTTGTTTGCAGAGATGAAACTCCCCGGTGAAGCATGGCTCGAATGGTCTATTGTGCAGAATGGACAGCACTGTATCCTGAAACAAACTGCTACCTTCAGACCAAAAGGTATTATGGGAAGAAATTACTGGTATGCCATGTTACCTTTTCACTTTTTTATTTTCAGAAATATGCTGAGGCGTATTGCAGGGCTGAAGTAATTAATTTCTTTCTTTATAAACCTCAGTTGTTGTATTGCAAAATAATTTGCTCCAGTTCGCAGGCTGTCATTATCCCTGATTTTCGCCACTTCTCCTTCCCACTTTTTAAAAGTATAAATGCAGGTACACTTCTTATTTGGTAAATAGATGCAAGCTTATGGTTCTTATCCAAATCTATTTTAACTACCTCAGTATTTTCAGGAATTTTATCTTTCAGTCTGTCCATCACTGTTAGCATTGTCTGACATGAACCACACCAGTCTGCATAAAAATAAAGTAACAAACATTCATGGCTCATGCTTTGATGACTTCTTTATAAGTTCTGCTTTTTCGTAAAAACAAAAAACAATTCCGATCCTGCTCTTGGTGCAATACTGTTGTAACAAGGTTCCAGTTTATCAATATGAAACTCCGCAGAAAACAGTTCTCTGTATTCTTTTTCATCTCCCCCGAACGGAGGGCCTGATTCGCCAAAACTTACTCCGAACAACACACCTGCAAGTTTGCCGGTCTTATTCAGCAGCGATGCCATCTTTTGTACATATTCTTCTCTTCGCTGCAGCACCTGTGCACAAAAAAATGTTTGTTCCAGAATCAAATCATATTTACCCTGATGCTTAAAAAAATCTTCGCAATGTATTTTTATCTGCGGTGTATGTTTAAATTTTTCCCGCAAGCGTGAAACTGCTTCTTCTGAAATATCCACCAGAGTGATGTTGCTGAAACCATTGTCAGCAAAATGTGCTGCTTCATAAGCATTTCCGCATCCCGGACTGAGTATGGCTGCATCTTTGTTTGGATAACCTTCCATAAATTTTACCAACGGAGGAGATGCATAACCTATATCCCACCCTGTTTGTCCGCTTATCCATCGCTGATTCCAGAACGATGCATCCAGTTCGTTTTCAAATTTTGGAGTTGAAGAAGAATTCTGCGTTGTGCTCATGCCGGTCTTTGTTTGAATAATTTTTAACAAACATAATTACTCTTTGTTTTAATGCGGATTGTAAGTATTAAATGTTACACTTTCATCACATAAGCAATGCAAATGTTCCGTTAGATTTGTCATCAAAATTGAAATAAAATTTTTACATCAGTAATAATATGAAAAAGCGAATTAATTTATCGAAAGTATCACCCGAAGCGTATGAAGCCATGATTGGCCTTGAAAAATATCTCGAAAAAAGTGGCCTCGACAAAAAATTGTATGAGTTGATAAAAACACGTGCATCACAAATTAACGGATGTGCTTATTGCATAAACATGCATACCCGTGATGCGCTGAAAATCGGAGAAACAGCCCAACGTTTATTTCTGCTAAACGCATGGCGCGAAACAGAACTTTTTTCGGAAAAAGAACGTGCAGTGCTTGCACTCACCGAAGAAATGACACTCATCGCAGGCAACCATGTTTCAGATGCCGTTTATGACGAAGCTGCAAAACATCTCACCGAAAAAGAAATGGCTGCCGTAATCATGGCTGTTGTTGCCATCAACGGATGGAACCGTATTGCCATTACTGCACATACGCCACTTGACTGAATAGTTCAGTTTACATCATATTTATCGAGGGAAAAGCAGCTATTAAACACTGACAAATGTTAGTTTTTTCGAGCATTAAAGCTTCATTGCATTGTCTATTTTTGTGAAGTTTTTAAAACGGTCATGACGAGTAGCAGAAAAATAGAATTGATGAGTCCTGCAGGAGATTTTGAATCGCTTCAGGCTGCTTTGGACAATGGTGCCGACTCTGTTTATTTTGGTGTGGAACAACTGAACATGCGTGCCAGAGCAACCATCAATTTCACGATGGAAGATTTGCCGGAAATTGCAAGAAGATGCAAAGAAAAAAATGTGAGAACCTATCTCACGCTGAATACCATCATTTACGATCACGACCTGTCTGTTGTGAAAACCCTTCTCAATAAAGCAAAAGAAGCCGGACTTACAGCAGTGATTGCAATGGATCAGGCAGTGATTGCCTATGCGCGACAGATTGGTATGGAAGTGCATATTTCTACTCAGATAAATATTACCAATATCGAAACCGTACGTTTTTATTCACTCTTTGCCGATACCATGGTGATGAGTCGTGAACTGAGTTTGAATCAGGTAAAGAAAATTTGTCAGCAGATTGAAAAAGAACAAATCAAAGGCCCTTCAGGAAATTTGGTAGAAGTTGAAATTTTCGGGCATGGTGCTTTATGCATGGCTGTTTCAGGAAAATGTTATCTGAGCCTGCATTCGCATAACTCATCTGCCAACAGGGGTGCATGCAAACAAAATTGCAGAAGAAAATATACGGTAATTGATCAGGAGTCAGGTTTTGAAATTGAACTTGACAATGAGTATATGATGTCACCAAAAGATTTGTGTACCATTGATTTTTTGGATCAGTTGGTTGATACAGGAGTTAAAGTGTTGAAAATTGAAGGAAGAGGCCGCGCACCTGAATATGTGGCCACTACTACCAAATGCTACCGCGAAGCTATTGACGCAGTTGCTGATGGCACTTACAACATAGAGAAAGTGGCTGACTGGATGAAAAGACTTGAAACTGTTTACAACCGCGGCTTCTGGTCAGGATATTATTTAGGTCAGAAACTCGGAGAGTGGACTGACTCATCAGGCTCCAAGGCTACACAGAAGAAAGTTTATATCGGAAAAGGACAACATTTTTTCCCTAAAACCAATATAGCAGTATTTCTGATTGAATCGTTTGATGTGCGTGTAGGTGATAAAATTTTAATTCAGGGTCCTACAACAGGCTCACAGGAAATGGTAGTAGAAGATATGCGTGTGGACAAAAAGGAAGGTGCTCTCACCGCTGAAAAATCAGACCTCGTTACCTTTAAAACAAATTTCAAAGTGCGTCCTTCCGATAAGTTGTATAAAATTGTTGATGCCTGAATGATTGTAGTTACTCTTCAGCGTGATAAATGTATTGGCTGCAACTACTGTGTGGAGTTTGCTCCCGAATATTTCAGAATGTCGAAGAAAGATGGTAAGTCAGTTTTGCTGCAATCAACGGAAAAACGTGGCTTTCATACTATGAAAACAAAACAACAAAGTGCTTTGGAAGTATGTGACAAAGCTGCTAAAGCATGTCCTGTAAAAATTATTTCTGTCAAAGAAGTCTGATTGAATTTTTACTGCACTAACTTTTTCTAAATTCGGCAGATGAAAGTTGCAGTAACAGGCGCATCCGGACATATTGGCTCTGCTGTTTGCAGACATCTCATTGCACAGGGGCATGAAGTGATTGCTCTGGTACGCCACGATGTGGCTGCAATTCAGGATTTGCCTCTGAAGAAAATGCAGGGCGATGTTCTGAACCGTGAATCGCTGATTGCTTTCATGCAGACATGCGATGCTGTAATACACACTGCTGCTGCCATTGATCTGAGTTATCGCTTCAACCAAAAAGTTTACGATATCAATGTTACAGGCACCAAAAACATTTTGGAAGTTGCAAAAGAAACAGGCGTTAAAAAAATTGTTCATATCAGCTCCATTCATGCTTTCTCACATTCACCTCACAACATTCCTCTTGATGAATCGCGGGAGTTTGTAAATGATACAGCTTTATTTTACGACCGGACAAAACGTGACGGACACAAATTAGCTCTTGATGCTGCACGCAACGGAATGTTTGTTGTGGTGGTTTGTCCAACGTCAGTGGCTGGCGCACCCGATTTTAAACCTTCCAAATTAGGTAAGGCAGTTGTTGATATTTACAAAGGCTATGTTCCGGCAGTTATTGAAGGTGGTTTTGATTTTGCAGATGTGCGCGACATTGCTGCCGGCATAGCAGCTGCACTTACCAAAGGTGTTTCGGGCGAAACCTATATCTTAGGCGGAAAATATTGTACCATTCAACAATTTGCAGAAATCATTCTTGAGATAAAAGGAAGTAATAAAAAACAGAAACAACTTCCCATATCAGTTGCTAAAGCAATGCTGCCGTTTATCAGATTTTATTCTTTTATCACAGGCAAACCTCCACTCTTCGACAAACCTTATCTCGATATTCTGATGGATGGAAACAAAAATGTTTTGTCTGCAAAAGCACAGCGTGAACTTGGATATCAGTCACGCGAACTTAAAGAAACACTTACCGACACCATTCAGTGGTTTAAAAATTCAGGGCGGATATGACATCTGAAAATTATACTTGTTTTGTTTATGGCTGGATTGCTCTTGCAGTAATCATTTTTTTCGTGCTGATGTTTGTTACTGCTCCCTACGGACGGCATACCAAAAAAACCTGGGGACCGCTTATAGACAACAGACTTGGATGGATGCTGATGGAATTTTTTGTGCTGTTGGTGCTTTTTTGGTTTGTGTTTACAGGGCAAAATCAGCAATCATTTACCAACCTGCTCATCATCTCTTTTTTTGCATTTCATTATTTTAACCGAAGTATCATCTTTCCGTTAAGACTTAAAACTAAAGGCAAAAAAATGCCTGTTGTGATTACGTTCATGGGATTAACTTTTAATCTCGTCAACGGATTTATTATCGGATATTATCTCGGCAATTTTAAAATTTATGACAGGGAATGGCTGAGCAGCATTCCTTTTATCACCGGAACCATTATTTTTTTTGCAGGACTCACCATTAACTGGTGGTCGGATGGAATATTAATAGGACTTCGCAAATACGGTGAAAGCGGTTATAAAATTCCAGAGGGGAAATTATTTCACTATGTGAGTTGCCCCAACCTGATGGGCGAAATTATCGAATGGTGCGGCTTCGCCATTCTCACCTGGAGTTTACCCGGTTTGGCTTTTTTTATCTGGACATTTTGCAACCTTGTACCCAGAGCCATATCACATCACAAATGGTACAATGAGAAATTTGAAAACTACCCGAAAAACCGAAAGGCTGTAATTCCATTTGTAATATGAATTAAGTGTGAGTGTTTAAACATTGTTTTATAATTAACTGTTTAATTGTAGCTCTGCTGATACTTTAAAATTCCTTTTCTTTATCAACATACTGCAACACTTATTCACAAAGCCGGAAAGCAGAAGCACTATTTCCTACTTTTGTGAAATTTTTAAAGAAAATGCCAAAAGATACATCCATAAAATCAGTCTTAATAATCGGTAGCGGCCCCATAATCATTGGTCAGGCTTGTGAGTTTGACTACAGCGGCTCTCAGGCTTCACGCTCGCTGCGCGAAGAAGGAATTGAAGTAACACTCATCAATTCCAACCCTGCCACCATCATGACCGACAAGGTTACTGCCGATTATATTTATCTGCTCCCGCTTACTGTTGAGAGTATTGAAAAAATTCTTTCAGAGCGAAAAATTGATGCCGTTCTTCCTACCATGGGTGGCCAGACGGCTCTTAACCTCTGCAAGGAAGCTGACGAAAGAGGTGTATGGAAAAAACACGGTATAAAAATTATCGGTGTAAACATTGATGCCATTGAGACTACTGAAAACCGCGAAGCTTTCAGAAAACTGATGGTAGATATTGGAATGGGTGTGGCACCGTCAGCAGTGGCCAACTCATTCTTGTCAGGAAAAGAAATTGCACAGCGCATAGGTTTTCCGCTGGTGATACGTCCCTCCTACACACTTGGTGGTTCGGGTGGAAGTTTTGTAATGAAGAAAGAAGAGTTTGAAGACAAACTGATGCGCGGATTGCAGGCATCGCCCATTCACGAAGTGCTGGTAGAAAAAGCAGTACTCGGATGGAAAGAATTTGAACTTGAACTTTTGCGCGACTCCAATGACAATGTCATCATCATCTGTTCGATAGAAAATCTCGACCCGATGGGTATTCACACCGGTGACAGCATTACCGTAGCACCTGCCATGACACTGAGCGACCATACCTATCAGCGTATGCGCGACATGGCCATAAAAATGATGCGTGCCATCGGAAAATTTGCAGGAGGTTGCAACGTTCAGTTTGCTGTTGACCCCGATACGGAAGATATTATTGCAATAGAAATCAATCCGCGTGTTTCGCGTTCATCTGCTCTTGCCTCAAAAGCTACAGGCTATCCTATTGCCAAGATTGCAGCTAAACTTGCCATCGGTTATAACCTGGATGAACTGAAAAATCAAATCACAGGAAGCACATCAGCATTTTTTGAACCTGCACTCGATTATGTAATTGTTAAAATACCGAGATGGAATTTCGACAAGTTTCATGGTGCCGACAGAACATTAGGATTACAGATGAAATCGGTTGGCGAAGTGATGGGTATTGGACGAAGTTTCAACGAAGCATTGCAGAAAGCTTGTCAGAGTCTTGAAATAAATCGCCACGGATTAGGCGCTGACGGCACAGGCTGGCATAAGGTGGACGATATTCTCCACTCACTCGAACATCCGTCATGGGACAGGGTCTTTCATGTGAGAGATGCATTGAAACTTGGATTACCAATTCAAACCATACACAACCACACCAAAATTGATAAGTGGTTTCTTACCGAAATACAAAAGCTGGTAAGTATGGAGCAGGAGTTGCGGAGATATAATCTGAACAACATTGCTGATGACCTGATGCTTGAGCTCAAACAAAACGGATTCAGCGATTATCAGATTGCACACATACTCGGAAATGTTACTGCCGAAGATGTTTACGAACGAAGAAAACAAATGGGCATCACGAGGGTGTATAAAATGGTGGACACATGTTCTGCAGAGTTTGGAGCCAAAACACCTTACTTCTACAGCACATTCGAAAAACCTGCTGAAGATGCTACGGGAAAAACAATTTCAGGAACTGAGAGCAAGGTGAGCGACAGAAAAAAAATTCTCGTTCTCGGCAGTGGTCCCAACCGCATTGGTCAGGGAATAGAGTTTGACTACTCCTGCGTGCATGGTGTACTCGCTGCCAAAGAATCCGGCTACGAAGCCATCATGGTCAACTGCAATCCCGAAACCGTAAGTACTGATTTTGATATTGCCGATAAACTTTACTTCGAACCTGTTTACCGCGAACATATTTACGAACTCATCGAGTATGAAAAACCCGAAGGAGTGATTGTGCAGTTGGGCGGACAAACAGCACTGAAACTTTCAGAATATCTCAACGAAAAAGGAATTAAAATTATAGGAACATCTTTTGAAGATATGGACCTTGCCGAAGACAGAGGACGTTTCTCCGACCTGCTTCGCGACCTGGATATTCCCTACCCTCCTTACGGTGTTGCAGAGAGTGCAGAAGAAGCCCTTGTTGTTGCCAACAAAGTTGGCTATCCCGTTTTGGTAAGACCCAGCTACGTACTCGGTGGACAGGGAATGAGTATTGTAATTAATGACGAAGAACTGGAACGTGCCGTTATCAAACTTCTCAAAAACCTTCCCGGCAACAGAGTGCTTATTGACCATTTTCTCGACATGGCCGAAGAATGTGAAGCAGATATTATTTGTGACGGAAAAGATGTGCAGATCATCGGTATGATGGAACATATTGAACCGGCAGGTATTCACAGTGGCGATTCGTATGCCGTACTTCCTCCTTTCAGCCTGAGCGAAAATGTGCTTTCACAAATGAAAACTTATGCCGAAAAATTAGCACTTGCACTGCATGTAAAAGGTCTGCTCAATATTCAGTATGCCGTGAAGAATGAAAAAGTTTATGTCATTGAAGCCAATCCGCGTGCATCACGCACAGTGCCTTTCATTGCCAAAGCGCATCAGGTGCCTTACATCAACATTGCCACCAAGGTAATGCTTGGCGTAAATAAACTTTCGGATTTTGAAATAAAACCTGCAGCTTTTGGTTATGCCATTAAAGAACCGGTATTCTCTTTCGAGAAATTTGCTGATGTGAATAAAGAATTAGGCCCCGAAATGAAATCAACAGGCGAAGCCATTCGTTTTATTGAATCAACTGAAGATGCTTATTTCAGACATTTATACAAAGAGAAAAGTATGTATCTGTCACGATAATCATTTTAATGCAAACAATAAACCATGCGTGATGTATTTTATACCGTTGTAGTTATCTGGATTGTGTGGAGAATTTACCATAGTTTTCAGTCGCGGAAAAATTTTTCACAAAAACAATCGCAAACACGTCCGCGCGAAGGCGAAGTTACCATTGAGTCAGGCCAATCTCCCAAAAGTAAATCGGACGACAAAGGAGATTATGTTGACTTTGAAGAAATAAAAGACTGACTTATTCGTAGCGCAATGATTTCACCGGATTGATGCGTGTAATGATGACGGAAGGAATAACCATTACAAGTACACAGGCAATCAGTGTTCCAATATTAATCAGCAAAATATTCGCAGGCGAAAAATTAATCGGAACATACGATACATAATACGATTCCTGTGGGAGACCTACCAGATGATAACGGTATTGCAAATAACATAAAGTGAGTGCAATCAGATTTCCAATTACGAGGCCGGTGAGCACAATACCCGATGCCACATAAATAAAAATCTTACGTATGCCTGCATTTCTTGCGCCAATGGCTTTGAGCAAACCAATGGTAGAAGTGTTTTCGAGAATTATAATCAGCAAGGTAGAAATCATATTGATGCCTGCAACAAGTATCATCAGCACCAGAATGATAATTACATTCACATCCTGCAAATCGAGCCAGTGAAAAATATCGGGATACAGTTCCTTTATCGTAAGCGAGTTAAACTGAAACCCTGACAGTTCATACACTTTATGATTTACTGACGAAAGATCGTTCAGATTTTTCAGCGTGATTTCAAAACCTCCTGCCTGGTCCGGAGTCCAGTTGTTGAGTTTTTGAATGACTGACAGTGGCGAAAACACATACATGTTGTCAAACTCCTCGAGGCCGGTGCTGTAAATTCCGCGGATTATAAATTTGCGGATGCGCGGTGGCTGCTCAATGAAATACACTACTAACGGATCATTGAGTTTGAGGTTCATTTTGTCGGCAATGTTTTTTGAAATGATTGCAGGATATTGTCCGTTGACGATGGAAAGACTGAACTTGCCCTGATACATTTTGTCATTGAAAAAATCAGCCTGATAGAGACTGTCAAGTCCTTTGATGACAACTCCCTGAATGTCTTCATCGGTTTTAATAATTCCTGCCTTGCTTGCAAAAGCTGTTATTTTCTCAATCCTGTTATCGGCACGCAGTGTTTTGATAAATGGCTGACTGATGTTTACAGGAGTTTCTTCAAAGGATTGATTATTGTCAAAATTTTTTAACCGTATGTGCGAACCGAATCCTACAACTTTCTGAGTAATTTCATTCTTGAAACCTGTGACAATACAAATGGAAACTATCATCACCAGCACACTCAGAGCAACACTTGTAATGGCAATGTAGAGTACTGCCTTTGACATTCGTTGGTTGTTAACACTGCCTGTGAAAAAACGTCTTGCTATGTACGACTCGTATTTCAATGAATTGACTAATCTTGTTTTTTAATCGGTTTCAAAATTATGCTTTTGAAGCGTTTCTTCAGTTTTGCTTTGGTAATGGCAACAGCAACAATATTATGTGCTGCTCAAATGCCTGACAGCGTCATTACCGGTGCCGAACAGCTGAATGTTTACCTGCCCAAGTTGCGCAATCAGAAAGTGGCTGTGGTTGCCAACCAGACCAGCATTGTAGGAAACGAACATTTAATTGATGTGTTGTTGCATGCATCCATTGATGTAAAAAAAATAATGACTCCCGAGCATGGTTTCAGAGGTGTTGCCGAAGCAGGTGAAGAAGTTGCTTCTTCCGTTGACAAAAAAACAGGATTGCCCGTTATTTCACTCTATGGCGACCATAAGAAACCTACTGCTGATGATTTATCGGGGATTGATGTGGTGGTTTTCGATTTGCAGGATGTGGGCGTAAGATTTTATACCTACAGTTCTACGCTGCAATATGTGATGGAAGCCTGTGCCGAACAAAAGAAAAAACTCATTCTGTTAGACAGACCTAATCCGAATGGATACTATGTGGATGGCCCCGTGCTCGAACCTGCTTACAAATCATTTGTTGGCATGAATCCCATTCCCGTTGTTTACGGACTTACATTGGGAGAATATGCACAGATGCTGAATGGCGAAGGATGGCTGAAAGACAAAATGCAATGCAACATTGAAATTATTCCGGTGAAAGGTTATACACACAGCACACTCTATCAGCTTCCTGTAAAACCCTCGCCCAATCTGCCCAACATGACGGCAGTGTATCTCTATCCTTCACTTTGTTTTTTTGAAGGCACCATTGTGAGCATAGGACGCGGAACCGATTATCCTTTTCAGATAGTAGGCTATCCCGGATTCACGGAAGGACCTTTCGAATTCACTCCACATAAAAATCCTGAAATGAAACTTGCACCGCTGTACGAAAATCAAAAGTGCCACGGTTTCGACCTTCGCGATTTTGGAAATTATTACATCCCTGTTTCAAAAAAACTTTATCTGTTCTGGCTCAAAAATATTTACGACAACTACTCTCAGAAAGATAAATTCTTCAACTCGTATTTTGATAAACTTGCAGGTACCGACAAACTGCGCAAACAAATTATCGAAGGACTGAATGAAGATCAGATTCGACAGTCGTGGAAGAAAGATCTGGATGCCTATAAAACCATCAGAAAAAAATATCTCTTATATCCCGATTTCGAATAATGCCATTGACTGCACTGCCCATGAAACCATCAACTCAAATCTTTTGTAATTTTGCTCAATAGTTTATCATTTTTGAAAATTTACAATCATATTGACCTTTTCCAAAAGGTTAACAACGCTGTCATCACGCTTGGCACTTTTGACGGTGTTCACAAAGGACATAAAGTCATCATCAACCGGCTGAAACAATTGGCTGACGAAATTGGCGGTGAAGTGGTTGTTCTCACTTTTTTTCCGCATCCGCGCATGGTATTGTTTCCTGACGACCACGGGCTTCAGCTGCTCAACACCATCGAAGAGCGTACGGCACTCATGGATAAGGCAGGCATTCAGCATCTCATCATCCATCCCTTTTCAAAAGAGTTTTCGAGGCTGAGCAGTACCGAGTTTGTAAGAGATATTCTGGTGAACAAATTAGGAGTTAAAAAATTAGTGATTGGCTACGACCATCATTTTGGCCGCAACCGCGAGGGAAGTTTTGCCGACCTGGAAGAGCTGGCACCGGTTTATAATTTTGAAGTGGAACGCATACCTGAGCAGGACGTAAACGAAGTGGCTGTAAGCTCTACTAAAATACGCAACTCGCTGCTCAGCGGTGATGTGGCTGCTGCGCGTGAATTTTTAGGTTATGATTATGAGTTGACAGGCACTGTGATTCATGGAAAAAAATTAGGTCGCGAGCTCGGATTTCCTACTGCAAATCTGCATATCAGAGAAGACTATAAACTCATTCCTGCCAACGGAATTTATGCTGCAAGAGCACAGGTAAAAGGAAAACTTTTGAATGGCGTAATGAGCATTGGCAACAGGCCCACTTTCGACAATGGTGAGCGTTCAGTAGAAATCAATCTCTTTGATTTTGAGGGCGATTTATATGGAGAAAAATTAACACTGCAGATGATTGCACATATACGAAATGAGGAAAAATTCAACTCAAAAGAAGAATTAATTGCCGCCATGAATAGGGATAAATCAAAAGCAGTAAAACTATTATCGTAATTCCTTCGTTAAATGGGGATATGAAAAGGGCAATAAGCCATATAGCCATACTTCTGATGGTATGTTTTACCATGAGTCTGAAAGCACAGGAGCTTTGGGAAGAAGATTCTCTTAACCATCAAAAAGTATGGAAATCGTTGTCGGAAGCACTTCAAAAACCCGATTCGGTTTTTCGTCTTGATTTATCAAAACATAAACTCAAAGAAGTTCCTCCTGAAGTATTTCAGCTTACCGAATTGCGCGAGCTGAACCTCAGCCGCAACCATCTTACTGAAATTCCTGAAAACATTACAAACTTTCAAACCTTCAGCGACTGTATCTCAATAACAACAGGCTTACTGCACTGCCGCAACGCATAGGCACACTTAAAAACCTGCAGCTGCTCGACCTCGACCGCAACCGCATTGAAGCATTGCCTCCTGAAATTGGTATGCTCATTAACCTGGAAGTGCTGAGCATGTGGGATAATGAATTGTCCGATTTGCCTGACGATATAAAAAGTCTGCGAAGCATACTGCGCAAACTTGAGCTGCGTGGTATCCTCTTCAACGAAGAACAGCAAAAACGTTTCCACGACTTACTGCCCTACACTACCATCTACCTTTCGCCTCCCTGCAATTGCAAGCAATAGGCTCCTGTATGGCCATTCAAACTATTTTTACATCCAACTGTTGAATTCATTCCAATGGACAGAAAAAAGTTTATCTCTATGCTGCCTTTTGCAGCAATACCATTCACAGGAATGACCACCAAACTGAATACGCTGAATAAAATTGCAGGCAATGCCTCTTCGCAAAAAATGCCTGTGCTCTTTGTTGGACATGGCAACCCAATGAATGCCATTCAGGAAAATGAATTTGTACAGGGTTTCAGAGCCATGGCACAAAGGCTGCCGCAACCATCAGCCATACTGTGCATCAGCGCCCACTGGGAAACAAAAGGAACATGGATTACTGCCATGGAAAAACCCAAAACGATTCACGATTTCGGAGGATTTCCAAAAGAACTTTATGAAGTGCAATATCCTGCCCCCGGCAGTCCGCTGCTGGCAAAGCAAACCAGCGAAATGATTCGTAAAACTACCGTTGGTCTTGACGAAAAATGGGGACTCGACCATGGTGCATGGAGTGTGATAAAACATCTCTATCCGCAGGCTGATGTTCCTGTGGTTGAAATGAGCCTCGACTATGGACAGGGAGCAGCCTATCATTACGATTTGGCAAAAGAGCTGAATGCTTTGCGCAGCAAAGGTGTTTTAATTATTGGCAGCGGCAATATAGTACACAACCTGCGCATGGTTGAATGGAGCAAAATGAATGAACACTATGCCTTCGACTGGGCACAGGAAGCCAACGAAAAAATGAAACATTATGTGCTGAATCACGACCATTCATCGCTGATAAATTATTCGGCACAGGGCAAATCTTTTCAGCTTGCCATCCCCTCGCCCGAACATTACCTGCCGCTGTTATATACACTTGCTTTGCAGGACAAAAATGAAACCGTTGAACTGTTCAACGATAAACCGCTTGCAGGCTCACTCTCGATGACGAGTTTCAGAATAGGATAAGGATTTCTATCTCACGGATTACAGGCGCAAGTATTCATTTTGCTGCCATGAACTTTTGCATCAGGGCAATAATTCATTACATTTACCATCTTATTTTGCTTTAACAAAAACAACATGAAAAATCTCATCAAACTACAAGTAATTTTTGCAACCCTGTTTTTGTGTGCAGGGAGCAATGTCAGCGCCCAATCATGGCAATGGATGCACCGCATGGGTGGTACTGCTACTGTTGGAGGTCAGTCCAACGATGACATGATTACGGATATGGTTACAGATGAAAACGGTAATTTATATGCCTGCGGCAGGCTTACCAATGTTGCTTTGTGCAATTTCATTATACTTCTGCTGGTACGCAGGTATGCTCATGCTCATGGCATCGTTATGTTGTGTTCTCATTCCTTTATAAATTTTTTAGATAAATTTTCTTTTTCCGTTTGCAAGTTGATAATATACATGCCTTTTGCAAGAGCTGCACAATTTATATCGTGAGTAAAATAATGCGGCTGTATTTTTTTTCGGGAAGAAAAAACTTTTCGTCCCATTACATCAAAAATCTGCAACGTGCAATATTTACCTTTAAAATTTTGTGCGTTTATAAATAATTTTTCAGCAGCAGCGTTATAAAAAACATGTAACGAAGCTTTGCTTGTTGTTTCCGTTTCTGAAATACCCACGCTAAGTGTATCACAGGGGCTGCCTATTATCGCACCTAAATTGTAATCAGGATTGTTAGGTAAACCCCAATATGTTCGTTTGCCTCCGAGGTAAAAACTAAAAGGCTGAAAATCGCAGGCAGCGCCTAAGCTGTCAGGATAATTTACCACACTTAAATTTTCGTTGTA
>Ga0079224_100001097_pt1 | contig 29859 bp, 25 predicted proteins | sample Stecom2015_FD_80414 | JGI IMG/M metagenome (GOLD analysis project Ga0079224, IMG submission 80414) | Agricultural soil microbial communities from Utah to study Nitrogen management - Steer compost 2015 | ecosystem: Environmental > Terrestrial > Soil > Agricultural land | place: USA: Utah... | reverse complement strand
GCGGTGTCGAACAGGCGCTGCGGTACCGCACGGAACGGGGTGATGGGAAGACCATGGGACGTCAGGTGCCCGCCGTCGCGAGAGCGCTGGACATACTCGAACTGTTCCTCGACGCCGACGCCGTGCTGTCGCCGCCCGAGATGACCAGACGACTCGGCCTGCCGCGCACCACCGTCCACGAGCTGGTCAGCACGCTGACCGCGCGTGGTTATCTGGTCCCGGCGCCCGAACAAGCGGGCGGTTACCGCCTCGGGGTACGCACGTACCAACTCGGCAGCCGCTACGCCGAGCAGCTGGACCTGGCCGCCGAGGGCAGGCAGGTCGCCGCCGACGTGGCGCAGACGTGCGACGAGACGGTGCACGTGGCGATCCTCGAGGACGCCGACGTCATCTACATCGCCAAGGTCGACAGCACCCACGCGGTGCGCATGGTGTCGGCCGCGGGCCGCAAGCTGCCCGCCCACTGCACCGCGGTGGGCAAGATGTTGTTGGCGATGCTGCCGGAGGAGGTCCTCGACGAGCGCATCCCCGTCGACGCGGCCCTGCCCGCGATGACGGCCGCCAGCATCACCTCCCCCACCGACCTGCGCACGCACCTGGCCGAGATCCGGGAGCGCGGCATCGCCGTCGAGGAACGCGAGTCCAATCCGGACGTGCACTGCGTGGCCGCGCCCGTGCGGGACGCCTCGGGCGCGGTCGTCGCGGCGCTCAGCATCTCCGTGCCCACCGTCCGGTGGGACGCAGCCCGCACCCCGGAACTCGAACAGCTCGCGCTGAAGGGCGCGGCGGACCTGTCGGCGCGTCTCGGCCACCGGGGCAGGCCGTGAGGGGCCCGGAGATCGCCGTCGCCGCGACGGCACAGCTCGGCGAGGGCCCCACGTGGGATCCCGCGACGCGGCGCCTGCTGTGGGTCGACATCCTCTCCTCCCGCGTGCACACGTTCGACCCGGCGAGCGGGGCGACGTCCACGACCGACACCGGACAGCACGTGGGTGCGGCCAAACCGCGCACCGACGGCCGGGGTCTGGTCGTCAACCTGCGCGACGGGGTCGGCGTCTACGACGGCGCGGGAGCGTTCCGGTGGCTGCACCACGAGCCCGTCGAGGGGCGGCGCGGCAACGACGCCGCCGTGGCACCGGACGGCGCGTTGTGGGTCGGCACGATGCGCTACGACGAGGCACCAGGAGGCGGCACGCTGACCAGGTTCGGCCCGGACGGGTCCTCGGCCACCGTGCTCCCGCGGGTGACGGTGAGCAACGGCACCGGATGGAGTCCCGACGGGCGGCTGATGTACTACATCGACACTCCCACCCGGCGGATCGACGTCTTCGACGCCCACGACGACGGGTCGGTGAGCGGGCGCCGTCCCCTCGCCGTGCTCGAGGAGGGGGCGGGGTTTCCCGACGGGCTGTGCGTCGACGCCGACGGGTGCGTGTGGGTCGCGCTCTGGGCAGGCGGCGCCGTCCGGCGCTACACCCCCGACGGCCGCCTCGACCGCACGGTCGCACTCCCGGTGAGCCATCCGACGGCGTGCGCCTTCGCCGGCTCGGCACTGTCGGATCTGTACGTCACGACCGCGCGGGTCGGCCAGGACACGCCGCACCCGGACGCCGGGTCGGTGTTCGTCCTGCCCGGCGCGGGAACGGGCCTGGCCCAACCCGCGTTCGCGGGGTGAGCCGGGCCCGCCCGGCGTGGTGGGATCCGGCCCAGCGGCCGGGCGGATCCCGGGTGACCTTCCCTCTGGGTGGTCGTTTAGGTGGTCGTTGCGGCCCTGCGCTTGTTCCACACGTCGAAGCCGACGGCGGCCAACAGCACCAGGCCCTTGATCACCTGCTGGGCGTCGGTGCCGATGCCGACGAGGGACATGCCGTTGTTCAGCACGCCCAGGACGAGGCCACCGATCACGGCACCCACGACGGTGCCGACACCGCCGCGCATCGAGGCGCCGCCGATGAACGCGGCCGCGATCGCCTCGAGTTCGAACATGAGCCCGGCCTGTGGGGTGGCGGCGTTGAGGCGCGCCGCGTACACGCAACCGGCCAGCGCGGCCAGCACTCCCATGTTGACGAACACGAGGAACGTGACGCGTTTGTCCCGGACACCCGAGAGCTTGGCGGCCGCCTTGTTGCCGCCGAGGGCGTAGACGTGCCTGCCGATGACGGCGTTGCGCATCACGTAGCCGAGCACGATCACCAGTGCGCACAGGATCAGCAGCACGACCGGCACGCCGTGGTAGCTCGCCAGCGTCAGCGTGACGACCACGATCGCGGCCGCCATGGCGACGCACTTGGCCACGAAGAGCCGGAACGGCAGCACGTCGAGTTGGTGCGCAAGCTGACGCCTGCGGTCCCACCACTGCTGCACCAGCAGCGCTACGACCGCGAGCAACCCCAGCACGAGCGTGGGGTTGTGGTACTGCGTGTACGGGCCCATCTCGGGAATGAACCCCTGCGCGATCTGCTGGAATCCCTGCGGGAACGGGGCGACCGACTGTCCTTCGAGGACGATCTGCGTCGCGCCGCGGAACAGCAGCATGCCGGCGAGGGTCACGATGAACGACGGGATGCCGACGTAGGCGATCCAGAATCCCTGCCAGGCGCCCGCGACCGCGCCGATCACGAGCGAGAGCACGAGTGCCACGCCCCACGGCAGGTTGTAGTTCACCATCATCACGGCCGCTATCGCCCCGACGAACGCCGCGAGGGAGCCGACCGACAGGTCGATGTGCCCGGCGATGATGACCACCATCATGCCGATGGCGAGGATCAGGATGTAGCTGTTCTGCTGGACCAGATTGGACACGTTGCTGGGCAGCAGCAGCGTCCCGTCGGTCCAGATCTGGAACAGCAGGACGATCAGCGCCAACGCGATGAGCATGCCGTACTGGCGGACGTTGTTGCGCGCGACGTCGAGCAGGATCGCGCCCGTGGACTGCTGCGCGGGTGGCAGATGGTCCGGTGACGGCGCGTCGGGAGTGCGATCTTCTGTCGTGGTCATGTGAGGACCTTCGGTTCGGTGTCCGTGGCGGTCATGTACCGCATGAGTACTTCCTGCGTGGCCTCGTCCCGGTCGACCTCGCCGGTCAGCCGTCCCGCGGCCATCGTGTAGATCCGGTCGCACATCCCGAGCAGTTCGGGCAGTTCCGAGGAGATGAACAGCACGGCTTTGCCCTGCGCGGCCAGTTCCTCGATGACGGTGTAGATCTCGAACTTCGAGCCGACGTCGATGCCGCGCGTCGGCTCGTCGAGGATCAGCACCTCCGGTCCGGCGTGGATCCACCTGCTCAGCACGACCTTCTGCTGGTTGCCGCCGCTGAGCCGCTCGACCGGTTCGAACACCGTGGGTGTCTTGATGTTCATCGACTTCCGGTAGCGCTCGGCGACCTGCTGCTCCTTGTGCTCGTCGACGGCGACCCCCCGCGTCATGGACGGCAGCGAGGTCAGCGAGATGTTGCGGTGCACCGTGTCGATGAGGTTGAGCCCGAAGGTCTTGCGGTCCTCGGTGACATAGGCGATGCCGTGGCCGATCGCCTCGGGCACCGTCCGCGTGCGCACCGGTGTCCCGTTCACCGCCACGGTTCCGCCCTCGTAGACGCCGTAGCTGCGGCCGAACACGTTCATCGCCAGTTCGGTCCTGCCCGCACCCATCAGTCCGGCGATGCCGACGATCTCGCCGCGGCGGACGGTCAACGACACGTCGTCGACGACCTTGCGCGGCTCGACCGGATGGCGCACGGTCCACCCGGACACCTCGAACGCGACCTCACCCGCGTCCGGGCCCTGGTACTCGCGGCGTTCCGGGAAACGGCTGCTGAGGTCGCGGCCCACCATGCCCCGGATGATCCGGTCCTCCGATAGTTCCGGCTCGGCGTCGGGTGTCTCGCGCACGCGCAACGTCTCGACGCTGCGGCCGTCGCGCAGGATCGTGACCGAGTCGGCGATCCGCCGGATCTCCTCCAGCTTGTGCGAGATGACGATGCACGCGATGCCCTGGTCGCGCAGGTCGAGGATGAGCTGCAGGAGGTTGCGGCTGTCCTCGTCGTTCAGCGCGGCCGTCGGCTCGTCGAGGATGAGCAGCTTCACCTCCTTCGAGAGCGCCTTGGCGATCTCGACGAGCTGCTGGCGGCCCACCCCGAGTTCGGCCACCCTGGTCCCGGGGCTGTCGGGAAGTCCCACGCGCCGCATGAGCCGTGCCGCATCGCGCAGCGTGGCACCCCAGCTGATGATGCCGCGGGAGGCCTGCTCGTTGCCGAGGAAGATGTTCTCGGCCACCGACAGTTCGGGCACGAGCGCCAGCTCCTGGTGGATGATCACGATGCCGCGGCGCTCGCTCTCGGCGATGTCGCGGAACGCGACAGACTCACCGTCGAACCGGATCTCCCCTTCGTAACTGCCGTGCGGGTGCACTCCACTGAGGACCTTCATCAGGGTCGACTTGCCCGCGCCGTTCTCGCCGCAGACGGCGTGGATCTCCCCCGCGCCGACGACGAGGTCCACTCCGGACAGAGCTTTCACCCCGGGGAACGTCTTCGTGATCCCGCGCATCTCCAGCACCGGTGCGGCCGCGTCGACCGCGGGCGCCGATGTGTCCCTGCCGGCCGCGGTCATTCGATCTGCCCCGCCTTGTAGTAGCCCTCCTCGACGAGGACGTCCGTGTTGGACTTGTCGATGCTGACCGGGTCGAGCAGGTAGGCGGGCACGACCTTCGCTCCGTTGTCGTAGTCGGTCCGGTTGTTGAACTCCGGCTCACCCTGCGTCAGCAGCGCATCGCCCATCTGCACCGCCTGGTCGGCGAGCTTGCGGGTGTCCTTGAAGACCGTTTGGGTCTGCTGGCCCGCGACGATCGACTTGACCGAGGCCAGTTCGGCGTCCTGGCCGGTCACCACGGGGTAGGGCTGGTCGGCCCCGCCGTAGCCGGAGCTCTTCAGCGCCGAGATGACGCCGATGGAGATGCCGTCGTAGGGCGAGAGCACCGCGTCGAGCTCGGTGTTGCCGTAGTAGCGGCTGATCAGGTCGTCCATGCGCTTCTGCGCGGTTCCGCCGTCCCACCGCAGCGTCGTCGCCTGGTTCATCCGTGTCTGTCCACTGCGGACTTCGAGCTGCCCGCTGTCCAGATACGGCTTGAGCACCTTCATGGCGCCGTTCCAGAAGAACTGGGTGTTGTTGTCGTCCGGGGAGCCCGCGAACAGTTCGATGGTGAACGTCTCGTTCGGATTGTCCTCGAGTTCGAGTGCGTCCACGATGTACTGGCCCTGGAGCTGGCCGACCCGTTCGTTGTCGAACGAGGCGTACCCGTCGACGTATTCGGTGCCCATGATGAGGCGGTCGTAGGCGATCACGTGGGTACCCGCGTCCTCGGCCCGCTGCAGGACGTTCGTCAGCGCCGAGCCGTCGATGGCGGCCACGACGAGCAGTTCGTAGCCCTTGGTGATCATGTTCTCGATCTGGGCGATCTGGTTCTCGACCTTGTCGTCGCCGTACTGCAGATCGGTTTCGTACCCCGCCTTCTCGAACTCCTCGGCCATGTTCTGGCCGTCGGCGATCCAGCGTTCGGACGACTTCGTCGGCATGGCCAGTCCGACGGTCGACCCCTTGCCGCCCTCCGGTTGGTAGCGGCTGCCACCGCGGGCCTCCTGACCACAGGCGGCCAGTGTCGCGACGAGCGCGACGGCCGCCGCGGTGGCGGACACGACGGTCGCCACGCTGCGACCGCCGCGCCTCACGCGTATGCGCATGATCAACTCCTTTCGGGCACGGGGAACCGCTCGAGCGCGCCCGGGTCCCTGGAGCCGAGGGGCGACATGCCGCCGTCGGCACCGTGGCGGGCGAGCAGGTCGAGCGCGAGCCGGCCACGGCGGACACGCTCACGAGCGGTATCGAGGGTCACGTCGCGCAGATGCGCGCCGTAGGGGTAGATGCCGGGCGCCTTGCTGAGACCGAACTTCAGGTACAGCGGAGCGCCGCGGCGGATGAACTCGTGCGCGTCGTACATGCGCACGTAGCCGCCGAGGTCGTCGGGGGCCTCCAGATACAGGTCCATCGGCGCGCGCGAGACCCGGCGGATCTCGGTCAACTGGTCGAGACCGAGGTCGGAGGGGATGTTCACCGAGTCGGCGCCCAGGCCCTCCCACACCGCGTACGCCGCCGGGTTCACCGGCCCGACGAGGGCCGAGACCTTGAACGTCAGGTCGGCGGGCAACGTGCCGAGCGTGCGCAGCCGGTGCAGTGTCCACAGCACACCCTCGTCGGCGACGAGCAGACACCGCACGCCGAGTTCGGCGGCACGCAGTGCGTCCTCCACGCAGCCGGCCACCGAGGCGTGCCCGCGGGCCCGCAGTCCGCCGCCTCCCGACGGGGTGCGTGTGGCCGCCCCGATGTCCCAGGTGCCGCGGGGACCGGTGAACAGGCACAGTTCGACGTCCCGTTCGGCGCACGCCTCGACCATCTCGGTGATCTCGGCGTCGGTCAGCATCCATACACCGCTGCCCTGGCTGATGCGGTGGATGGGCACGTCGAGCCGGGTCGCCTCCTTGAGCACGGTGGCCAGCGCCTCGGGACCTTCGACCGACGGGATCTCGGTGCGCCACGTCCCTCCGTCGGGGAACGTGTGCGGCGATCCGTGTGCCGGGTCGGGCTCGGGCGCTCCGAGTCCGACGAGGTCGAGTGCCGCCGCACCCGGCCGCCGCGGCGGTTGGGATCGATCCGGTGCTGTCATGGGACTCCTTCCCGTGGGCGGGATTCAGGGGATCAGCAGGACCTTGCCGACCGCCGGGTCGCCGGAGCCGACGAGCGCGATCGCGTCGGCGAACTCCGCCAGCGGTCTGCGGTGGGTGATCAGTGGTTCCGTCCGAAGCAGACCGAGCGCGAACGCGCGCACGGCGTGCGACCACGCGCGCGGCGGGGCACCGAACACGGTGCGCACGTCGAGCCTGCGGACCACGAGGTCGGTCGGGTCGAGTCCCGCCGCGCCCTCCGGCGGGATCCCGGTGAGCACGAGCCTGCCGCCGCGGCGCAGCAACTCCGCCGACGTGCGGGCGGACGCCGACGCACCCGCCGTCTCGACGACCACGTCCATGCGGCCGGCCACGTCGTCGACCGGTTCGTCCTTGGTACGGAAGGAATCGGCGCCCAGCTCCCGTGCCACCGCGGCCCGTTCGGTACCACCGCCGATCACGAGCAGCTCCGCCGGTGAGGACGCGGCCAGCAGTTGCAGTGCCGTCAGCCCGAGCGCTCCGTCGCCGACGACCGCGACCCGGTCGCCCGGCTGCACCTGCGCCGCCAGCACCGCCGCGGCACCGCACGCCGCGGGCTCCAACAGCGCGGCCGCGTGCAGATCCGCGTCGTCGGGCAGCACGTGCAGCAACCGGGCGGGCAGGGTCAGCGTGTCGGCCATGGCGCCAGGGCGGGTGAAGCCGGTCTCGTCGTAACCGGCCGTGCAGAGCGTCGGGTCACCATCCCGGCACCGCGCGCACGTCTGGCAGTTGCGGAATCCCTCGCCGACGACCTTCCGGCCGGCCAGCGAGGGGTCGGCGTCGTCGCCGACCGCCTCCACCACCCCGGCCCACTCGTGGCCGGGGGTCACCGGGTACCGCACGTACTCCGCGGGACGGGTGCCCGCGAACAGCTCCCGGTCGCTGCCGCACAGTCCGCATGCGTGGACACGGACGAGCACCTCGCCGCGGCCGGGCGCTCGGGGCGCGGTGTCGGCCAGTCGGGCGCTGCCCGGCTCGTCGACGACCACCGCGACCCCGGGGTTCACGCCGATCCCGTCGGATCGCGCTTCTCCCACCCCTCGGCCCACAGGTCGAAGTGCGCCCGCTGCTGCGGGAACTCCGCCGCCGCGTCGGTGTCGAGCTCGACGCCGAGACCCGGTTCGTCGGGGAGGGCGAAGTAGCCGTCGACGACCTGCGGAGCGCCCTTCACGACGTGCTTGATCTGCGCGTCGGCGAAGTCGTTGAAGTGCTCGAGGATCTTGAAGTTCGGCGTGCAGCCGGCCAGCTGCAGGGAGGCCGCCGTCAGCACCGACCCGCCGACGTTGTGCGGCGCGACGAGCATGTAGTGGGTCTCGGCCGTGGCCGCGAGCTTGCGCGTCTCGGCGATGCCTCCGATGTGGCCCACGTCCGGCTGCAGGATGTCGACGGCCTGCGAGTCGAACAGTTCGCGGAACTCGATGCGGTCGTGGATCCGCTCACCGGTCGCGATCGGCGCGTCCACTTTGCTCGCGACCTTCTCCAGCGCCTTCAGGTTCTCCGGCGGGACGGGCTCCTCGATCCACGCCGGCTTGTACGGCGCGAGTTCCTTCGCCAGTCGCACCGCGGTCGCGGGACTGAATCGGCCGTGCATCTCGAGCATGAGCTCGCACTCGTCGCCGATCGCGTCGCGCACCGCTTCGATGAGCGAGACGGCGTAGGTGGTCGCGTCGTGGTCGAGTTCGAAATAGCCGGTGCCGAACGGGTCGATCTTGAGCGCGCGGTACCCGCGTTCGACGACGGTGCGCGCGGCGGCGTGGTACGACTCGGGCGTGCGCTCGGTGGTGTACCAGCCGTTGGCGTAGGCCTTGACCCGGTCGGTGACCTTGCCGCCCAGCAACTGCCAGACCGGCACGCCGAGTGCCTTGCCCTTGATGTCCCAGCACGCCATCTCGATACAGGCGATGCCGGACATCACGATCTCGCCCGCTCTGCCGTAGTCGCCGTACTTCATGCGGCGCACCAGGTCCTCGATCGCGAACGGATCGGACCCCGCGATGTGGTTGACCTCGGCCTCGCGCAGGTAGCCGAGCAGCGCCTCGGTGTGGCCCAGCATGCGCGTCTCACCGACGCCCGTGAGGCCGTCATCGGTGTGGACGAGCACGTAGGTCAAGTTGCGCCACGGCGTCCCGACGACATGCGTACTGATTCCGGTGATCTTCACAAGCACACCCCAGCGTGTGTTCGAGATTTCGGACGTCGTTCGAAATGCAGGCCAAACCTATTAGTCACCCATCCGGGTGTCAATGGACTGTTCCGGCGATATCCGCGGCATAGACCGTGCCGCACGTCCCCCACAGCACCCGGCCCCACAGCAGACCCCAAGAAACAGGGCCCCAACACAGGAGCGGGGCGTACCGACGGCACCAGCCCTCGGTACGCCCCGCTCCGAGCCGACCCCCGCACCGGCGCGACGATCGGCTCAGCGGCGGTGGATCCGCGCCAACCACGCCGGAAGCTCGACGGTGTCCCCGACCGCGACACCGAGCCCCTCGGCGTGCTCGGGAACCGTCGCCACGGCGCGGTAGCGCGAGGCCCCCAACGCCGCGATGTCCCATCCGGCGCCGAACGCCGACCGGATCGCGGTGTCGCGGATACGCGGTCCGAACCCCGGCTCACCGGTGTCGGCCAGGACGAGCACGTGCACCGTCGCGCCCGGCCGGGTGACCCGGTGCAGCACGTCGGCGTAGCGCCGCTGGTCGTCCTCACCGAACACGTGGAACAGGGCGCTGTCCACGACGGTGTCGAACGCACCCTCGTGGGCCGTCCCCAGCGCGAACACGTCGGCGACCTCGAACCGTGCGGCGACGCCCCGCTGCGCGGCGTTGCGGCGCGCCAGCTCGACGGCCCGGTCGGCGAAGTCGATGCCGAGCACCTCGTATCCGCGCTCGGCGAGCAGGATCGTGTGCTCGCCCGCGCCGCACCCGGCGTCGAGCACCGTGCCGTGGATCCGCCCGTCCCGTTCCAGCGCCTCGACGGCGGGTTGGGCACCGTCGATCACCCAGCCCGCCGTGCCGTCGACGTAGGCGCGGTCGAAGTTGTCCCGCGCGATGGTCCCCTCGCTCATCGCAAGCCCTCCGTGGCGTCTGTGCCGGTTCTGTGCCGGCGCCGGGAGACCGCCCGTCGATCTCCACTGCGCACGAGCCTCGTCCCTCGAGCGCACTCGAAGTCAAGTGGGAACCTCGGTCACGTGGGAACCGCGTGCGACTTCCGTCGGTTGCCGTGGACGCGGTCCACACTCAGCCTGATCACATGCGGATGACACGTCGAACACTCAGCGTCACAGCCGGAGCGTTGCTCCTCCTGGCCACCGCTGCGCCGGCGGGTGCCCAGGCCCCCACGGACACCACGGACGCCACGGGCGCCGCGCCCGACCGCGGCGTCTACGAGGTCACGGCCGGCGCCGCCGACGGGCAGGCCCTCGCCCGCGCGGGCGTCGACGTCCTCGGGTCCCGCGGCGACACCGTCACGGTGGTCGCCGACCCCGCGCAGGCGCAGCAGCTGCGGGCGGCCGACGTCGCACTGAACCCGGTCGGCGACTTCGACGCCATGCTCGCCGAGCGCAACCCCGAGGTGGCCGACCCGAAGGCGGCCGCCGACGAGTTCCCCGAGGGCGACGAGGACTACCACACCTACGACCAGCTCATGACCGCGCTCGAAACCGCGGCGCAGGACCACCCCGACATCACCGAACTGTCCGATGTGGGCACGTCCCACGAGGGGCGCACCATCCCGCTCATGCGCATCGGAGCCGGATCCGACACCGACAAGCCCGAGGTCCTGTTCACGTGCAACCAGCACGCGCGCGAACACCTGACTACGGAGATGTGCCTGCGCATCGTGGAGCGCTTCACCGACGGCTACGGCACCGACGACACGGTCACCGAGCTCGTCGACACCCGCCAGATCTACGTGATCCCCACGGTGAACCCGGACGGGTCCGAGTACGACATCAGCGGCGGCCAGTACCAGGGCTGGCGCAAGAACCGCCAGGACCAGGGCACGGACCTGAACCGCAACTGGGGCTACAAGTGGGGCTGCTGCGGCGGTTCCAGCGGCGAGCCGACGTCCGAGACCTACCGCGGCACTGAGGCCTTCTCGGCCCCGGAGACGTCGGCGGTGCGGGACTTCGTCAACTCGCGGGTCGTGGACGGCGAACAGCGGATCAAGGCACACATCGACTTCCACACCTACGGCGAGCTCGTGCTGTGGCCCTTCGGGCACACCACCGACGACACCGGTGAGGGCATGACCGAGGAGCAGGCGCAGCGCTTCCGGTCGGTCGGCGAGGAGATGGCAGGCACCAACGGCTACACCCCGCAGCAGTCCAGCGACCTGTACGTCACCGACGGCGACGTCACCGACTGGATGTGGGGCCAGCACAAGATCCTGAGCTTCACGTTCGAGATGTACCCCGGCGACGGGGGCGGCCTCGACGGGTTCTACCCCGGTGACGAGAACATCGGCCCGGAGACCCAGCGCAACGACGAGGCGGTCGACATCCTCCTCCGCGAGGCGGGCGCGTAACGGCGAAGCACCTCGCCGGTGGGCGGCGGGCAGGTGCCCACCACCGACCGGCGAGGTCGGTCGACGGGTTATCGGCCGTCGGTGCGGTACGTCGTGGCCGTGCCGAGCCGGTCGACCGTCGTGCGCAGCACGTCCAGACACTGTTGCCAGCCGGTGAAGGTCTGCTCGGCCCACGGGTTGTCGGCGAAGGTGTGCTCGAACGTCAGCACGCATCCGGCACCGTCGGCTTCCAGCATGAATCGCAGCCGGTGCGCGCCGGTCTCGGCGTCGAACTCGGTGAAGGCCAACGTCCGTTCGGCAGCGAGTTCGGTGATCTCGGCGTACAGATCGGTCGGCGCGCCGTCGGGCTCGCGGAACCGGATGATGCCGCCGACCCGCAGGTCCAGCTCCTCGATCGCGAACGGGTACCACGCACCGAGGTGCTCGGGTTCGGTCAGCGCCCGCCACACCTTGGCGGGCGGGTGCGGATACCGCCGTTCGAATCGCAACTGCCAGCCGTCGTCGGTGCGCCGTCGGGTGTCGCTCACGTCTGCTCCTCGGTCTCGTCCTGGGTCTCTTCCGGGGTCCCGGTCTCGTTCTGGATCTCGGGGTCGTCCGGCATCGCGTCGAGGTGGCGTTCGAGGGCGTCGAGACTGTCGGACCAGAGCCGCCGATAGGGCGCGAGCCACTCGTCGACGTCGGCCAGCGGGCCGGGTCGCAGTCGGTACCAGCGGCGCTGGGCCTCCTGTCGCACCGACACCAGACCGGCCTCCCGCAGGACGCGCAGGTGCTTGGACACCGCGGGCTGGGTGAGTGCCAGTTCGTCCACCAGCTCCCCCACCAGGCGTTCCCTGGTTCTGAGCAGGTCGAGGATCTCCCGCCGACGAGGTTCGGCCAACGCCGCGAACGTAGTTGCCACGTTGGTTATATAACCAGAGCGGAATGTTCAGGGCAAGCAATCAGACAAGGCACTGGTTGCCAGCGCACGAATGCGCACGGCCGTGCTAATCTGGGTGCATGACCGCAGCGTTGGAAACCGTGCTCGCCCGCGCGGGACTGAAGGTGGACACCGCCGAGTTCCTCGCGCTCGTGGAACAGGCGGCGAAGCGCCTGTCCCCCGGCAACCCCGAGCCCGCGCACTACTTCTCCACCGAGCAACGGGACGTGCTCACCGACGTCGGTCTCGACCTGTCGCCGACCCGCGACGACGAAGCCGACCCGCGGGCGTCCACGGTGGCCACCCAGGCGGTCTTCGCCGACTCCGCACTCTCCGTCGGCGAGGCGGCCCGCAGGCTCGGCGTGGACGACAGTCGCGTGCGGCACCGGCTCAAGCAGCACCGCCTCGCCGGGTGGAAGGACCACGGCGGCTGGCGCCTGCCCGCGTGGCAGTTCACGGCCGACGCCGCGGTCCCCGGGCTCGACGTCGTGCTGCGCGCCGTACCCGACGACCAGCCCGCCCTGGTGGTCGCGGGCTTCATGACCACGCCTCAGGACGACCTGCGCATCCACGACCGGCCCACCACCCCGCGCGACTGGCTGCTGGCGGGCGGCGATCCCACGCGCGTCGCCGAGCTGGCCGCTACCCTCGGAACACCCGCCTGATCCACACCCGGGACACCGCGCAGCACCAGCCACGCACCACATCCACGAACGACCGCGCACCGAGGAGCACGTCGGCACACCCATGGCACGGCTACCCCTGCCCCCGCCGGGCGAGGTCCTGCGAGAGCACCTTCGCCCCGACGAGGACATCGTCGCGGTCCACCCCGCCACCCGGCTCGTGCGCGTGTTCTCCGCACGCGGCAACCACCCGCAACGGTGGGACACGTTCCGCCGCGTCGGCCCGGTTCCGCACGCCCGCTTCGACCCGCATCCCGCCGCCGAGTCACCCGCCGAGGACCCCGAGAACGGGGTGCTCTACTTCGGACTGTCGGTGCGCACGAGCGTGGCCGAGGTCTTCCAGACCACCTCCGTCGTGGACCGCAAGACCCGCGGGCCACACCTGGTCGTCGTCCGGCCCGCCCGCACACTGCATCTGCTCGATCTGACCGGACTGTGGCCCACCTGTGCAGGCGCGTCGCAGGAGATCTCCAGCGGTGCGAAGAAGGTCACCCAGGCATGGGCACGCGCCATCCGCGCGGAACTGCCCGATCTGGACGGGCTCTGGTACCGCTCGTCCATGGACGGCGGCGCACCGGCCGTGTGCCTGTGGGACCCGCCCGCCGCCTCGGCACTGCCCGCCACGCCCGACATCCTGCTCGGCCTCGACCACCCCGGCCTGGACGTGCCGCTGGCCAGGGTGTGCCGGGAACTCGGCTACGTGATGGTCGACTGAGCACCGCTCCCGAGCCGGCCCGAACCGACGTGCCTGCCAGGAGTTCCCACGACGACGAACTGCGGCGGGACCGGCCTTGCACCATGTGTCCCGCCGCGTCCGTCCACACGCGACCCCGGCGGCTCAGCCGACGGGCAGGTGACGCGACCACCAGTCGAGCACGGCCTCGAACCGCTGAACGCGGTGCCGAGGCTTGCCCGACCGGGTCAGCTCGTGCCCTTCACCGGGGAAGAGCAGGAACTCCGTGTCCGCCCCGTTCTTCTTGAGCGCCACGAACATCCGCTGCGCCTGCTCAAGCGGGCACCGCCAGTCCAGTTCGGAGTGCACCACCGCGAACGGGATGTCGACGTCGGCGACGTAGGACAGCGGGCTGCGCCTGCGCTGCTCGTCGACGTCGGCGCCGACGTAGTTCTCGGTGAACGACCAGCCGATGTCGGAGGCGCCCGCGAACGAGTCCCATGCGTTCACCGCACGCTCGCTCCAGGCGGCGCGGAACCGGTGCCCGTGGTGCGAGGCCAGCCACCCCGTCATGAACCCGCCGTACGAACCGCCCATCACGCCGACCCGGTCGGCGTCGGTGTCGGGGCGGTCGAGCGCGGCGTCGAGCAGCGCCAGCACGTCGTCGGCGTCCACCGTGCCGAGGGCGTGCAGCACCGCGCGGCCGTGCGACTCGCCGTACCCGGCCGAACCGCGCGGATTCGCCAGCACCACGGTGTATCCGGCCGCGGCGTAGACCTGGGCCTCGTCGAACAGGCTCCACTCGTACGCGGCGAACGGACCGCCGTGCACGACGAGCAGCACCGGGTGCGGACCCTCGCCCTCCGGCGTCACCACCCATCCGTGCACCGGGTAGCCGTCCGCCGACGTCGCGGTCAGCTCCTCGGCGGGAAGGACGCCGGCCTCGCGCAGCGGGACGGACAGCGCGGTGCGGGCCGTGAACCCACCACCGCCCGTCGACACGAGCACCTCACCGGAGTCGGCCGGTCCGGCCTGGACCACCGCGATGCGATCCCCGTCCACGGCGAACGACCGCACGGCGGCCCGCTCGCCCGTCAGCACCGGGAGCTCGTCGAGCGGGGCGTCCGAGCCGTGCAGCGGCACGGACCGCAACTCCGCGGCGCCGCGATGTCCGACCACCACGAGCACGTCGTCGTCGCGCACGGCCGGTGGCCCCGCCGCGGCGACGCAGTCGACCGTCTCGGCGTCGGTGAGCCTGCGTGGCGGCTGCCCACCGTCGAGCGGCGCCGCCCACAGACCCGAGTTGGCCGCCGCCGCGGCCGCGCCCTCGAAGGCCGCGCCGTAGTAGTAGACGGTGGTATCGGCGACGACCGGCCGTTCGGCCCGCCCCGCGGTACGTACGACGAGCCGGGGGTCGCCGCCGTCCGCGGGTACGGCGTAGATGTCGCTCTGCAGCGTTTCGACCGCGTCCCAGTCCCGCGGCGCGACGACCAGGATCGTCTGCCCGTCCGGCGTCCACGCCGGTTCCCGCACCGAGGCCGCGTCGTCGGTCATCGGTTCCGGTTCGGTGACCGGGTCCTCGGCGAGCGCGTCGACGACGAACAGCCGCTGTGGACGGTCACGCAGGAATCCGACGTTGTCGACGCGGTAGTCGTAGCGGGTGATGCGCCGCGGTGCCTCCTCCCCCGCCTCCGGCGTGCGGCCCTCGTCGTCCGGGGTGCCGTACCGGCCGGGTTCGGGCACGCGCGCGGTGAAGGCGATCCGCCGCGAGTCCGGCGCCCACACCGGTTCACCGACACCGAGCGGCAGGGCCGTGAGCACGCGCGCCTCGCCGCCGGCCGTGGGCATCACGTGCAGCTGCGCGGGTCCGGACCCCTCGCCCCGCAGGAACGCGACCCATCGCCCGTCCGGGGAGATCACCGGAGAGCTGTCGTGAGCACCGTGGGTCCACGCGCTCAGTCCGTCGTCGCCGACCCGGTGCAGGGCCGAGACGTAGCTGTTCGTGTCGAGGTCGGGGCGGCTGACGGCGACGAGAAGAAGTTCCCCCGACAGGGCGGGCCTGCCGGGGGTCTTCAGCAGTTCGATATCGGTAGGACGCACGGCGCCGACCCTACACCGACTCGTTAGCCGCGCTAAAGACCTTGGCGCGTCAGCCGCGCTCGTCGGGCTTGTCCTCCGGCGCGGCAGCATGCAGGTCGAGTCCGGACTGCTCGACCACGCTCGGGTCGCGCTTGGCCTTCGCCAGGCTCGCCACGGTGGTCACGGCCAGCACGACGACGATGACGCCCAGCGACATCCAGTTGTTGATCTCCAGCCACGGCGGCGTCACGTGGTACTCGTGCAGCGCGTGGAGCACCAGCTTCACCCCGATGAACGCCAGGATGATCGCCAGCCCCTGCGACAGGTACACCAGCTTGCTGACCAGCCCGCCGAGCAGGAAGTACAACTGCCGCAGGCCCATCAGCGCGAAGGCGTTGGCGGTGAAGACGAGGAACGCCTCCTGCGTGATACCGAAGATCGCCGGGATGGAGTCGACGGCGAACAGCAGGTCGGCGCTGCCGATCGCGACGATCACGAGCGCCATCGGCGTCAGGTACCGCTTGCCGTTCTTCTTGACGATCGAGTGGTGACCCTCGTAGTCGTCGGTGACCGGGAAGACCTTGCGCGTCAGGCGCGTGACCAGGTTCTCGTGGTACTCGGACTCGTCGTCGTCCTTCTTCCGCACCATGTTGATCGCGGTGAAGATGAGGAAGGCCCCGAACAGGAAGAAGATCCAGACGACCTGGGAGATCGCCCAGGCGCCGATGGCGATGAACACGCTGCGCATCGCCAGTGCGATCACGATGCCGATCAGCAGCACGCGGTGCTGGTGGATCGCGGGCACCTTGAACGAGGCCATGATCACCATGAAGATGAACAGGTTGTCCACCGACAACGAGTACTCGGTGATGTAGCCCGTGAAGAACTCGACGCCGGGATCGTGCCCGGCCAGCAGCCACACGCCGATGCCGAACAGCACCGCACACGCGACGTAGAACGTCACCCAGCGAGCGGCCTCTCCCGTCGTCACCTCGTGGGGTTTGCGGTCGACGATCACCAGATCGATCGCGAGCAACACGATGAGGCCGCCGACGGTCGCGGCCCAGAGCCAGAACGGCACGGTCATGGACGAACTCCTCCGGTTAGCGGGTAGCTGCCACTATCCGGAGGTCTCTTCCACCGGCGGCGCCCTGCGGCGACCCGTCCGGCCGGCGATGCCGGGTGCTCGGGAGGCAACCGTGTTGACGACACCGCCGTGAGGGAATACTCCCCTCCACAGCCCCTCCATCTTTGCCCCTCGCCGCGCCGCGGCGCCAGTCGTGACCGACGTTCCCCTGGTCACCACGTGCGTAACATCGATCACACGCGGTCAGGGATCGGGCATGCGGGACGAACCGAACCTCCCGCTCCCGCGTCGCGAGCACCGGGCCAATAGTGTGAGCATCGTGCCCCGCTTCCTTCACAGCCGTGGCCGCCGAATGGCGGCACTGGCCGCCGCGGTCGTCGTACTCGTCGCCGGCGGGTTTCTGCTGCTCGGCGACGACGAGCAGCAGGTGACGTACCGGACGCAGACGGCGACCATCGACGTCGAGGCCACGCCGGGCTCCGAGCAGCGCGAGCAGCTCGACACCACGCTCTACGTGCCGGACGAGACGCCGGCACCCGCGGTGTTGGTGCCGCACGGCTTCGGCGGGGACAAACGCAGCGTGGAACGGGACGCGCGGGAACTGGCCGAGAAGGGTTTCGTGGTGCTGACCTGGTCGGCACGCGGATTCGGCAACAGCACCGGGCAGATCTCGCTCAACGATCCCGACCGTGAGGTCGCCGACGCCTCCCGACTGCTCGACCACCTCTCGGCGATGCCGGAGGTGATCACCGACGACGACGGCGATCCGCGGGTCGGGGTCACGGGCGGTTCCTACGGCGGGGCGCTCGCGCTGCTGCTGGCCGGCACGGACGAACGCGTCGACGCCATCGCCCCGGCGATCACCTACAACGACCTCGGACGCTCGCTGCTGCCCAACCACGCGGCCCGCGGCGACGTCGAGAAGGCCACGCCCGCGCCCGGCGGCGACGCCGAGTCGGGGGTTCTGAAGACCTCGTGGATCGGGACGTTGTTCTCGGCGGGCAGCGGCGCCGCGACGCCGGCGTCGGGCGATGCCGGACCCGACGCCGTGGAGGCCGGCCAGGACGAGGAGAACGACGACGTCGCCACCGCACCGGGGGACGGCGGCACCGGCAACGGCACCGGAACGGGCGGTTCCGTCCCGGGCCTGTCCGGCGACGCGAGCGGCGGACAGGGGGCGGGCAACGGCGCGTGCGGCCGGTTCAGCGCCGAGGTGTGCGCCGCCCACACCGACGTCGCCACCGACGGCAAGGCCGACCGGGCGACGCTGGAGCTGTTGCACCGCGTCTCCCCCGCATCGGTCACCGACAACATCACCATCCCCACGCTGCTCGTCCAGGGTGAGCACGACACCCTCTTCGGTCTCGACCAGGCCGACGCCAACGCCAGGCAGATCGCCGACGCAGGCGGCGAGGTGTCGGTCGCCTGGTACGCGGGCGGCCACGACGGCGGCGGCCCCGGCCCCACGCTGCGCGGGGTGATGGCCGACTTCCTCTGGCACCACCTCACCGGCGAAGGCTCTGCTCCCTCTGTTCCCTCTGTTCCCGCTGACGCGGATGCCGCCGCTGTCCCCGATACGCCGGCCGCACCGTTCGCCTACGACGTCACCGGAGCCCTGCGCGCGAACGGCGCCCCGTCGGTGCGCAACGTCGAGGCCGGTGCCTATCCCGGCGTGAACGGCGACGACGTGCAGCGCCGTGCCGTGCGGCTCGACGGCGGCGAACAGCAGATCGTCCGCCCGCCCGGCGGCACCCCGGCCTCCATCACCGGCATCCCCGGCCTCAACCGCATCGTCGCCGGCTCGTCGCGCCTGTCCGGACTGTTCACACTCGACCCGCCCGGACAGGCCGCCGTGTTCACCTCGCAGCCGATGTCCGGACAGCTGCTCGCCGCGGGCGCCCCCACCGTGCGGCTGCGGATCACTCCCGAGCAGGCGGCTCCCGACCGCCAGGGCGACCGGAATCCCGGCAACAGCAACGGCAACGACAACAGCAACGCGAACGGAAACGGGAACGGGAACGGGCGGAACACGCCGGAGGAAGCGGTGCTGTTCGCCAAGGTCTACGACGTGGGCCCCGACGGCACCCGCACCCTGCCGGGGAACGCGGTCGCACCGATCCGCGTGCCCCTGTCCGAGGACGGCTCCCCCACCGAGGTCGACGTCACCCTGCCCGGCATCGTCCGGCCGTTCGAGGCCGACCACCGCCTGCAGCTCGTCGTCAGCACCACCGACCAGTCCTACGACGTACCCGACTCCCCCGCCGCCTACCGGATCTCGGTCGCGGGCGACGACGGCCTCGCCGTCCCGGTCGTGCCGGGTACCACGGAGACCGCCGGATGGCCGATCGCGCAGCTCGCCGGCATCGGCGGCGCACTCGCCGTCGCGGCCGCCGTGGCCGTGATCGCCGCGATCCGGCGCAGGCGTTCGCACACGGTCGACCCGGACCTGGCCGACACCCCGATGGTCATCTCCGGCCTCACGAAGTCCTACCCCGGCGGCCTCACCGCGGTCAGCGACCTGTCCTTCCGCGTCGAACGCGGGCAGGTGCTGGGCCTGCTGGGTCCGAACGGCGCGGGGAAGACGACGACCCTGCGGATGCTCATGGGCCTGATCACGCCGACCCACGGCGAGATCCGCGTCTTCGGCCACCGGGTGAGTCCCGGTGCTCCGGTGCTGTCGCGCATCGGCTCGTTCGTCGAAGGCGCGGGTTTCCTGCCGCATCTGTCGGGCGCGGCCAACCTCGAGCTGTACTGGCAGGCCACGGGCCGTCCGGCCGACAGGGCGCACGTGGCCGAGGCCCTCGAGATCGCCGGGCTGGGCGACGCCGTCCACCGGAAGGTGCGCACCTACAGCCAGGGCATGCGTCAGCGGCTGGCCATCGCACAGGCGATGCTGGGGCTGCCGGAACTGCTCGTACTCGATGAACCGACCAACGGGCTGGACCCGCCCCAGATCCACCAGATGCGCGAGGTCCTGCGCCGGTACGCGGCCACGGGCCGCACCGTCGTGGTGTCGAGTCATCTGCTGGCAGAGGTCGAGCAGACCTGCACCGACGTCGTGGTCATGCACCGCGGCGAGCTCATCGCCTCCGGCGGGGTGCACGACATCATCGCCGCGGGCGGCGAGGCGACGTTCCGGGTCGACGACTCCGTGCTGGCCGCCGAGACGCTGCGCGGGCTCGCCGGGGTGTCCGACGTGGAGGTCGACGGCGAACTCGTCCACGCCGACCTCGGAGCCCTGCCGCACAGTGCGGCGGTCGCGGCCCTGGTGCGCGCCGACGTGTCGGTGGAGCAGGCCGGTCCGCGGCGCAGGCTCGAGGACGCGTTCCTGCAACTCGTCGGGGAAGGGGACGGCGCATGAGCGACGCGGAACGGGACACCTCGAGCGCCGAGGGCAACGCGGAACGCGACGGCACAGCGGAACGCGACGGCACAGTGCCTGCGCGGAACCCGGCGGGGACCGGGGCGGGGCACGCCGTCGATCAGCACGGGGTGCACACCGACCCGGCCGCACTGCAGGAGTTGACCGACGCCGCCGACGCCGAGCCGACCGCGGGTGTCGGAGCCGACGGCGCCGTCGCCGGCTACCGCGCGGGCCGCACGCTGCGGCTGGGTGTCGAACTGCGGCGGCAGCTGCGCAGGCGGCGGACGCAACTGGTGCTGGCGTTCGTCGCGCTGTTGCCGGTGATCCTGGTCGCGGCGTTCGAGATCGGCGAGGCCAGTCCGAACCGCCGGTCGGGCGGGTTCATCGACCTGGCGACCGCGAGCGCACCGAACTTCGTCGTGGTGGCGCTGTTCGTGTCGGGCTCGTTCCTGTTGCCGATGATCGTGGCGCTGTACTTCGGCGACACGATCGCCAGCGAGTCGTCGTGGTCGAGCCTGAAATACCTACTCGCCATTCCGGTGCCCCGGCACCGCCTGCTCCGGCAGAAGGCGATGGCGTCGGCTTTGCTGTCGGCATTGACGATCGTGGTGCTTCCGGTGTCGGCCCTCGTCGTCGGCACGATCTGGTACGGCACGGGCGAGGCGATCAGTCCGACGGGCGATTCGATCGCCTTCTCCGACAGCGTGCTCGCGCTCGGCCTGGCCACCCTGTACCTGATCGTGCACCTGGCGTGGGTCGCCGGCCTGGCGATGGTGCTGAGCGTCTCGACCGACGCGCCGCTCGGGGCGGTCGGCGGGGCCGTGCTGGTGTCGATCCTGTCGCAGATCCTCGACCAGATCACCGCGCTCGGCGATCTGCGGGACTTCCTGCCGACGCATTTCTCGTTCGCGTGGATGGATCTGATCGCGACCGACGTCGAGTGGACCCGGATGGCGTCCGGCGCGCTGTCGGCCACGCTGTTCGGGACGGTGTTCTTCCTGCTCGCGGCACGCCGGTTCGCGACAAAGGACGTCACGAGCTGAGGTGGTGGACCGCGCTGCGGCCACCACCTCAGCCGTGCCTCGGCCCGTACCTCGGCCCGTGCGGATCAGCCCCACTGGTAGGCGAGGAACTTGCCGTCCAGGGTCACCACGACCCGGTCGCCGCCCGGGTCGGCGCGACGGTCGACGTCGAGCCGGAAGTTGATGGCGCTCATGATCCCGTCGCCGAACTTCTCGTGGATCAGTTCCTTGATCGTGGGCCCGTAGACCTGGAGGACCTCGTAGAACCGGTAGATCGTCGGGTCGGTGGGCACGGCGGTCTCGAGTGCTCCGCGCGTCGGCTGCGCGCGCAGGGCGGCGGCGACCTCGTCGTCGAGTTCGAGCACCTGCGCGGCGGTACGCGCCTGCTCCGCGCTCAACGGGTGCTGCCCGAGCAGCGCCGCGGTCGACCAGGCGACCGGCGCGTCGAGGAGTTCGGCGAGCTTCTCCCAGGTCAGTCCCAGGCGGTCCTTGGCGGCCAGGACGACGGTGGCCGCGTCCTTCTTGGTGATCGGGGTGGCGGTCATGGCGGCACGCTAGTCACGCGCCGTTTCGCCGGTGTTTCCCGCGAGCGACGTTTCCCGGTCGGTTCGGCGTCACCGGAGGGTTCCGGGTCCACCCGGTGGGTTCGGTGCTGATGACAGGCCGGCAGGAATGACCGATAATTTCGAGGCAGGATCGTCCTTTCCCGCATGCGACCGATATCCGGTAAGGAGGCCGTCATGCCTCGTCCCGTGTTCTTCGAGGTCTACGCGAGCGATCCGGAGCGCGCGATCACGTTCTACACGACCGTGTTCGAATGGCACTTCGAAAGATGGGCGCCCGAGGCCATGTGGGCGATCACGACCGGCACCGGCGCGCAGGGCATCGACGGCAATCTCGTGTTGCGCGACCAGCCACCGCCGCAGAACGGTGCCGCGGCTCCCACGTGTTCGCTGACGATGGATGTCGACGACCTGGAGTTGATGATGCGCGAGGTCGAACAGGCGGGCGGCAGTGTGGCCGGGCCGGTGCGCACCATCCCGGAGGTCGGCAGGTTGGTCTACTGCCGCGACCCGGAGGGCACGCTGTTCGGCATGCTCGAGCCCGACCCCGGCGCGTCCTGACCGGTCACTGCTGTCCTGCCGCGTCCATCCCGCGCAGTTCCTTCTTCAGCTCGGAGATCTCGTCGCGGAGCCGGGCGGCGAGTTCGAACTGCAGGTCGCGCGCGGCCTGCATCATCTGGTCGGTCATCTGCTGGATGAGGTCGGCCAGCTCGGCACGCGGCATCGAACTCGGTTCGCGGTCGACGAGCATGCCGGAGCTGCGCACCTTGTCGCCCTGCTCGGGCTTCTTGCCCCGCGAGGCGTTGCGCCCGGAGCCACCGACGTCAACCTCCTCCTCGGAGTCCTCGGCCTCGGTGTAGACGCGGTCGAGGATGTCGGCGATCTTCTTGCGCAGCGGTTGCGGGTCGATGCCGTGTTCGGTGTTGTAGGCGATCTGCTTCTCGCGCCTGCGGTTGGTCTCGTCGATGGCGTACTGCATCGAGTCGGTGATCGTGTCGGCGTACATGTGCACCTGGCCGGACACGTTGCGCGCCGCGCGGCCGATCGTCTGCACCAACGACGTGCCGCTGCGCAGGAAGCCTTCCTTGTCGGCGTCGAGAATCGCCACGAGCGACACCTCGGGCAGGTCGAGGCCCTCACGCAGCAGGTTGATGCCGACGAGCACGTCGAAGTCGCCGGAGCGCAGCTGGCGCAACAGCTCGACCCGCCGGAGCGTGTCGACCTCCGAGTGCAGGTAGCGCACGCGGATGCCGAGCTCCAGCAGATAGTCGGTGAGATCCTCGGCCATCTTCTTGGTGAGCGTGGTGACCAGCGTCCGCTCGTCCTTGTCGGCACGGGTGCGGATCTCGTGGACCAGGTCGTCGATCTGCCCCTCGGTGGGTTTGACGACGATCTCCGGGTCGACCAGGCCGGTCGGGCGGATGACCTGTTCGACGAACTCGCCGCCGGCCTGGCCCATCTCGTAAGGCCCCGGGGTCGCCGACAGATACACCGTCTGGCCGATGCGGTCGGCGAACTCCTCCCACGTCAGCGGCCGGTTGTCGAGCGCACTGGGCAGGCGGAAACCGTGGTCGACGAGGGTGCGCTTGCGCGACATGTCGCCCTCGAACATGGCGCCGATCTGCGGCACCGTCTGGTGCGACTCGTCGATGACGAGCAGGAAGTCCACGGGGAAGTAGTCCAGCAGCGTGGCGGGTGCCGACCCGGCCGGCCGCGCGTCGATGTGGCGCGAGTAGTTCTCGATGCCCGAGCAGAACCCGACCTGGCGCATCATCTCGATGTCGTAGCTGGTGCGCATGCGCAGCCGCTGCGCCTCGAGGAGCTTGTTCTGCTTCTCGAGTTCGGCCAGCCGCTGCTCCAGTTCGGTCTCGATCGCGTGGACGGCCTTCTCCATGCGCTCCGGGCCGGCCACATAGTGCGTGGCCGGGAAGATGCGCACCTCGTCGACCTCGCTGACGATGTCGCCAGTCAGCGGGTGCAGGTAGTACAGGCTGTCGATCTCGTCGCCGAAGAACTCGACGCGGATCGCCAGCTCCTCGTAGGCGGGGATGATCTCGACGGTGTCGCCGCGCACGCGGAACGTGCCGCGGGCGAACGCCAGGTCGTTGCGGGTGTACTGCACGTCGACCAGCGCGCGCAGGAACACGTCGCGATCGACCTCCTCGCCGACCGCCAGCCGGGACGACCGGTCGAGGTACGACTGCGGCGTACCGAGACCGTAGATGCACGACACACTCGCCACCACGATGGTGTCGCGGCGGGAGAGCAGGTTCATCGTCGCCGAGTGCCGCAACCGTTCGACGTCGTCGTTGATCGACGAGTCCTTCTCGATGTAGGTGTCGGTCTGCGGGACGTACGCCTCGGGTTGGTAGTAGTCGTAGTAGCTGACGAAGTACTCGACCGCGTTGTGCGGGAAGAACTCACGCAGCTCGTTGGCCATCTGCGCGGCCAGCGTCTTGTTCGGCTCGAGCACGAGCGTGGGCCGCTGGACCCGCTCCACGAGCCACGCCGTGGTGGCCGACTTGCCCGTACCCGTCGCGCCGAGCAGCACGACGTCCTTCTCCCCCTGCGAGAGCCTGCGGTCGAGCTCCTCGATGGCCGCGGGCTGGTCGCCGGCCGGCTCGTACTCGCTGACGACCTCGAACCGGCCGCCCTTGCGGGGGACGTCGGAGACGGGCCGGAACTCGGAGTGCGCCAGCACGGGGTGTTCGGTCGCGAATGCCACGTCCCCCAGGGTATGCGGCCCCACCGACAATGTCGGCCCGCGGCTCGCGGCCGGATCCACCGGTCGATCGCTCGACGACCGGGCGCGCACCGAGCAAGATGATCGCCATGCACCCGCCGAAGTGCGAGACCTTCGACGTCGCAGCCGGGACCAACACCGACCCCAAGGGCATCGTCCGCGAGGTCGACGAGTACCGGGTCACCCCCTTCGGCCTGTACCTGGCACGGCCTACCCCGGGCAGGCGCCAGTTCCACTACCTCGAATCGTGGCTGCTGCCCGAGCTCGACCTGCGCGTGACCGACTTCTGGTTCAACCCCGGGTACGAGAAGGACCAGGACTTCTACCTCGACGTCGTGTCGATCACGCGCGGCGACGACGTGTGGCACGCCCGCGACCTGTACCTGGACCTGGTGCTGCGCCAGCACCGCGACGTCGAGGTCATCGACACCGACGAGCTCCTCGAGGCGGCGAGCACGGGCCTGCTGACCCACGCCGACGCCGCCGAGGCCCTCGAGACCGCCTACACGGCGCTGGCCGCCCTGTCCCGCCACGGCCACGACCTCGGCGCCTGGCTCGCCACGCTCGACGTCACCCTCACCTGGAAACGCCGTGACTGAGTCGCGCGGCGATCACCTTCCTGGCGGCTTCGCGCACACGTGCCGTAACGGTAACTTCACCCAAAGCACGCGATTGCTGGGAGCTCTGCGGAGGTGGTGGCCGTGGCACATAGCGCTCTCACCTGGGTCGCCCTGCGAGCGAAGGGCGGTGAAACCTCGGCCATCACCCGAATGCCGCGCGATCACATCCACCGGGTGCAGCCGATGATGATCCTCGATCAGGCATCGACGGCGGAAAGCCAACTAAGCTGCGCTGTTCGATCCGCACAGCATCTGCACTGTCACGGTCGTGCGCTCGCGGTCGACGCCACGGACACGGAGCCCTCCGAATTCGCCCCACAGGGTCCTCTCGGAGCACTGATCGACCGGCTGGAGGCCGAAAGCGACCTGTTCGGTTCACTACCGATCCTGCCGGTGGTGCGTCACGGCGCCACGGTGCAGATGGCGGCGAGCATCGGCAGGCTCGGCTCGGAGACAGGCACGGGCGTCGCGGTCCGTCTTCGCCCGTCGGCCCATCTCGCCGTCGAACTCGCACGGCTCCTAGCAGCCGTAAGGACGCCCCCGTCTTCGACGGACATCGTGCTCGACCTCGGTTTCGTCGAATCAGCAACCACCCACACCACGGATCGTGTGGTGAGTTCCGTGGAGGCGGTGAAAACGACCGCGGAGTTCCGCAGCCTTGTCCTGTTGAGCGGCTCGGTACCGGCACAACTCGACAGGCGAGGTGCATGGCGTCAGGACCGACACGAAGAGCAGCTGTGGCATGCGGCGACCACGCAGCACACCGACGTACTTTTCGGCGATTACGGTGTCGTCCACCCTGCGCCCGGCCAGGGATGGCGAGCCCGCCATGTCAGCGTGAAGTACAGCTGCCGAGCCGGCTGGTGGTACGGACGGCGCCCAATCCCCTCGCCCGACGACGCGGAATCTCCCTCTGTGGACGGGCCGCCCCGGGCCCGCGCCTTCCGCAACGTATGCCGGGACCTGACCGACGATGCGGTGTTCGCAGGACCGGACTTCTCGTGGGGCGACCATGCCCTGTCCGTGGCAGCGGATGGCGGGGCGAAAGGCCTTGGCGACTCGAGCAAGCCGATCGCTTTCGCGACCTCGCACCACCTGGCCTATCTCGCCGGGATGGGCACGGCTGCGTAAGCGTCACGCCTCCCAGCCGGTGTCGGCGGCCCAGCGCTGCGCGCGGACGAACGCCGCGTCGACCCACGACTGCTTCTCCTCCGAGTAGTTCAGCGAACTCGCGTCGTCGGCGTGCGCGCGGGCCAGCCGCTGCTTGATGTCGGCGTACACCTCCGCCTCCTCCGGGTGTTCGCGGATCCAGTCGCGGAACAGCAGCGCCAGCCGCCACGCCGGTCCCTCGGTCGAGCGCACGTGCAGGTTCACCGGGCGCTGCGGATCGGCGCCGTAGTGGAATCGCTTGTGCCACCGCTCCGGCGGCGTGGACTCGTCCTGCGGTTGGTCGAACCAGTGCCCCTCGGCGCGCACGAAACCCGCGTCCGACAGCGCGTCGCCGATGAGGTCCGCATCGGCCAGGGTGCGCACGGTCAGCTGCAGGTCGATCGTGTCCTTGGCGGGCAGCCCCGGCACCGCGGTCGACCCGATGTGGTCGACCCGAACGGCCTTGTCGCCCGCCGCCACCCGCACCCGGGCCAGCAACCGCTCCGCCTGCACCGCCCAGGTCGGGTCGGGCTCCACGATCACCGGGGGCTTCGGCGGACGCGGGGCACGCAGCCGCACGTTCGCCTCGAACGGAACCAGCCGCTCGTGCCACAGCTCGTCGACCTCGGCCCGCACCTTCTCCTGCGTCCCGCTGTTGTCGAGCCACACGTCCGCGGCGGCCTCCCGCTGCTCGCGGGTCGCCTGCGCGGCGATCCGGGCGCGGGCGTCCTGTTCGGCCATGCCGCGGGAACCGACGAGGCGTTCGACGCGCACGTCCTCGTCGGCGTCCACGACCAGCACGAGGTGGTAGTTCGCGCCCATACCGCCCTCGACGAGCAGGGGGATGTCGTGCACGACGATCGCGTCCGGGGCCGCCTGCTGCATCAGTTCGACGGTGCGCCGTCCGATGCGCGGGTGCGTGATCGCGTTCAGCCGCGCCCGTGATTCGTCGTCGGCGAAGGCCTTGGCCGCCAGCGCGGTGCGATCGAGCTCGCCGCCCGCGGTCAGGACGGACTCGCCGAACTCCGCGACGATCTCGGCGAGTCCGTCCGTTCCCGGTTCGACGACCTCCCTGGCGATCCGATCGGCGTCGATCACCGTGGCACCGAGCTCGGCCAGCCTCGCGGCCACCGTCGACTTGCCCGATCCGATTCCACCCGTCAGCCCTACACACAGCATGCGCGCATTCAACCAGTTCGCCACGCGGGCCGATGCTCCGCCGTCGACCAAACCGTTATGCAGCGAATTCGGGTGACACGCCGTCGGGTTCCACCACACTCAGGCGTTGACTACCTACTGTCCCTGGCGACGGCTATCGCTCATACGGAGGAACGATGCCCGCCAACACGTACGTCGGCAAACACCGACTGGGCACACCGGGCCTGGTGCACTGTGTCATGCACCGGGCCGTCGCGCAGGCGCTCGACGAGTACCGGCGCAACTGGCTGACGGCTCTGCTCGTACCCGCGAAGCACAGCCTCGCCGGCCTGCGCCGCCGCGCCCGCGCCGCCGCACACGAACGCGCCTGGGCACCCGCCACCGCCTGACGCCACCCCGCTCGGCCGCCGGCCTCGAGACAGCCGAACGGCCCGCCGCTGCCCCGTGCAGTGGCGGGCCGTTTCGCATGTCCGTGACCGGTGTCGCGCCGCAGCCGCCGCGCGACACCGGCACACCCACACATACGACGGCGGCCCCGATCCGTTGCCGGACCGGGGCCGCCGTTCTCGCTTCACAGCGCGTCCGGACACCTCCGCGAGGTGTTCACGCTACTCACGCACCGCCGGAGAGCTTCTCCCGCAGCGCCGCGAGCTGCTCGTCGCTGGCCAGCGTGCCGCCGCTCTGGGCGGGCTGCTCCGACGACGTGGACGTCGACGAGGAGGTCGAGCCGCCACCCGAGGTGTAGTTCTGCTCGCCACCCTCGACACCGGTCGCGGCGTCGGCCGCGGCAGCGGCGTTGGCGGCAGCAGCCTCGGCCACCTGGCGCATGTGCTGCTCGTAGCGAGCGTGCGCCTCGGCGTACTGCTTCTCCCACTCCTCGCGCTGGGCCTCGTACCCTTCCTGCCACTCCTGGGTGTCGGGGTCGAAGCCCTCGGGGTAGATGTAGTTGCCCTGCTCGTCGTACTCGGCGGCCATGCCGTACTGCGTCGGGTCGAAGTCGGCGTCCGGCGTGAAGCCCTCGTTCGCCTGCTTCAGCGACAGCGAGATGCGACGACGCTCGAGGTCGATGTCGATGACCTTGACCATGACCTCGGTGCCGACCTGCACGACCTGCTCCGGGATCTCCACGTGGCGCTCGGCCAGCTCGGAGATGTGCACCAGGCCCTCGATGCCCTCCTCGACGCGGACGAACGCGCCGAACGGGACGAGCTTGGTGACCTTGCCCGGCACGATCTGGCCGATCGCGTGGGTGCGGGCGAACTGACGCCACGGGTCTTCCTGGGTGGCCTTCAGCGACAGGGACACGCGCTCGCGGTCCATGTCCACCTCGAGGACCTCGACCGTGACCTCCTGGCCGACCTCGACGACCTCGGACGGGTGGTCGATGTGCTTCCAGGACAGCTCCGAGACGTGCACCAGGCCGTCGACGCCGCCGAGGTCCACGAACGCACCGAAGTTGACGATCGAGGAGACGACGCCCTTGCGGACCTGGCCCTTGGCCAGCGCGTTGAGGAACTCGCTGCGCACCTCGGACTGGGTCTGCTCCAGGTAGGCGCGACGGGACAGGACCACGTTGTTGCGGTTCTTGTCCAGCTCGATGATCTTGGCCTCGAGCTCGCGGCCGACGTACGGCTGCAGGTCGCGCACGCGGCGCATCTCGACCAGCGAGGCGGGCAGGAAGCCGCGGAGGCCGATGTCGAGGATGAGGCCGCCCTTGACGACCTCGATGACGGTGCCCTTGACCGGCTCGTCCTTCTCCTTGAGCTCCTCGATCGTGCCCCAGGCGCGCTCGTACTGGGCGCGCTTCTTGGACAGGATCAGACGGCCTTCCTTGTCCTCCTTCTGCAGGACAAGGGCCTCCACCTCGTCACCGACGGCGACAACCTCGGCCGGGTCGACATCGTGCTTGATGGACAGCTCACGAGAGGGGATGACGCCCTCGGTCTTGTAACCGATGTCGAGCAGCACTTCGTCACGGTCGACCTTGACGATCGTGCCTTCGACGATGTCACCATCGTTGAAGTACTTGATGGTCTTGTCGATCGCGGCGAGGAAGTCTTCCTCCGTCCCGATGTCGTTGACGGCGACCTGGGCCTGCTCGGCGCTCGGGGCGGTGGTGGTGTCGATGGTCATTAGGTGGGTTGCTCCGGTAGCGGATAGATGTCGAAGGGTGTGCAGTTTGCCAGCGCAGTGACGGCAGTCCGCTCGCGACCGCCCGCCGACTCCGCGCCGAGGCTGCTCGACCCGGGGACGTAGGGCGGCGCAGGCCGGGTCGACGACGAGGACGACCAGCGGAGACAGACACGGAACCCGCGCCATGAACAGCCGCTGAGGATCATCTCGAGGTGCGCGACCACACCGCCCCGGCGGACCGGAGAACCGGACCGATAGGCGAAGGAGGCGCGAAACCCACTGCGCTAACAAGCATCGTACGCGGCCTGCGGTGACCGGCACAATCAGGGGTACGCCGGTGATCAGGCGGCCGTCCGGGGCACGATGGGGCCGTGTCCTCGGCATCGTTTTCGGC
>Ga0079224_100001095_pt1 | contig 29873 bp, 47 predicted proteins | sample Stecom2015_FD_80414 | JGI IMG/M metagenome (GOLD analysis project Ga0079224, IMG submission 80414) | Agricultural soil microbial communities from Utah to study Nitrogen management - Steer compost 2015 | ecosystem: Environmental > Terrestrial > Soil > Agricultural land | place: USA: Utah... | reverse complement strand
ACGCGCTCCACCTCAGCCATCGTTTCCTGCACAGTAACCGGGTCCGGGATGGTCGGCTTCGGCTCGGGGATCACAACGTTGACGTAGCCGCGCCGGATCATCTTCGCGACGAGGGGAGTCCGCTCCACGGTGACCTGGCGGCCGGGCGCGAGGAAGGTGTTGCGGACGACGCTGGAACCTTCGATGGTGACCTTCATGCTGTTCTCCTAGACCTGTGCGTAGAGGGTGCCGATCCAGGCGACCACGCCGCCCTCGGGACCGTAGGGGATCACGGCGTCGGTTGCCACGAGGTCCGAGCACCGCTCTTTCTTGAGCAGCGCAACGGCGCGGCACAGCGCCAACTCGATGCGCCATGAATCGTCCAGGCTGATTTCGGCTTCGGACTCGTAGCTCTCCCACGAGCAGCCCTCGATGGACATCGCCGCGCACCGGCCAACGCCGATTTCGACGGCCACGACGATCGGCACCGGGCAGGGGTCCGGGCCGACGTAGGGCTGCGGGAAGGTCTGGCTGCGGTAGCGGCGCATCAGCCGGACCCACAGGAACGGCTCGTTGCACTCGCAATCGTCGCGGTGCGCGTCCCAGGCAGCCAGCGGCGCAGCGTCGCCAGCGAATACGCGCACCTTGGAGGTACCACCGCCGAGCGGCGGCACCGCGCTCTCGGGTGAGAACGCTTCGCGCAGTGCGCAGATGGTGCCGTTGATCACGCAGCTCACGGGGTCGTCCATGTCACCTCACCCTCGGCGCGCCCTGGAGGCGGTGCGGGTTCACCGACGCGATCCAGATGTCCACCTCGGGAAGGCCAGTCAGGCCGTCGCGGTAGATGTCGGTGGGGTCGATCATGTTGTAGGTGACGCCCTGCCGGGAGACAGTCTGCACGCGCCGGGGCAGGCGGCACTTGCCACCGCCGCACGCATCCAGGAACTCCTTGGCGAGCAGCGCGACCAGGGTGGCGGTACCGGCCGGTGGCGGGTTGCCCTGGGTGTAGCTGACCGACCAGGTGCCCGGCTCGTCCAGCGGCCGGGTGAGGTCTTGGGTGGGCCACTGGGCACCGTCGCGCCGGTAGAGCAGATCGCCCTCCAGCGAGTACAGCGACGGGTCCATGATCTCGCCCGCAATGCGGACCTCGGTGACTTCCTGGATCGGCAGACCCTTGGTGGACCCGAGGTGGATCACCGTCGGACCGGTGGCCTCGCACTTGCCGGTGCAGCCGCACCGCACATTGCGCCAGTTCGCGCCGTCCCACAGCGGGAACCAGCCCGGTCCACCGAGGAGGTCATAGGCCGTGCTGGTGCACGCCGTCGGGCACGGCCGGGCGATGACCGGGCAGATGCCGAACTGCCGCCCGGACAGCGCCCAGAGCACCGAGACGGCGAGGTCTTCGGCGTGCTCCTGCTTGATGCGCTCGGGCTCCGATTCGGAGACCGGCAGGCATGTCCGGTCTACCGGCCACGTGCAGCTCATGCCCACGACGGTAGCCGGTGCCCGTGCATCACCACGGATAAGGACAGGTAACGACCGGTGTTGACACAACACCCGCCGAACGGTTATTGTAGTTTCAGTGAGCGGGACAGACCCGCTCCCGAGGGAAGGAATCCCACATGTTTGTCGCCAACATCGTTCGCAACGGCTCCGAGATGGTCCTGCACGTCGCCGCTGAGTCGAAGGCCGACGCCTTCGAGGAGCTGATGGAGATGCTGCCCTCCGACGCCAAGATCGTCTCCCTGCTCCCCTCCGACCTGGAGCTGGAGATCTGATCCTGAACAACGAGAACGGCCCGGACGCTGAGCGTCCGGGCCGTTTCTCATGGGGCGGGCAAGGTCAGCCCGCGCCGGTCAGCCTACCTTCCGCGCCCGCGCGGCGAGAGCGGGATCGACCAGCTTGCAGGTCGCGCACTTGTGGCACCGCGTCCCGTTGCGCGGGGTACGGCACCACCAGCTCGCGTCGATCAGACCCTGCGGCATGTCGGCGATGACCTGCGCCTTGGTGAGATGGGCCATTGGGTACCGGAGCACCGGTTCGCGCCCGGCAATGAGCTTCACGTGGCCCTTGTAGGCCGTGTCGCTGCGCCGCGCCGACGGGCCGGTGGGACCGCCAGCGAAAGCGTCGCTGTGCCGGGGCAGGATGATGTCGGTGATGGCCCGGCCGGACGGGGCCGCCATGATGACGCCTGTCCAGTACGCCCACAGGTGGTAGTTCTTCGGAATCCAGCGCAAGTCCCCGAAGCTCACGCGGCTCTCCGTGTGCTGGATGAGCGCGCGGGAGCCGGGCACCTTGGCGTGGACCCAGGCGAGCACCCGCTGTGTAGCGACCCGTTCGACCTCCTGTCGTCCCTCGTGGTCGGCGAGAACGACATGGTGCGTGCGGATGGGCTGACCGGTCCGAACATGCTTCCAGAGGCAGTAGGCGGAATCGAGTCCGCCCGACAGCAACAGCAGCGTGTTCGGACCGGTCGGGAACGTCGGCATTACTCGCCTTCGCCCTCACCCTCGCCTTCACCCTCGCCTTCACCCTCGCAGGCGGGCTGATCCGGCGCGATATCGGCTGCGGGTTCACCGGCCGGGCCACCGAAGTAGTAGTTCGGCGCGGTGAACACCCCGGCGATGTCCACCGGGCAGCACTCCTCGCCAGGGGTCGGGTCCGGGGGCGGGACCGGGGTCCGCTGGATGACCAGCTGCTGGTCCTGGCCGAGCGGGGTGAGCAGACGGCCGGGGGTGTTGGAGCTGTCGATTGCCACGACGTTGTAGAGACCACGGCCCCACTGCGGCGCGGGGAACGAGATGCCGGTGAGCACGAAGGTCGCGACGGACGCCGCGATCTCGATGTCGCCGAGCACGAACTCGGTGCCGAAGGTGAGCACGTAGCCGTAGTTACGACCGGTGCCCGCCGAGGCGAAGATTGAATCGTCCTCGGGCAGCGGGCAGTCGGTGCCTGCACGGCCACCGGCCCACAGCTCCAGAGCCACACCGAAGTCGGCCTCGACCTCGCGCTGGTCGCGGAAACCGACCGCGTTGCCCTCCCAGTCCAGCTCCTGCACCCAGCTGTTGAACAGCGAGATGAGGCAGGTGTTGACCTGGCAGAGCGTCAGCTCCAGGTTGTAGTACTTGCGCTCGGGCGGGGTGCGGTCCTGGACGCAGACGCGACCCTCGGCGTTGCGCTGCTCCAGCTCCTCGGCCTCCTGGAACTCAGGAGAGATGGTCAGCGACACCCAGCCGGGGGTGACCACCCGGTTCGCCGGTCCGGCGACCGGCAGACCACAGTTGTTGACCTTTGTGGCCCTCAGCACGGTGCCCTTAACCACAGGGAAAACGGCCATGTTTACGTTCCTTTCAGGGCATAGAATCGAGTGTCATGACCGACACCGATATCTGGGAGCCCGTACCCGGACACCCCGGATACGAGATTTCCAACCGTGGAGAAGTACGCAGGTCGGACCTGCTGGACCCTCACGGAAGACTTGTAGAACCGGCGCAGCCGGTCACTCAAACCTGGAGTGGTCCAGCGCATTCCCGATACCTGGAAGTCCGCCTCCGCACCGGAGCACGCCGCCGACGGAAGGTTCATCAACTGGTCCTGGAAACCTTCGTCGGGCCGCGCCCGGTAGGGCAGGTAGCCCGTCATCTGAACGATGACCGAAGCAACAACTGCGTAGAGAACCTGGAATGGGGAACGCAAGCGCACAACGTGGCGGACATGGTTCGTAACGGTGGGCACTGGAACTCCCAGAAGACCCACTGCAAGCGGGGGCATGAACTCACCCCGGACAACTGCTACGAGAACCGCGCCGGGCGTAAGTGCAAGACCTGTGCGCGCGACCGAGCCGCCGCGCAGTACGCGGGCCTCAAGTCCAGCGACGACAAGCACCCTGCCACTCCCTTTGAGTGAATCCACAACGGTGAGGCCGTCGGGACCGACAGTAGCGTGCGGGCGTGCAGACGCTATCGGGCACGCCGCCCGTCGAGCACCAGCCGCAGCGTGGTAAGGATCAGGTTCATCGCCGCCAGTGCGAGCCCGAAGTAGAGCACCTGCCGCACGCCCTGGTTCCACGGCGGCCGGAAGCCGGTGGTCACGGTGACGAGCAGGTGGGTGGACAGCAGCGCGTAGGCCAGCACGATCCAGAACAGCGCGCGGGCAGCGGCGGTGGCCCGCCAGGTGGAGGCCAAGCCGTAGAAGAGGGTGAAGCACCACGCCTGGGCGGCGGTGACGCCGAGGAAGATATACGTGCCGGTCCGGGCATCGTCCACCAGCACGGCAGCGGTGAGCCCGATTAGCGCGAAGATTGCCAGTGCGCCTGCGTTATTGCGCCGGGTGAACGGGTGCCTCATGTCGTCCTCGGGTGGAATCCCTGGCTGAGCTGCTGGACGAAACCGTTTTCGTCCGCTGCCTGCTGCAACACCGCGCTCTGCCGAGCAATTTCCTGGTAACGCGCACACTCCCGAAGCCGAGCGTCGCGGACTTCCCGGATGGCCTGGTCGGTCTCGCCCAGCTCCTCCAGTGCCTTCCGCCCCCACGGCGTGAGCCGCCAGAACCAGCTCCAGCGCTTACTCGGCTGGTTGACCATCGTCCGCTCCGCTCCGGTGCTGAATTTCGGCCGTCGCCGTAAGCACCGCCTCGGTCGCTGTGTTACCCCGGAGCGCGGCTTCCAGTGCTCGGCTCTGCGTAGCAATGTGGGCCTTCTGCTCGTTGATCAGGGCATCCTTACCTGCCATCAGCGTACGGACCATGCGAGCCGGGACCAACCAGCCCAGCAGGATCATGACAACGACCAGCCCGAGGATTCCGGCCGGTGTCAGGTCCGCGATGAACGGGGCCAACTCCATAGCCGCAACTCCTCATCCTCACAGGCGGTGCCGCCCGCCTGCGCCACCAACCACCAGATCAATCAGAGATGGCGTCACGCCGTTGGGCGTGCGCCGGATTCCGAGGACGTTGCCCGCGAACAGAATCGCGGCCACCGTCCACTCCAGCCAGGAAGGAAACGCCATCCCCGATGCGATCAGGAGCCACGCCACCAGCACCAGGTTGGTGACGATGGACGTAGCCGTGTTCGCGTATCGCCTCCACCACGGCTGCGCCTCCAGAAGCTCACGCAGGCGCTCCTCCATCGCCTGCTGAACCTCGGGGGACACACCGCCGCTCATCACTCACCGCCTCCTGGATCGAACGGGTTCACCTCGGCGGTCGGGGCCGAGACAGGCTCCTCCACAACGGGAGTCACCTCCTCAACTACGACCGGTTTCGGTGCCGCCTTCTTCGGCGCGGCCTTCTTGGCCGGGGCCTTACGCGGCGCAGCCTTCTTGGCCGGGGCCTTCACAGGCTCGGGCTCGGGAGCCGGTGCTGGCTCCGGTTCCGGCTCGTCCAGTAGACCGGCGTCGCGGGCGACAGACTCCAGGGTCACGTAGCTGCGCTTGGTGCCCGAGGTGTCCACGGACACGAACGCCGGGCTGCTGGCGTCGATGATCTTCTGGAGCGACGGGCCGCGCAGGGCCGGGTCGGTGAATGTCAGCTTGGCGAAGCCGTTTTCGACCTCGACCTCGATACCCTTCGGCATTACTCGCCTTCTCCTTCGCCTTCACCCTCGCCTTCGCCCTCACCGGCTCCTCCGCCGATGGTGACTGCCGCGATGATGCATTCGTATCCGACGACGACGGTCCGCTCAGCGACCGACGCCTTGATGTTCACCCGGTAATCGAAGGTGGTGTTGACGGTCAGCTCGTCGCGCCAGACGAACACCGGACCGGTGGCGACCAGCGTGTTGCCGAGCACCGAGGCGTAGCCGCCTCCGAACACCCAGGAGTGCCGCAACGGCGTCTTGAGCACCGCCCCGGTCTGGTTGTCCCAGCGGTACTGGCTGGCCTGGGGAGCCCAGTACCGCGAAGCGTGGATGTAACCCTGGTAGCCGGTCTCGCCGAGCGCGACTTCCAGCTGGCCGATGGCATCGGCGAGGTCGGTCGCGGTGCCGATGCCGCCAGGGACAGCGCCCGCGTCGGCGAGCAGTCGCGCGGCGAAGGCGGACTCCACCAGCAACGGCTCCTGGAGCCGCAGCGTCTGAGCGGCCCGCGCGCGGGACTCCTCGTCGGTCACGCCCGGCCCGCACTCGTCGTAGGCCCACGGCTGCAACGGGTCGAACGGCTCGCCGGCCTCCGGGCGCACACCGAACTTGCGCAGCTCGGGGTCCGGGTCGGCACAGGGGTCAGTCGGCCAGGTGCCGAACGCCTCTGAGCAGTTATAGGGCCGAACGTTGACGCCAGCCAGGATTCGGCTGGGCCGTGCGGTGTCGAAGACGGTGGCCGCCGCGTACAGCCCGAGACCAGCCGGATTGACGGCAGGTGCGTCGAACTCTACGACCGGCATCGGGTTCGTCACGGTAGCTCCTCTCTTGGGGCCGTAGGCCCCGAAGGGTGCGCCGTGACGGCCTCACGTTACGGCGCACCCTCCAGGTCTGGTGCTGCGCCGGGGCAGGGGGCCACCCCGGCGCAACAGATCAGAGGGCGCAGGCGATTACTCGCCCTCACCCTCGCCTTCACCTTCACCTTCACCCTCACCCTCGCCGTTGCCCGCGCCGCAGGTGATGGCGTCCTGCGCGCCGTAGGCACCGTTCGGGCAGACCGGCACGGTGACGACCAGCGACTCGTTGCAGCGCTTGCCGATGGCGATGGCATCCTCAGTGAAGAACCGGGTGTACCGGTTCACCTGGAGGAGTTCGCGCGGGTACTGCACGCCCAGTTCGATGACGTTGCTCAGCGCGCGGAACCAGGTACCGGCCGGGTAGAGCAGCACCTGCACGGTGTCCGGCCACTGGACGGTCGCCAGGTTGCCCGGCTGGCCCGCCTCGCGGGTCTGCCAGTCGCCGACGAACTGCAACGCGATGTTGCGCGCCGAGAACCATGCGGTGATCTGGGAGTCGGTGACGTTCTTGGTCTCGACACCCTGCTGGTTCGCCAGATCGGCGCGGACCAGCTCGTGCAGCCAGCTCGGGGCGACGCCCTCGATGGTGGCGGTGCGACCCAGGCCCTTGTTCAGGCGCAGGTTGACGGCCATCAGCGACAGCGAGTTGAGCAGCGAACTGCCCGCCGCGATCTGGGTGTCGGCCGGGATGGTCAGCGCGGTGGAACCAGCGACCATATCGAGGATGGTCCGGCGCGAGATGGCGCGCAGGTGCTCCGCGACCAGCGAGCGCATGAACCACTCGATCAGCTCCGGCCAGCCCTGCGTCTGGAGGATGCCCGCCTCGACGCAGTAGCCCACGACGTTGAGCCGCAGCTCCTCGAACTCGTCGGGGCAGGGAATCTCGACGCATTCCTTGATGGCGGTCGGATTGCCTTCGCCGTCAACGGCTTCCAGCTGAGGCTCGGTGAAGAAGAACTGGAACGACTCGAAGATTTCCGAGAGGTCCGGCTCGATGGGCCAGCGCACACCGCCGCGCCGGATGGTGATTTCCGGCAGCGAGATGAGGTCGGTCGCCGAGGGCACCTCACAGAAGTCGTACAGCGTCTCCGACGGGGCACACCAGCCACCGGCCGCCGTCAGGCTTCCGCCCGGCAGCTTGGTCTCGTCGGTGGCCGCCTCGATGGCCGCGACCAGCTCGTGCGAGTCGCTGACCTCCTTCACGTCACGCTGGAGGCGCGCGAGCGACAGCTGCGCGTAGCCACCGGTGGCGGGACGGTTCGACCGGGCACGTGCGCCGGGGCGTACGGACTCGACAGCGGCGGCCAGGTCGGAGAAGGACACCAGACCCGGCTTGTAGCCGTGCGCCTGCGGGTCCATCTGCCAGCCGATTTCCGACTTCGGCACGGCCGGGGTCTTGCCCTTGGCGAGGCCTTTGAAGCTGGTCCGCGCGAGCTGCTTGCCCGGCTTGCGAGCGCCGGAGGCAGCGACGCCTTCCTTGGCCGCTTCCTCGGTCGCCTTCTCGGCCTCGGCGATGACATCGGCGGCAGCCTCGGAGTTCTCCTCCGAGCCTTCCTCGTCGTCGTCGGTGTCGCCGTCCTTGTCCGACTCGTCGTCCTCGCCATCGCCCGCCCTGATCAGGTCGGCGATGCTCTGGTTGCGAGCTTCCTTGGCTTCCTCCGCAGCGGCGGTGGCGGTGTCGATCTGAGTGATGGAATCGACCACGTACTTGAGGTGGTCCAGTTCCTCGTCGGTCAGGTCGTCACCGGCCTCGACCTTGCTCTTGATCTTGTCGAATGCTGCCTGGGCCTCGGCCCGCAGATCGCCGAGAGCGTCCAGCTCGGTCGGCAGCTCCTCCGGGAGCTTGAACAGTTCCTCGTCCACGAACCCAGTCCCTTCTCTTCGTCAGGTTCTCGTTGGTACGTCCTCGCCAGACGCGCCCTCGGCCCGCAGCCAGATCAGGACTCGTCGTACGCATCACACAGTAGAGCGCCACCGTGCAGCGCCGCTCAGGACACCTTCGCCAGCGCCGGTTTCTGGGTGACGATCTTCATCGTGCCGCCGCCCGCGCGACGGATCGCGCGCTTGGCCTCCAGGGGAGTCAGGTACTCCCTGGGCTCAGTTTCGCCAGGCAGCGTCACCGAGTAGACCTTGGTCCCGACCGCTCCGCCGCCAGCGGCCTTCGCCGCGCGCCGGTTCCGTCCGCCGCATCCGCAACCCATGTCAGCCTCCTACCTTCGAGATGAGGTCCAGCGCGGCGCTGCGCCGCGCATCCCGCTTCGGCTGCTCTGCCGCCGCGATGAGTTCCTTGGCCTTGGCCGTGCGCCGCTGGGCTGCGCGCATCTCCGCGACCACTGCCCGTCCGAGCACCCTGATCTGCTGCTCGGACAGCACCAGCTCACCGGCGGTGTCCTTGCACGGACCGAGTGAAGCCACCAGCGACAACGGCTCGTCCCGCTCGTTGGTGGCGCCGGAGGCGACGATGGGGAAACCGGGGGTGTTGACCGCCAGCGCGGCCACCAGCTCCAAGTTGCCGCCGACGTTGCGCCAATCGCCGGACAGCGGCGCGGCGAGCCCGGCCGCGATCTGGTCTTCGGTCGCGCCGGGGGCAGGGACGCCGGAGAACCAAATGCCGTGCTCGTCCTCGCCGACGTGCACGAGCGCGAAACACGTGCCGACGTTGTCGTAGTGGTCGATCGTCGGACCGACGCCGAGCCGCCCGTCAGCGTGGCCACCACCCACAGTGAGCCGACCGACCGGCACCCGCTTGCCGCTCTCGGTCAGCACCGGAGGCGCGGTGTGGAACCAGGCGTAGTCGGTGGCCGACTTCGGGGCCATCACGCAGCGGTCCTGGATGCCGATGTGGCACTGGTTGAACACTGCGAGGTGGCCCTGGATGCGCCCGGCCGCCGTCATGTGCGGCAACGTCGGACCGGAGAACTCCGGGTCAGTGAAGAACTCATCGGGGTGCGACACCGGCGCGTACAGCGCGGCCACCGAGGCGACCAGACTGGCTGCGATGGCCTCCTGCTCCTCACCGCGCTCCTCCAGAGCACCGAGGGTGATGGAGGTCTGGCCGAACGCCGGGATGGAGACCAGGGTCGCGCCGAGCAGCTTGCCCGCCGTGATGGTCTCGATGACCTTCATGTCCGGGTTGTCCCCCAGGTCGTCCCAATCGACCTCGTTGCCGTTCTCGTCGGTGAGCATCCAGGTCACATCGCCCAAGTCCACCGACGGGCCGGTGACCTTGTGCTCGATCTGGGTGGCGGCTTCGTCGGCCTCGGGACTGTCGAGCAGGTAGCCGTTGCCGATGACCTGGTTGCCCGACACCGAGGCGGATTCGATCACGCCCACGGTGTAGCTGTTGAAGTGCCCCATGTCGGACTGCTTCTGCCACAGCAGCGGCAGCGGCATATCGCGGAACGTCAGGTCGATGTCGCTGGCGAACATCCGGCCGTCATCGGTCTCAATACCGATGACCGCCAGCACGGCGCTGAAAGTGCGGTACTGAGCCATCTCGCTCTCCTGGGTCGTCACTAGCTCGGCCAGCGCCTCGCGCGCCGGGTGGTCTTCGGGGAGGTCGTTGTAGACCTCCCGCAGGAACTCGTCTGTCAGCTTGGCACCGAAGCGTGCAGAGGCCGAGACGCTGCCCACGCCGTCTTCGTCGTCACGCGCGCGGATCACACCGTCGGCCGCGCGCCGGGCAATCTCGTCGGCCTGGGAGCCTTCGCGGTTCACCACGGTGGAATCGCCGGGGCCGCGTTCGGTGTGCCGATCTTCCTCACCGGGCAGCTTCTCGTCGGCCGCCAGCACAGCCACCCGGCACCGGCAGTTGATGGTCTCCTCGGCCGGGCCGGAGCTGTCGCCGGGGAACCGAAGGTCGGCCCGGCCGACCTTGAACCGGCCGCCGAGCGGAACGCGCTGACCGTCGGCCGCGAAGTGGCTGCGCCGGGTCTTGGAGTCGATGGTGCACATCCAGACCTGCTCCAGGTTCTCCTCGCCGAGGATGTCGGCCTGGAGCTGCGCGGCCTCCACGGTGGCCGCCGACTGCGCGCCGACCGCCTCGGTGCGCGCGACCGTGGTGGCACGGCCCGGCCAATCGCCGGTCTGGATGTTGAGCCGCTTCTGCACCCGGTCGCGGATGACCAGCGGCGACTCGCCAGCGGCCAGGCCATCGTCCACGTCCTGGGCAATCTCGCGAAACACGCTGTCCGGCGTGCCAGCCATCCTGTTCCGCACGCCCGCAAGGTAATTGGATTGGAGCTGGCGCACCGAGGGCATCTGGCGCAGACGCTCGTCCAGGTCGGCCACCGAGGCCAACGACTCGCCCAGCCGCCGCGCGACCATGCGCCGCACCTCCTGCTGGAGTTCGGCGATATCGGGGACGCCGGTGGGGACCACGGTCGGCTGGCGCGGCGCGGGCGGGTCTTCGCTCTCGGGCGGACCTTCGTCATCGTCGGCCAGCGCGGCGAACACCGCCAGGAACTCGGCCCCGTAGAGCAGGCCGAGCCCGTACAGCAGCGCCTCGTCCAGCAGGAACTCCCACACCGGTGTGGTTTCGGGGATGCCGTTCGGGTCGGGCGGCAGCTCCTCCTCCTCGCCAGCGGCGGTGAGGCTGGGGAACACGGCCATGTTCACGCCGGGCAGCCACAGCCGGTAGCAGTACATCGTCAGGTCTTCGATGGCTTTCTCGGCCTGGAGCTGGCCGAGCAGGGCTTCGCGCTTGGAGGGCGGGTACATCAGTTCCTCCGCAGCATCGACATCGTGAGCACCGGCTGCGTTGAGGTCACCAGCGAGACGGTGACCACCCCGCGCACGAGCGCGCGGAAGGCGCTCGGGTCCAGGCCGATCCGGCGCAGGTCGGTGTCGGACAGTCCCGAGGACCAGCCCTCGATCAGCTTGTCCACGTCGCCGTAGGGCACCGGTTCCATCCGGGTGTGCGCCAGCTCAATGGCGATGTCGCGGAACACCTCGGCGTTGGTCCGGGTGCGCCGCCGCTTGTTCGCCAGCTCCAGCGCGCGGTTCACGCACAGCCGCGCCACGGTGATGGCCGCCGCGTTGGCCGTCTCACCCTCGGGCACGGACTCGGGCTCCTCGGGCTGGTCTTCAGCTTCGGGCTCCTCGGCCGGTGGAGCCGGTTCCAACTCACCCTGGGGTGCTGTGGCCGGGGCCTGCACGTCGGCGACGAGCGCACCGAGCAGCGGCGCGAGCAGCGGGATGAGGGTCGGGTCTTTCGACGCCTTATCCATCGCCAGCTCGGCCCAGCCCTCCTTGGTGGTGAGGTCGTAGCCGTCAGCGTCATCGAAACCGAGGTGCGCGCGCAGCGCCGCGCTCGACAGCGCGCCACGGTCGTGCGCGTCGCGCGCTTCGTCCTTCTTGTCCGGGTCTTGGGTGAGGTCGGTGTCGTCGTGCCAGATCACGTACTTGAGCGGGTCGATGCCCTCCTCCACGAGCGCGGGCCGCAACACCTCCTGGGTGTAGGCCGCGCAGATGGTCTCCACCGGAGGCGCGATGTGCACGCGCACATCGTTCTCGTCGGTCAGCCAGGCCGTCCAGTGGTTGGAGTTCTCGCCCATGCCGAGCAGCCGCTCCGGGGCCACGTCCAGGCCCATCGCCAGACGCCGGATGGCCTCGTTGCGGGTCTTGAGCGCGGTCTCGGGGATGTCGCTGGACGGGCGCAGCCACTGGATGTTCTTGATCCACTCGCCGGGGCCGGAGGCGATGATCGGCAACAGCGCAGCCAGGCTGTCCGGGTCTTTGATCGCGGTGGAGGCGACCTCGTAGATCAGGTCTTGCAGCTCCTGGCTGGTGCTGGGCTCCCATGCCGGGTCCGGGGCGTTGGTGTCGGACGCGCCGACGGGCAGCGCGCTCGGAGCGACCTGGTTCGGCAGGCTCATCTCCTGCGGGATGAACATCAGGCCGTTGCCGACCAGGCGCGACTTCGCTGCGTTGTCGATGGTCGCGGTGGAGCGCACGATTTCGTTGAGGACCACGCGGTTCGACCACACCGCGCTGATCGGCAGCGTGGCGTTCTTCGGGTGCGGCTCCCACACCCGGAACATGATGTCGTTCTTAGGGTCGAACACGTGCTTGGTGCCGTCGGGCAGGGTGAGAACCACGTCCTCGCCCTTGGTCTTGATCTCATCCCGGTTGAACACGTACCACTGCTCAGGGACAGCGGCCGGGCCGAGCACCGCCGAGGGCACCAGCGAGGTGCCGGGCGACCCGTCCGCCTGTTCCTCGCGCGACGGATCGCGCACGAGCATCGCTGCCCAGTACTCGCCGGGGATGGTGAGCAGGTACACGCCGCGCTTGAGAATCTGGCCCTGCCCGGCCGATCCGCCGCCGATGTCGTTGACGATCTGCCGGACGCGCTCGGCTTCGGGGTTGTCGTCGCTGATGTTGCCCGTGGGCTTGCCGTCCGGGCCGAGTTCGCTGGCGACGAACCGGACACGGCTCGCCGAGGACGCGCGCCAGCTCGCGTAATAAGCCAGCTCACCGACCAGTTCGAGGTAGCGCCACGCCTCCTCCTGCCAGTCGCCAGCGGCGCTGCCCATCGGGGAGGACTTGAAGGACTTCTGCGGATCGACCACCCGTTGGGCGGCAGCCGTCAGCGACCGCGCGGAACGAGGACGACGACGGATGCTGATACGGGCCACAGCGCCAAAGGTATCCGGCCAGCGTGCAACCGTGCACCGCCCGGCCGGTCAGCTACTCCTCGACCTCGACCTCGATGTGCTCGTTGTCCAGTCCGGCGAGCAGACCGGTGAGGTGCGACCCGGCCAGGGCCACGACCGGCCACAGCCACAGCTCCAAGTCGGTCAGCCACAGCGCGAACGGCGCGCTGGCGAGGCCGAGCCACATGCTCACGCACCACGGGCAGCCGACGAAATAGGACCACTTCGACTCGGGGCCAGTCTTGTGCATGATCCAGATGCGCAGCGGGTCGGTCAGCTCGTCGGCATTGATGAGCCGGGTGAGGCGCGCGAGCGCCAGCACCCAGGCCACCAGCACGACGACGGTGGTCAGCGTCATCGCGTTCTCCCTCATGGTGTCGGTGGGGTGTTCCTCCTGATCCACGCTACGGCGTTGCGAGCGGCGCGGTAGTCGCTCGGGGTGGAGGACAGGATCATCGGCTGCTTCGTGCCGGGGTGCTCGAACCGTAGGTGGCAGCCTCTGGTCCTGCCGACGTATACCCAGCCAGCCTCCAGGGCCGCCTTGATGTCGGGCCTGCGGGTGTCGATCTTTCGTTTCGCCATGTCACAGACAATACCCGCTTTCACGGGTGTTGTGTCAAGGGATCAGGCGAACGCGCAGGTAGGCTTACATTTTTCAGATTAGTTACGCTGAAAACTTGCCCTCGATTAACAGCCGCCGTATCGTAGCTGCTGTTCGGCGGGACGGACCCGCTGACCGACCGGAAGGACGCCCTCATGGCACACGACCTCGACGGCACCGACAACACCACCTTCTTCGCCGACTCCCGCACCGACGCCTGGCACCAGCTGGGACAGCAGGTCGGCCACCTGATGACGGCGGACGAGGTGATGGCCGAGAGCTACCTGGCGAACTGGAACGTGCGCAAGCAGCCGATCTTCACCGCCGACGCCGACGGCAACATGGTCGCGGTGGATGGCAAGTTCGCCACCGTGCGGACCAACCCGATCAGCCAGGCGGTCGAACCGCTGGGCGTGGTCGGCAAGGGCTATCACGTCATCCAGAATGAGGAGTCGGCCGAGATGCTGAACGTCCTCGTGGACGAGTCCGGCGCGCACTTCGAGACGGCCGGAGCGCTGCGCGGCGGTCGCGAGACCTTCGTGACGATGAAGCTGCCCGAGGCGATGGTCCTGGACGTGCCGGGCGGCACCGACCAGACCGACCTCTACATCTCGGCGCTGAACAGCCACGACGGCTGGGGCGCGTTCCGCTTGGTCGTCACCCCGGTCCGCATCGTCTGCGCCAACACTCAGAGCGCGGCGCTGGCGTCGGCGAAGTCGAGCTGGAGCATCCGCCACACCAGCGGCGCGACCGATGCCGTCGCCGAGGCGCGCGAATCGCTCAAGCTGACCTGGAAGTACGTCAACGCCTTCGAGGAGCAGGTGAAGCGGATGATCGAGGCCGAGGTGGAGCGCGATGAGGCCGAGCGCCTGCTGCACACGGTCTTCGGCGTGGAGGAGGCCAAGACGCAGCGCCAGCGCGACAGCCGCATCGAGCACGTCACCGGCGTGCTGGTCGGCATGGACAGCGACACCAACCGGATGCTCGGCGACACCCGCTACAACGTCTACAACTCGGTCACCGAGTACGTGGACCACAAGTGGCCGGTGCGCGGTGGCGAGGGCCAGCTCGGCGTCGCACCGGAGAAGGCGCTGCGCGGCCCGTTCGCCGACATCAAGTCGCGCGCGTTCGAGCTGCTGTCCGTCTAATCTCAGACCATCCCCTGGCCGGTCACGAGACTTCGCGGCTCTCGTGATCGGCCGACCGGACCAGCGTGAGCGCTGGACCCCGGAGGGCACCGGCCGGTGACACGGCCCGGCCGGTGCCCGCATCTATCTCGTGAGCGGGACGGACCCGCTCGGAACTCTGGAAGGAGGCCCGCGATGGGCAAGGAACTGGAACTCGCACCCGAGGTCATCGACGCCGAAATCGTCGGCGAGGTCGTGGCCGTCCACGAAGGCCCCTACGTACAGCTGAGCGAGAACAACTCGGGCGGATCGTTCTGGTTGTCCGACGCCGACTGGTACGCGCTGGAGGAGGCGGGCTGGGTCGTGGAGTGGGTCTCCCAGCACGTCGGGCGCGGCTTCGTGGAGCCCGTGCTGGCCGAGGACGGCAAGTACCGCTACATGGGACAGCTGGCGACCCGCGCGAAGCGCTACGGCGTCTCGCAGGGTGTCGCGGCTGCCGAGTTCAAGGACATCACCGGCCAGGACGTGGCCGAGGAAGGCTGCGAGTGCTGCGGCCCTCCCCACTACCTGTCGACGCACGACGGCAACGGCAACTACATCTGAGGAGAACATCATGGAGTTCATCGGGGAGCTGGAGCTGCGCGGGGAGAGCTACGGGTTCGACCTGTTCCGGCTGGAGTACAACCCCGACACCAAGCGGTACCGGGTCGGGACCGACAGCGGGTGCTCGTGCCCAGCGTGTTTCGCGAGCTCGCCGTTCGAGGACGGCCGGGGCGAGTACGTGGACAACCTGTCGTACCGGCAGGTCCTCGCGCTGCTCGACAGCGAGATGGCGGCCAGCACCGTGCGGCACCAGGGCTGGTTCGTGGACGCGCACCGCTCGCTCCGGCAGCGGCTGAACGAGCACGGCAAGGAGCACGATCTGCTCCCGCACTGAGAGGATGACAGCGAGCCCGGTCTACGGGCCGGGCTCGCGCAGGGCCGATTGGTGTGGTGGCAACTCGGTGAAGGGCTCTGAGCTGCGCAGAGCCTTCCCCACCGTAACCTAGAATGCCCGCGCGACGGGTGTTGTGTCAAGCCGTTCGGCACGGTGAAAATTAATCTTGCCGAGGGCTTGCCACAACACCCGTTGAGCGGTTATTGTAGTTACAGTGAGCGGGACGGACCCGCTCCCGAGGGAAGGAACCCTGAGATGGCTACCACGAAGCTGATCGCCGAGCTGAACATCGACCACGGCCAGGTCCGCACCGTCACCTCCGCCGAGCGGAAGATCATCGAGCTGAGCTGCGACATCCGCTGGTACGGCGACCACCCCTCGCTCGACCAGTGGATGGACGACATCGAGGCCCTGGGCCTGGCGATCTTCGCCACGACCGGCGAGCTGGTCGCGGACCTGATGGCCCGGATGGACGCCAAGATCGACCGCGCCTTCGCTCGCCGGGTGAAGGAATCGGACGCGATGGCGAAGCGACTGGGCCTCCCCGAGTTGCCCGCGAAGAACTTCTGACCTCCTGCTCGCCGGGTGTTGATACAACACCCGGCGAGCGGTTATTGTAGTTACAGTGAGCGGGACGGACCCGCTCCTCCAGGGAAAGGAGCCCCATGAACGTCATCACCGCCGACCTGCCCGAGCACCGCCTGTTCGTCATCGAGACCGAGACCCTGACCATCACCGCCGTCCGGCGCGGCCGGGACGAGCGCGGCTACTGGACGAAGGCCACGCGGGTCTACGGCGCGCTGGACGCGCTGGCCCCGGAGCTGATGAAGCTGGAGCCGTTCGCGAACAACTACGGGGAGGGCTACCACTCGATCCCGCTGGCCGGGCCGGAGCGGTCCGCCGAGGACGACGTACGGGCCGCGATGTGGCAGGCGTGGAGCCGGGCGACCACCAAGGTCGGCGGCAAGCGGCTGATGGAGCTGCTGGACGAGGCGGTCCGCGCGGGCTACCTGACCGGCGTCGGGACCAAGGCCAAGTTCAGCGTGAAGGCGGGCTGCTCGTGCCCGTGCAGCCCCGGCTTCATCCTGGAGGGCCGGGCGCAGGCCGACGAGTCGCTGCCGGAGCGCGCGAGGTTGACGCCCTTCGACCTGCACATCGAGGTCAAGAAGTAGGACCGACCGGACGGGTGTTGACACAACACCCGTCCACCGGTTATTTTAGTTACGGTGGGGAAGGAACCCTGCCACGAGGGAGAGGACCCCTAATGAGGCAGATCAAGGCGGCAACCGACCTGGTGCCCGGCGACGTGCTCGCCGACGGCCGGGTGGTGCGCTACGAGGACACCCACGACGGTCACACCTTCATCGGCGTCGGCGACGACACCGAGGTGAGCTACCGGCAGTTCCAGACCGTCGCGCTGCGGGAGGTCGGCCGGTGATCGCGCTGACCATCTGGGAGCACCCCTACGCCGACCAGCCGTTCCCCCACGACGAGCCGGTGATGACGGTCACCGACCCGGCCCGCGCGGGGGAGCTGGTGAAGAAGGCCGAGGAGCTGGGCTACGAGTTCAGCCACGAGCTGTTCGGCATGTACCACTTCGCCCACACCAAGAACCGCACCACGGCCTGCATCGCCGTGGTGAAGCAGTAGAGGAGAACACCATGTCCGCAGAAGTCATTGCCAAGGTCACCCCGGTCACCACGACCGCAGGCCGCTTCCTGGCCGAGGTGAAGGACATCCTGGAGCGGCTGTCCAACGGCGAGTCCGTCATGCTGGGCGAGTTCGGCGACGAGGTGAACGGCACCGACGCCGACGTGCACGCCGCGATCCTGCGCGACATCGCCGCCAGCATCGAGCCCTAGCCGACCTTCCTGCTCAACCACGCCGCCCGGCTGGGGTTTGCCCCGGCCGGGCGGTTTGCACTGCGGAGCGGCGAGCCGAGGGTGGTCTTGCGCCCGGCCAGCGACGGCAGCCGGTCGTGAGCGATCACGCTGGCGGCCACGCGGTCGGGCTGGTGCTGTCCGACCTGCCAGAGCACCGCCTGGTTCTCCATCTCGGCCATCTCATCGGCGACCACCCGGCAGGTGCCGACCTCAACGGCCTGGCGGAACAGCGCCGAGCGCGCCACGGCGTCGCCCTTGCCGCGCCACGGGTACACGGTCAGGTCGTAGGTACGGCGGATGGCCGCGCTGGTCTCGGGATCGCTGCCGTCGTAGTCCTTGCGGAGCGCGTCACGGTAAGCCGCGATGGCCCGCTTCACCACGGCCACGTAGGTCGTGCCCGCCGTGTAGGTTTCCACCGCGATCTCGCTCGCGCCGGTCTCCATCGCGAGCTTCACCGCCGCGTGCGCCCACTCGTCCGAGGTCATCTGGCCGGACCGGTCATGGGTGAGGGCCATCGTCCCGTCGGGCAGCAGCGCGGCGGCCACGACACCGGCCTCGTCGCGCTCACCGGTCTCGGCCGGGTCCACCGCGACGATCCGCATCACGGTCCGCACCGGCTGGACCTCCAGCCGGTGCGCGTTGAACCACGAGCGCGCGAACAGTCCGCCCTCGGGCGGCGTCGGAGCGCCCTGGTACAGCGCGTACCAGGCCCGCTCGCCGATCTGCTTGCGCCGGGCAGCGAAGTCGGCCGGGGTGAAGCCGAGCGCGCTCTCCAGGTACACCCCAGGCGGTCGGCCGAGCGCGTCGGGGATGCCGGGCTCGCTCAGCGCAGGGATGTTGATGTAGGTCCACTCGTCGCCGGTGAGCAGGACACCGGCCAGGTCTTCGGGGTGCCAGCGGGTCATGACGATGATCACCGACGCGCCGGGGTAGAGGCGCGTCATCAGGGTCTCGCGGAACTCGTTGAGGATGCGGGCGCGCAGCGTCGCACTGTCCGCCTCCTGGTGGTTCTTGAAGATGTCGTCCACGATCAGCAGCCCGGCACCGAAGCCGGTCATGCCGGACAGGATGCCGCCCGCCAGCATCCCGCCCCGGCCGGTGCCGTGGTTGGTGGTCCAGTGGCCGACGGCCGTCTTCTCTGCGTTGAGTCGGACGCCGAGCTTGTCGCCGTGCTCCACGATCAGCCGCCGTGACTTGCGGCTGTGCTCGGTGGCGAGCGTGTCGGAGTAGCTGGCGAGCATAACCTCGATGCCGGGCCGGTGCACGTTGGCCCACACCGGGCCGATGACGGACACCAGCTCGGACTTGCCGGTGCGCGGCGGGGTGGTGACGATGTAGCGGCCGTTCGGCGTGAGCACAGCCTCCTTGACCACCTCGCTGATCAGCTCGACGGCCGGGGTGACGTTGTAGCCGGGCAGCAGGTCGGCGGCCATCGCGGCCGGGGTCGGGTAGCGCACGCGCGCGGCCTTGAGGCGCAGGTCATCCAGGAACTCGCGCCGCTGTTCATCCGACCAGCCGCTCGTCTTGCTAAGCAGCTGGTGCGGCTCCATGACGATCATGGTCACCTCCCTATCCGGGCGATGATCCTCTCGGCCAGTGCAGGAGCCAGCGCGTAGCCGGTCCGGTGCATCCCGCCGAGGGTGGCGTTCGGCGCGGTCTTGACCCGCTGCCCGGACACGGCGTACCAACCGGAGTCGTCGCGGATGATGCCCTCGCGGACACCGAGCGCGTACATGTCCTTGGCCTGCTGCCGCGCCTTGTCACTGCTGGTGGCCGAGCTGGAGCCGAAGCGCGCCCGGCCGCCGACCTCACCGGCCATGACCGACTTGTACGGGGCGATGTGGTGCACGCGCATGTGCGCCGGGTCGATCAGCGCGGCGTCGGGGTTGTCGTGGACCCAGGTCACGCCGTAGGTCACGCCGGTGACCTCACCGCCGTAACGGCCAGTGGCCCACAGGGTGGCGTCGGGGTGGAAGGTCTGCTCGCCGACGCGCACCACGCCTTCGCCGACGCCGACGGCGTGACCGGACACCGACGCCGTGACCAACGGCGCGGCCGGGTCGATCATCCGCCAGTCCGGGTCGTACTTGGGCTCGCTGCGACGGTAGCTGGTGACCACGGCTCCGGTGAGCAGCTGGATGTCCCACTCGGCGTACAGGTCCAGGGTCCGGTTGAACAGCGCGCGCTCGGACCCGGCGTGCCAGGCGCGGCGCAGGACGGCCGCCGCGCTGAGCGAATCCATCGGCTGATCGTCGTTGACGAGGGTGACCGTGTGCCCGGCGCGCACCGCCGCGATGGTCAGCGCCGAGCCGCAGATGCCCGCGCCGACGATGAGGATGTTCATGCGAGCTTCCGCCAATCGCCTTCGAGGTCTGCGGGATTGACCCGGTACGGACCGTTCGGGTCGATGAGCACCTGCACCTGCTCGTACGGGGTCATCGGCTGATCCTGGGTGGCGCGTGGTGGACGGCCGGGCACATCCAGCTGCGGGTGGACCGGTCCGTCGGAGATGATCTGGCCCTTGTCGTTGAGGCCCCACGCGGGCAAGCCGAGGGCGCGGTGGGTCCGCCACCCGCCGTAGCTGCCCGCTGTCGTCACGATACGTTTCACGCCCCGGACCGCAGCCAGCATCATCACCGCGCGGTACGCCTCCACGGCCTGCCCCTTGCCGCGTTCGGCGAGCCGGGTGTGGACGACGTAGACGTTGGCGTACCGGCCGAACGGGTCGGTGCCCCGCTTGTTGAAGCCGACGATGATGGCCGTGGACTCGCGCAGGAGGTACGCCTCCAGCGACCAGCGCTTGGCGAGGCTGAACTCGGACAGCACCTCGCGCTCGGGCTTGAGCTGGTCGGCGGGCACGCCAGCCGCCTTCATCTGGCCGACTTCGGCCTTGGCGAGCGTGGCGTAGCGGTCCAGCTCGTCGTAGTCCAGCTTGCGGAGAATGCTCATGCGCCGAGCCTTTCGGAGAGGATGGGGTAGAGGTTGTCGGGGTGCCCGCGCAGGACGCCGACGCCAGCGGGCGGGTGGTCGGCAAGCCGACGGCTGGCCGTGGCACGGCCCTTCACCCATGCAGCGTTCTGCGTCCGGCCGAGTGCTTCGGAGCGCGCGGCGCGCCAGCGGGCTGAGTCACCGTGCTCCAGCAGGACCAGCGTCACGCGATATCCGGCGTCGACGCCCGCCTTGAGGAAGCGCGCATTGCCGAGCCGCGCGCCTTCGCCGAGGACGATGGGGGCTTCGTGCTGGTACAGCCAGCGCTCGGCCACGGTGATCACCGACGAGCCGAGCGCGTCGGTGCCGGAGAAGCCGCCCGCGCGCCGCTTGCCCAGCTCCACACCGCGCACGGTCTCGCCTTCGAGCAGCAGGTCGCGCCGGGGCTGGCCGTCGGCGGGGTGCCGCGACCACGGTTCGGTCAGCCGGGCCATAAGCGTGGACTTGCCCGATCCCGGCTCGCCGATCATGTAGATCATCAGGTCATCGGCCATGTGTCCTCCTCTGGGTCCAGTCCCATATCCATTGCGCTGCCCGCAGCATCACGCGGTCGAGCAGGTCGCTGACCGCCGCACGCATCACCGCTCCCGGACGATGATGCGGCCGGTGTCGCGGTAGACCTTGCAGCGCTCCTTGTCCACCTCGGTCCAGCCGTGCTCCTCGCCGAGGTACTGATTCGGGAAGGCGAGCTGGCGCGCTCGCAGCGCCAGCGGAGTGAAGTCCGACGGGACGGCCAGCAGGTGGTGGAGCTGTTCGTCAATGTCCTTGCCGATGTAGTACCGACCCCGGAACGCCGAGTGGAAGTCGCACAGGCTGGTCTCCACCTGCGCGATATCGCGCTCGGGCAGCCAGCGCGCGAGCTGGTCGGTCATGTTGTCCAGGATCGCGATGGATTCCGGCGAGTTGTCACCGGGGATGTCCTGGAGCAGGGCCAGGCCCTTGCGCGGGCCGGTGCTGTAGGCGTGCCCGGCGTCGGAGGCGATGATCGGCACGCCGAGCACCTTCTGTGCCAGCTCAGCGGTCTTGTACGCGGCCCACCGGCCGTTGCCCCGGACGCCGCACAGCCGCTCGATCAGCTCGTCCCATCCGGCGCGCCCGGTCTGCGTCGGGGTCAGGAACTCGCGCGGGCCGCCGTGCTCGGCGACCTGGCGGACGAGGTCGTCCCAGTGCGCGGCGAACTGGCGTACGTCGCGGTGCGCCCGGCGCTCGGTGCCGGTCGGCAGGCGCAACAGCATCGACGGCAGGCGCGGTCCCTGGCTCTCGGCGTAGGAGCGCAGCGCTGAGCCGAGGTGGTAGTAGGCGACGTGCCGCAGCACCAGCCACGCGCCGTCGGTCCGGCCGAACTGCCCGGCGATGTGAGCCAGCACGGGGTAGGCCGGGTCGATGTCCCCAGTCGCGACCTGGAGGTGGTGCCACTCGGCGTAGTGGTCGAGTCGCTGCCTACGGTCGCGGCGCAGGGTCACCGGGGAATCTCCTTGTCTCCGGCGGCCAGACGGCGGGCCATGTCGGCCTCGCGTTCGGTTCGCCGGGTCCGCGCGTAGCGCGTTTCCTCTGCCGCCTCGCGGCAGTTCTTCATGCCCTTGAGGGCGTAGTAGACGATGCTGATCCGGTAGCCGTCGGCCCGCGCCTTGGTCATCGGCGTGACGCCGTGGACGTAGGTGTAGCCGGGGAAGTAGGTCACCGTGGAGTCCATGCACGGCACGGTCACGTCGTACTCGGGCAGGTGCAGGTGCCCGCCGCGCACACCGCGCCGGACCACGGGCATCGCCGACCAGGTGGCGAAGTTGAAGCCGTCGCGGTGGTACGGAAGTTGTGCGGTGTCGTTGACGACGCCGGAGGTCCACAATTTCGCCTCGCCCATGCGCCAGTCCGGCAGCACGTCACCGAGGGTGGCCTGGTCCTTGGACACGATGTCGGGGTCGATGGTCTCCAGCGCCGCGCTGAACCGGTCGGCGTAGGACTCCAGCACGCGCTCCACGTCGGGCTGCTCGTGCGCGAGCGCGGCGAGCGTGCAGCCCTCCCGCAGGACGACGGGCCGCCGTGGTGAGAACCCGAACGTGCGCGAGCGCGAACGGTAGTTCTTCTGGCGGCCGAGGGTGGACTTGTCGAAGTCCACGCTCAACGCCGCGCGGCGCAGGGCGGCTGGCTCGTCCAGTGGCAGATACGCCAGCACGGGCGCGCCGGTCTCGGCATCATGGACCACGGTGCCGGGCGCGAGCAGAGAGGGCTCGCGCTCGGTCACCATCTCGCCGACGAGGTGGCTGGCCTGCTGCGGGGTCAGCACTCGGGGCAAGTACAGGCGTTCGAGCGGCGTGCTCACGGCTACGCCTGGGCGAAGGGGTTGACCGCCTCGGCCTCGGTGCCGGGCACGGGCTCCAGCTCGGCGTCGGCGGCCGGAGGCGTCTCGTTCGACCACTCGCTCAGGAAGGTGAGCAGCGCCTCGGCGTTGGACTCGACCCCGGTGGCCTCGCGGTAGCGTTCGAGGATGCCCTGTGCCCAGATGAACTGGGGGATCGGAAGATTGAGGATGATCAGCCGGGTGGCCTGGTCGGCGTACACGTCCTGGCGATCCTCGATGGTGTCGCCATCGACCAGGCCGTCCTCGCGCTGGCCCTTCTTCTTGGCGTCGAACTCGATGTGCTCCAGGCCCTCCTGCCCGAGGGCAATGAGGTCGTCCAGGTCTTCGCTGGAGTAGCCGGTGCCGTCCAGCTCTCCGCCCAGGTTGGTCAGCAGCTCGGCCAGCGTCTCTTCGTCCATCCCGCCCAGCTCGGCGGTCCGGTTGTCGGCGAGCACGATGCGGGTGGCCCGGTCGTCGTCCACGTCGATGACGTGGATCGCGACCTTGTGCCAGCGCGCGTCGTCGGGATAGCGCTCGGCGAGGTTGCGGATGGCGATGAGCGTGTGGTTGCCCGCCAGCACTTCCATCGGTCGGCCGGTGTGGGTGCCCTTGTTGACGACGATGGGCCGGTACTGGTCGTGCGCGAGCAGGCTGCGCTCGATGGCGGGCACGTCACCGCGCTTGGGGTTGCGGTGGAACAGCGCCAGCTCGGACGGGGCGGCAGAGGTCTTCGAGGCCATGACGCGAGGGTAGCTCATCGCCCTGCATGGGCGGGTGTTGTGCGGACACGACACTGCCCCGGCCCAGTGAGGGAAGCCGGGGCAGTGTCGCCGGTGTTCGGATATCGCCGGGTCTAAGAGTACGCATCCACCAGCAGCGCCGCCAGTGCCACGCCGGTGACGAGGTTGCCCTCCTCGTCGGCCCACTGGGCGCGCTGGGTGTAGGCGGTGGTGTGCTCGCCACCGTAGAGGTAGCCGTACAGCTCGCCGGGTGCCTGCGCGAAGGCGATCCACCACTCGGGCTTCCACCAGTTCGCGCCGAGGCCCTGTGCCTTGAGTTCATCCAGACCGGCCAGCAGCGCCGGACCCCACGCGGCGAGGTTGCCGAAGCTCAGGCCCCGGATGACCACGGCGAACCGACGCCACGGCGTCCAGGCGCTGGCCGAGGTGATCATGTCACCGGGGTTGGCGATTTCGTAGCGCGGGACCATCGGCCACGGGCCGTGCGGGCCGTCCAGGCCGTAGCCGACCGAGGGCATGCCGTAGCTGTCGCCTTCCCAGCGCGAGGGGTTGGCGATGTTGATCACCGCGACGATCTGGGGACCGGGCAGACCGGCCGCGCGCTGTTCCAGGTAGTCCGAGACCACCAGCGCGCCGAGCGAGTAGCCCATCAGGATGACCGGCTCGGGGCTGGTCTCCAGCAGCGCCTTGAGGTTGGCGAGACCGACCGCGCGGCTCTCCAGCTCGCTGGCACCGGCCAGGTCGCCGTCCGGGTTGGAGATGGTGACGCTGGCCGGGTAGTCCAGGTCGGTGTGGTTGATCGGCCGGGTGGTCTGCGCCACAGCCAGGTTGAGCATGTTGGTCGGGGTGCCAGCGACCTCGCCGGTGCCGCCGACGGTGATGACGCGAGTGATCACGCGGTAATCCTTCGGTTGGTGGATTTCTTGTCGATGAGCTTATTGCGCTGGGCGATGACCTGGCGCATCTCGTTGCGCAGGTGGGTGATTGCGCGCCGGTGGGCGCGTTCGTTCTCGGCGGCCCTGGTCTCGGCGAGCAGCAGCTGCTCGCGCAGCCCGAGGGCGTAGCAGGCGACGACGAACATGGGCTCGGCCCTGATCTGGCGGATCAGCCGGAGCGAACATCGCAGGTGCTTGGCCGTCTCCTCGGCTGTCCAGCCAGCGGCGGCCAGACCGGCCACGACCCAGGCGCGGTCGGGGCCGGTCAGCTCGGTAATGGGCATCCCGGCCAGCCGGACGTGTTCGATCAGGTTCTCGTCCGGCTTCCATCCCCGGACACCGAGCGGCGTGCTCAAGTGAAGTACTTCCTCACCAGTCCGTAGTGGGCTTCCAGGTGCAGGCGCGCCTCGTCCTCCAGCTGCTCCTTGGGGACAGGCTGGGTGATCAGCGGCGAGCCGATGTACCAGCTCGTCACCTGCTCCCAGTCGCAGCCCTCCTGCTCGCGCAGAGGGCAGAACCGCTTGAGGTGAGGCCTGCGCTCAGCGCTCACGACGCACCAGCTCCTCGTCGGCGAGAGAGCCCAGCAGCGAGGCCGCCGCGCTGAGTTCGCGGATGGTCTCGACCGGCATCTGGGACAGGTTCGCCAGCGCCTGCAGGATATCGCCGCGCATCACCGCTCCCAGCACGCCCATCGCCTTGAGGTTGTCGCCGATGCGCTTGAAACCGGCCGCCATCTGCGCGGCCAGCCGCTCGGCCTCGTCACTCGTCATCGGCATACGCCTCCATCAGCTCCTCGCTGGGGTGGGTGTGGAAGTCGGCCGCGATCAGCGCGTCGGCCATATCCCCGGCCGCGATATCCACGGTGGTCTCGTGCGCGAGCAGCGACAGCAGGAACGGCATCACGCACGCGCGGATACGCTCGCGATCCCCGTCCTGCCACAGCGCGATCTCCTGGTGGAAGTTCATCATCTTGATCATGCGCTCGTCGGTCATGATCAGGGCGCGCTCGCTGACGGTCGGGGTGCGCCACTCGCTGTCGTAGATGTAGAGGGCCAGGCACTTGTTGCAGGCCAGCACCGCGCCCTCGGGCGGTGCTGGCGGCTCGTCGCCTTCGGGGTTGGCCGGGCCGACACCACGGCCGCAGCCGGGGCAGATCAGTGCGTAGTTCTTGCTCATCCGGTAGTCCAATCGGTCTCGTCGGTGGGCGCGGCATCCAGGATTCGGGGCGACTCCGGCGCGCCTAGCCCGATCTCGCGCATGAGCGCGATGGCCGTCGCGGCGAAGTCCTCGTCGGGGATGGAGTGGACGATGCGGGTCGGGGCGAACAGCCCGAACAACTTCGCCTGGTGGCTCAGCGCGAGCATCACCTGCTGGGACGCCTTCGGGTCGCCAGCGGCCATGCCCGCGTACATCGCGCGGATCACGTCGCGGACGATGGCCTGCTGGTTGGCGATCAGATTCTCGGCCGGTTCCCGCAGGATGTCACGCAGGCCGTCGGTGATGTCGCGCGCGGCCTGCTCGCGCGAGATGCCGAGCTTGTCGGCCACCTGCGCGACCGAGGCCCCGGCGTTGCGCAGGCGAATCGCAGCGACTCGCCGCTCGGCCACAGCGATTTCGCGCTCCACGTCGGTCTCGGGCATCGGGGTCATCCTCCTTCGATCGCGCGCAGCTGTGAAGGGTCCACGCGGCGCACCACGGCATCGAGCACGTCCTGCGGGTGCTCGCTCGGGCTCCACTGCCCGAACAACTTGCTTAGCGCGTCGGGGTAGCTGTCCCCGATGACCATCACGTAGCCGTGCATCCTCGTGGTCAGCCGGTACTCCTGCCACACGCGCTCGGGGCGTGAGAGGTAGAGCGATTCGGCGTACTCGGCCTCGTACTGCAACTCGGCCTCCCGCAGCTCGGTGGAGGCCAGCACCATCACCTTCCCGTCCGAGTGCGGTACGCCGAGGATTACGAAGTCGGGCCGTCCGCTGCTAGGCATCGTCGCGGGCCTCCTTGCGCCGTGGAGCGCCTGCGACGGCGGCCAGCAAGGTCAGGGCCGCCCCGGACGCTCCCCAGCGCCACTCGCCCGTCCAGATCCACAGGATGAGCCCGAGGATCAGGCCGATCACCGCGATGTTGAGCACCAGCGAGCGCCATCCCAGTGGCGCGTCGTCCGGCGCGCTCACCGGGTCTCCTGGGTGTAGCACTGCTCGCAGGCGAGCGTGTCGCCGTCGATGTAGCCCACGCGCTCGCCCTCGTAGAACGGACGCCAGCAGTTCCCGCACTCGCCGTCGTAGTGCGCCTCGAACAGCGACGACGTGTCGCTGTGGGCCGGGATCGCGAACAGATCAGCCACGTCCCTCACCGACTTCCTCACTGGTTTGCCTTCTCGGCCGCACGCCGCGCGCGCAGCCGTTCCACCTCGGAGCGCCGATACAACACGCGCCGCCCGAAGTACTTCCTGGTCACCTCACCGCGATCGGAGAGCCGACGCAGCCACAGCACGCTCAGCCCCAGATACTCCGCAGCCTCGGCCGCCGTCATCCACCGAGACCGGTCGAACCGCAGCGACGACTTGAGCCGGGCGGGCTCGCCCGCCATCCTCGCCCGCGCCGAGACGATGCCCACCTCGTCGGTGGTGACGATGAACTCCGGTCCGAGCACCCGCCGCAGCCGAGTGGCGATCACCCTGGCGCTGCCCTGGTTCGGGCACAGCTTCACCGGTACATCCTCACCGCGCGCAGCGATCAGCACCTCACGCAGCTCGACCAGACGAAGGTCTTCGATCCGGTCACCGGGCTCGGCGAATACCGGCGTCGGCAGCCCCGCTGCGATCCTGCTGATAAACACCCGGTCAACGTCCATTCAGCAACCATAACACCCTCTGTTAACTGAACAAAACGCCCTGGTGGGGTGTCGTTGTGCGCCCAATTGGCGCAGCTCCGCTCGCACCCTGATCCTGCGCCTGTGCCTGCGGTAGCCGAGCGCGCGACGACCCCAAGGGAGGAGCGGGCGCGTCAGCCCTCGCGCGCACGTACGCGCGCGCGATACAGCATCAAATGTCAGAAGACAACCCCAACGTCAAAGGGGAAGGGTTGTCCTCCCTTGGGGTCGTCCAACCATCCCAAGGACAAGGGGAGGGGTCGTTGAAGAACGTCGTTGACGATGATCATAACAACGTTGTCAAGTTGATGGCTGATTCGCGCGCGCGCGAATGGCACACTTGATACCCGCTTGTCAAGAGTTATCGTTCGATTCATGGAACTCCACCGCCTCATGGACGAACACGGCTGGACGGTCAGCGCCAAGGGTTGCTGGGTCTACGGCAACCTGACCTACGGCACCATCAAGGGCATCGGCGCACACCGGATCGCCTACGAGCGCTGGGTCGGCCCGATCCCCGCCGGGCATGTGGTCCGCCATCAGTGCGACAACCCGCCGTGCATCAACCCTGCGCACCTGATCACCGGCACGCCGAGCCAGAACGTCCAGGACATGATCGACCGTGGACGCCATCGCGGCTTCATGGGGCGCGACCTGATCGACCGCTCCGCAGCCCGCATCACGCCGGAGGACGCCGAGCAGGCCGCCCGGCTGTACTGGGCCGGGGCCACGCCCTCGAAGGTTGCGAAGGCGCTGGGAGTGTCCAAGGCCGTGGCGCGGCAGATGATCCCGGACGGATGGCGCTGGGACCAGGTGAATCCTGATTGGGCTTGACGACACCCGCTCGCCGGGTATTTTTGTCGGGGTACGGCAGCAAGCCGTGACCACCAGGGAAGGAACCCGATGGACCCGAACACCGATCGCGAGATGCTGATCGACATCGAGGGCAACGCCATCCTCGTCTCCGGGGTGCTGCTCACCCCCGCCGACGCCACCGAGCTGCTGGCCCTCAACCACAACAACCGGCGCGTGCGCGGTGCCTACGTGCGCGGCCTGGCCGAGACCCTGCGGCAGGGCGAGTTCACCTTCAACGGCGCGACCATCGTCATCTCCGACGAGGGCCACCTGCTCGACGGACAGCACCGGCTCAAGGCCATCGAATCCAGCGGTGTGCCCGCGTGGACCCTCGTGGTGCGCGGCGTGTCCTCGGCGGCGATGCCCACCATCGACCAGGGCACCCCGCGCACGGCCGCCGACATCCTCAACTGGCTCGACGCCGACACCAAGAACGCCAAGCAGATGGCGGCGGTGGCGCGCGTGGTGATGCTGCTCCAGGGCAATCCCGAGTTCACCCGCCGTGAGTCGGTGGCCGCGTTCGCCCACGAGAACTCCGAACCGCTGGCGTGGGCCGCGACGCTCGGTGTCTCGCTGAGCAACGCCGCGCGCAAGACCTCGTTCCTGACCCTGCGGCAGGGCTCCCGCATGGGCGGCAAGTCCGCTGTCGCCGCCGCGATGCTGGGCACGCTGTGCTTCTACCTCGACAGCAGCGGTGCCCGGCGTGAGCACGTGGAGACCTTCCTGCGCCGCGTGATCGAGAACATCGCCGACGAGCACACCCCGAAGCTGATCCAGGCCGTGCGCCGCCGGTGGGCCGGTGACTCGCCGTTCAACACCGCCTCCAACAACTCCCGCGAAATCGCGACCGACCTGGACGTGGCGGTGAACGCCTTCAACGCCTGGATGCAGATGACCGACATGACCAAGCTCCAGGTGCGCCGTGACGGCCACGCCCCGGCCGACTGGTTCGAGGTCCGTCCCGCTGTCGTCCACACCCGGCGCACGTTCTAGCGCTACCGTCCGATTCACCCGACCCAAGGAGGAACCATGATCCGCACGCTCGCCGCCAGCGCGGCCGTAGCGACCGCTCTCGTCGCCGGAGGCGGCTCGGCAGCCGCCGAGGTACCCCAGGTGTTCCACGCGCCCATTCGGACGCTGGAGCTTCCGCTGAGGGACTACCGCGTCCTGACTCCGCTCCCGCTGCGCTGTGAGGAGGACGAGCCGTGCTGGGACTGCCGTGTGCACGGCAATCGCATCTGCGGCCCGGTCCTGCGGTCCTGGACCTGGGGACCGGGTGGCCACACCGGTAGCGCTGCACCGCTGCGCCCGGCCCCGTAGTCCGCCACCCACCATCCACCGAGGAGACCCCGTGCCCACCATCGTCACCCTGTCGGTGATCCACAACGACGAGCCCGGCTCCGGCCCGGCCATCGAGGCGACGCTCGCCCGCTTCCAGGAACTCCAGCGCGAGCACTTGTCCGGCCACGACCACGTGGACAGCGTGTCCGTGTCGCAGCAGCACTTCGATGAGGACTCCTGCGATGAGTGATCCGGT
>Ga0079224_100001094_pt1 | contig 29883 bp, 27 predicted proteins | sample Stecom2015_FD_80414 | JGI IMG/M metagenome (GOLD analysis project Ga0079224, IMG submission 80414) | Agricultural soil microbial communities from Utah to study Nitrogen management - Steer compost 2015 | ecosystem: Environmental > Terrestrial > Soil > Agricultural land | place: USA: Utah... | reverse complement strand
TAGTTGATGTACAATCTAAGCTTGCAAAGCTTGCTAAATCTCCTGCGATGAAAAAAGAAACAGCTGCTCGTAAGACATCTCGTCTTGCTAAGCTTGTTGCTACTGTAAGCAAATAATTCGCCAGAAAGATCCTTGATTTATATGAAAATGAACCCAAAGTATGTATAGTACTTTGGGTTTTTATATTTTAAGGAGTTCAAATGAAATCAAGTCTTATTCTTGTGATGTTAGTTTTTCTAACTTCATGTGGTTTACAATCTATCCCCCAAGCTAATAACCAAGTTGAAGCCGATTGGGCCGAAGTTCAAAACCAATATAAGCGTCGCGCTGATCTTATACCTAACCTTGTGAACACTGTTAAAGGGTACGCAAGTCATGAAAAAGAAACTCTTGAGGGGGTCATAGAGGCCCGCGCAAAGGCAACGTCAGTACAAATTGACCCAACTAAGCTTGATGCAAATTCACTACAAAAGTTCCAAGAAGCTCAAGGTGGACTTACTCAGGCCCTAGGTCGACTTATGGTCGTTGCTGAAAAGTATCCTGATCTCAAGGCCAATCAAAATTTTCAAAGTCTTCAGGCCCAGCTCGAAGGCACTGAAAACCGCATTGCCATTGCAAGACGTCGCTATATTGAAGGCGTAAGGGAGTTCAATAATCTCGTGACAGTTTTTCCCACAAGTTTAACTAACTCTCTTATTCATAAATTTGATAAGAAGCCTCAATTCAGCGTAAGTGAGGCAGAAACCCAAACTCCTGAAGTTAATTTCTAATGAAACTTCTCATTGCTCTTCTGTTCATGCTCACTTCTATGGTGAGCATGGGTCAAGACATAAAGATCCCACCTCTGCGCTCTCCAGTTATGGATGAAGCAGGCCTCATGCATCCAGCTCAAAAAAGAAAGCTGGAGGAAATGATTTATAAGCTCTACCAAAGTAAAGGTCCTCAAATTACAGTTCTCACTGTTAAAGATCTGCAAGGTTTAGCGATTGAAGATTTCTCAATACAAGTCGTAGAAAAATGGCAGCTAGGATTAAAGCGTGAAGGAAATGGTCTTCTTCTACTCATTTCCAAAGATGATCGAAAAGTTCGAATTGAAGTTGGACAAGGAATAGAAGGAGAGATTACAGATTTTGAATCTAATCAAATGATTCAACAGTATCTGGCACCATCTTTTAGAAGAAATGACTACTACACAGGTGTGGCCCAAGTTATTTTAACAGTGGCCCAAAAGTTTGGAATCAACCTTTCTCAAGGAAAGTTTGTTTCTCATTCTCGAGCTAACAAAAGAGTTAACTCTCCTCTTAACATAGCACTCCCCTTTATGGTTATAGTGCTCGTCGCTGTTCATCTCATGTTTAGTAAAAAGCCTCTTTTACGAGGACTTTTTAGCGGAGCGGGAATGGCGGGAGTCAGTTTATTCATGGTCCCAGTTTTAGGTGCAGGTATCCTCTTTGTCTTCATCATTGGTTTTCTTATTGGCCTACTCGGATTTTCAAATGTTCTCTTCGCTATTGCTGCTAGTTCCGGACGAGGACGTGGTGGATTTGGTGGAGGCGGATTTGGAGGCGGAGGAGGCTGGAGCGGCGGAGGCGGTGGCTTCTCCGGCGGCGGTTCTTCAGGGAGTTGGTAAATGAAAGCAATATTTAAACAAGAGGATATCGAATTAGTTGAGAATCAGATAAAGAAATTTGAAGCCAGTACCAAAGCTGATCTTCTAGTCGTTATCGCTGATTCTTCGGATCCCTATCCTGCAGCTCCGTGGAGATTTGGTTTTATTTCTACAATCATAATCTCTTTCATTTTTGCTTATTACATCGAATTTAATCATCCACTATTGTGGCCTTTATTCTTTTCCGTACTCATGGTTCTTTTCACTTGGGTCGGACATTTCTCATGGGCCAAAAGACTTACTCTTGCCTATTGGGAAGTTGAACGAGAGTGCAAAGAAAAAGCTATCGAACTTTTTCACACCTTAGGGACTTCACAAGTCTCTCACCAGGTAACGGCGATGATTATGATTTCTCTCTATGAAAGAGAAATTGAAGTTTTAGTGGATAAAAAGTTATCAGAAAAAATTAATCAGAAAGACCTCGATCACCTCATCGAACTCATGAAGTCAGAGTTTCAAAAAGGTAATTTTGCTGTTGGACTCGTTAAATCGATTCAAGCTTTTGAAGAGAAAATCCTTCTTGATTTTGGAGGAGCTGTTTGTGATGTGGCTTCATCAGAGCTTCATGATACTATTATTTTTATAAACGATTAGGGGCCTTTTAAGGCCCCTCTTTATTTACTTATTTTTATGCTCGTCAATGATGGTTTTAACCACTTCTGGTTCAGAGAGAGTTGAAACATCACCAATCCCCTCATACTCACCAGCAGCAATTTTTCTAAGAATTCTTCGAAGGACTTTTCCTGAGCGAGTTTTCGGAAGACCCGTTGTAATATGGATAACATCCGGAGAAGCAAAGCGCCCAATTTTCTCTCGAACTATTTCTTTGATATCTTCAATGAGAAGATCTGAATTTTTCTTTATGTCATAAAGGATCACATAGGCATAAATCCCCACTCCCTTAATGTCATGAGGCATACCTACAACAGCAGCTTCAGCAACATCATCATGCTCCATGATGGCCGATTCAATTTCGGCCGTACCTAAGCGGTGACCTGAAACGTTGAGGACATCATCAATTCTCCCCGTGACCCAATAGAAACCGTCTTCATCTCGACGAGCTCCATCTCCTGTGAAGTAAAGACCAGGGTACTGAGTAAAGTATGTCTCTATCAATCGTTTATGATCTCGATAAATAGTTCGAGAAAGACTAGGCCAAGGCCTTCTCATACAAAGAGCACCTTCAACATTATTACCTTTAAGTTCCTCGCCTGATTCAGGAGCAACAATGACAGGTTCAATTCCGAAGAAAGGGAAAGTAGCAGACCCTGGCTTCATTGGTGTAACTCCTGCAATAGGTGTTAATAAAATCCCACCTGTTTCTGTTTGCCACCAAGTATCCACGATATCGCAGCGAGATTCTCCAACAACGTCATAATACCATTTCCAGATTTCAGGATTGATTGGCTCTCCGACAGTCCCTAAAACTCTAAGAGATGAAAGATCATGTCTTTTAACATAATCATCTCCAAACTGCGCAAGGGACCTCAGAGCAGTAGGAGCTGTATAAAAAATAGAAACTTTTAAGTCTTGAACAATTCTCCAGTAGCGAGAAGCATCCGGATATGTGGGAACGGATTCAAAGAGAACAGAAGTCGCTCCATTTGCAAGAGGCCCGTATACCACGTAGCTGTGTCCCGTCACCCATCCCACGTCTGCAGTACAAAAATAAATATCATTCTCTCTAAGATTAAATATCGTTTTATGAGAAAAGCTTGCATAGCTCAGATAACCACCAGTTGTGTGCATCATCCCCTTGGGCTTCCCGGTAGAACCTGAAGTATAAAGTACGAATAGAGGATCCTCTGCATCCATAACTTCAATGGGAGCATAAGGACGATACTTCTCAATTTCCTCCTCATAAACAAGGTCTCGGCCAGGAACCATATTCACTGGATTCTTTGTTCTATGAACCACTAAGACATTTCTTACGAAGTCTAAATCTTTAACAGCTTCATCTGTAATTTTTTTCAGCGGGATAGTCTTACTGCCGCGAAGTCCTTCATTGGCCGTAATAATAAACTCTGCTTTTCCATCCTCTATTCTTCCTCTTAGAGCATCGGAAGAAAACCCAGCAAAGACCACTGAATGGATGGCCCCAATACGAGCACATGCGAGAAGTGAGTAAACAAGCTCTGGAACCATAGGAAGATAGATACATACTCTATCTCCTTTCTTTACACCTTGTGCCCTTAGTAAATTACTAAGCCTACAAACTTCTTCAAAGACTGTTTGATAAGAAAGATGTTCATAATCGCCGGGCTCATCTTTCGCCCAGATGAGGGCCGTTTTGGTTTTACGAAGAGGAAGATGGCGGTCAAGACAGTTGTAACTTGCATTAAGTTGCCCACCTGCGAAGCAATGGTAATTAACTCCAAAGAAATCCCCCGACAAAGCTTTCTTCGGTGGAGTCACCCAATCTAAATTCTTAGCAACATCTAACCAAAAATTTTCTGGATTACTAATCGATTGATTATAAAGCTCTTGATAATGGTCAAAATCTCTCAGACTGTGGTGAGAATTATTGTCCTGATTTGGAAGGATCGTATTGCGAGTCATAAACTCTCCTTTTTAATGTAATATAATCTTGCCATCAAGCGCCCTACATTTCCAAGTTTTGTATGTTAAAAAATAATCGATGCAATACTTTAATATCCAAATGGCATCTCAACTTTCAGGCGTCGCTTCAGCAACTATCAGAGCATGGGAGAAAAGGTATCAAGCTGTTTCTCCCAAGCGAGCTGAAAACAAACACCGCCTCTACTCTGAAAAAGACATAGAGAAACTTAGCCTCTTAGCAAAACTAACAGAGTTTGGGCAAAACATTGGTAAGATTGCCCGGCTTGATTTAGAAGAATTAAAAAACGTCTACTCAATCCTGATGAAGAAACCTTATCACCAAGAAGACCTTATATCTCCGCGCAGGGAGCGACTCAACTTTGACAAGACTTTAATTAGCCTTAACCTTGCGATTTCTTCATTTAAAGTAGATATCCTTTCCCACGAACTAAAAAAAATAAGACAGGCCATGACTTCTAAAGAAGTGGCCCTCAATATACTTCCTTCAATTATTAGTATGATCGAAAATGGGAAACATTCAGAGGGCCATCAGCATGCATTAAAACAAATAACCTCTGAACAATTCTCTCCTTACCTTGCTGAATACGAATATCCTTTTGCTGATCAACCTCCAATCATTTTGGCCAATCCCACAAACGACCCGCAGAAACTTTCTACCCTGGGGGGCGCTCTTCTTTGCATGCACTATGATAAGAACTTTCTAAATCTTGGAAGAGCTATACCGGCAAAGATTCTTGCTGATCTGACTAATCTCGTGAAAGCAGAATCTATTATTTTGGAAGTGACCCAGTACCAAATTAACAATGAACATAACCTCGATCACTATCTTGATGAACTAACGCGCTTGCAACAGCAAAGACTCATGCGCATTTACATCCATGGCCCACGTCAATTGCAGCAAAGCATCACCCGTAAGAACTGTTATTTTATTCAAAATTTACAAGAATTAGATGAAGTTCTTCTGCGGGGCCAATTGTAAGGTTTTTTAAGATTGTAAAAATAAATCAAAATATTTACAAAAAAATAACTTGTTTACTTTCCTCTCCTATAAAAAAGTATTATCGTCTTGTATCCGAAAATTTTTGGTAAGAGGTAATCATGTCCAAATCTAATGTTCTTGTTCTACTGGTGGCAATGGGGCTAACAACCGCATCTTTTGCTCAAACAACTAAAAAAACGTCTGCTACTCCAGCTAAAACTGAAGCTGCAGCTAAACCAGCTGCTACTTCTTCTGAAGTAGATGAGGCCGATCAGCTTATTACAAACCGTCGCCTCAGAGCTTCTTCTGGTTCACTTTCTAAGTGGTCAGCAGCTCTTTTCTTCGACTACTCTGGTGGTTCGGTTGCAGATCCTATGAGAGCTGACAGACCAAACATTATTGCTGGTCCTGAGAATCTTCTTCTTCAAAACCTTAGCTCAAGCCTTGGTATCAGATACCGTGCAACTACAAAAGATAGCTTCACGCTTTCTGTTGGTGCATTCATGTCAACTCCGTTCCATGATAAAGGTGCAAGAGTTGGTCAGGGTAACACTCCACAAGCAGAAGCTTTAAGAAGATCATTCAAGAAAAACAACCGTGAGCTAACTGTATCTGATCCTTCAATCGGTTATACTCACCTTGATAACTTCGGTGGATGGCAGTCAGTAACTTCGACATCTTTCACTTATATTACAAACTCTGAGCAAGATAGAGCTGGTTACAACTCAAGCTTCTACTTCGGTCAAACGTTTATGAGAGATCTTGGTAACACTGGCTTCTCATATGGTGCTGCTGTTTCTTGGACACGTTATTTCCACGATAAAACAGAACAAGCTCTTGCAAAAAACACAGTTGGTCTATTCCCAGCTGCTGAGTACGTGATCAACGATACTTTCAACCTAAGAACAGTTTTTGGTTTTCAGTATTACGGTCAAACAAGAGAACAAGCTAAGGATGACACTTGGACAAAACGTAAAGTTTACCAGTCTGTTGGTTTAGGAATTTCTGTAACAAGAGATATCTTCCTTTATCCAAATATTCAGTTCATTCCAAGCGATATCAGATCAGATCTTACAAACATCGCGATCTCAGCTAACATCAACGTATTCTAATATAATAGTTTAGTTTGTTTCGGATATAAGGGCCTCGAAAGAGGCCCTTTTTTTTTGTGAATTCTAACGACGAATTGAACCAAAGCGAGTGGAGAGAGCGGCTGCCCACTGCTGATCAAATTTGTTTTCGGCATTTCTAATGAAAGTTACACCAATGTTGAGAGCAAGATAACTTGAGACGGCTACTTGTAGTCCTGCACCACCATAAGGATTCACTAGAAGTGGGGAGTCCTTCGTTTCTTTCACTCCTGCAGTCGTAATTTCAGTCTCTCCTTGCGAAGCTCTAGCACCTGTTCGGACATAGATTCCCACGAATTTATGAAGAGGAAGAGTGGATCTTATCCCGACACTAAGGCGGTTACTGGTATCATCGACCTTCTTATCCTGAGACTGGTAAAATTCGTTAGACTTTGTCTGCGTAAGTTCTGACTCAAAAGAGAGCTTATTAAGTCCATAAAGAAGTCTTGCCCCGTAGGTCCCTCTCGTCACGTACTTTCCAGGACTCGGATAGGCCACGTAGGAAGTTTCTAGACCATAAAGAGGCTCAATGGTGAATTTGGCCTCCTGAGATTGCGACCAGGAGATAATGGGAGTTGAAACTAAAATAAATAATAATAATTTTTTCATAACTCTATTTTACGGGACTAGCTTAGTTTATTTCTAGGAGGTAGGCTTTGCCTCCAGTAATATTTGCGGTATCCAGGAAGACTATGAAAATTAAGCCTTTTCTTCCCCTTCTTCTCTTTGTCGCCCTCTTTCTAGGACTAGGCCTCTACTATCAGGGGCTAGGTGTGCCCTTTGCTTTTTATCAAATTCCTGCACCTGTTGCGGCACTACCTGCTGTTATTCTTGCTTTGATTCTTGCTAAGGGAAAATTTGATCATCGGATAGAGACGTTTATTAAAGGAATGGGTGATAATAACGTCATCTCAATGTGTCTGATCTATCTCCTGGCAGGAGCTTTCAGTGCCATCACCAAATCCACTGGCCCGGTGGAAGCTGCGGTTAATTTTGGTTTAAGCATCACTCCTCTTAACTTTGTATTGCCTGCAATTTTTATTCTTTCATCAATTCTCTCTCTTGCAATGGGGACATCAATGGGTACGATTTCAGCGATCGGCCCCATTGCTCTTGGAATCTCCCAAATGACTGGACTTAGTGGTCTGCACTTATTTGGTGCTCTGATAGGAGGTGCAATGTTTGGTGATAATCTCTCCGTTATTTCCGACACAACAATTGCTGCCACAAGAACTCAGGGAGTAAAGATGTCTGACAAGTTTAAGGCCAATTTAAAACTTGCTCTACCTGCCGCTCTCCTTACTATTTTTTATCTCTATTTACAGTCTACTCCTGTAGAAAGTATTGAAGTTGGCGCTTATTCGATTACTAAACTTCTTCCCTATGTTCTTCTCCTTTTACTTGCCCTCATGGGAGTGAATGTCTTTATCGTTCTTTTCGTCGGAATAATTTCAGCAGGTCTCGTAGCTATTATCTCTCTTGAGAATTTTTCCTTTATTACTTTTTCCAAACTTATTTTTGATGGTTTCAAAGAGATGCAGGAAATCTTTATTCTTTCGATGATCATGGGTGGACTTGGTCAGATGATGAAAGAGCAGAATGGGATTAACCTTATAAAAGATGCTCTTAAAAGAATGACTTTGTTTTTAGGACGTAATGAAAGTCTTCATCGTTTCTTTACAGAGCTAGGACTTGCCTTAAGTGTGACTTTAGCAAACCTATGTGTGGCCAATAACACTGTGGCCATTCTTATCTGCGGTGATTTTTTCAAAGAAGTCGCAAGAACTGAAAGTATTTCTCCTCGAAGAAGTGCCAGTATTTTGGATATCTTTTCTTGTATAACTCAAGGGATGATTCCTTACGGTGCGCAGATACTTTTGGCGAGCCAGCTTGCTGGTATTGGACCACTGGAGTTGTCTCTTAACGTGGTTTACTGCCAAATTTTAGCTTTTGTGGTTATTCTCAACATGCTCTATCGTTCAAGACTACAAGCTAGAGGTAGCACTGATTGAGATCAGGGGCTTCCCCAGTCGTTTTGAAGAAGAGATCTTGATAATAATTATACCAGCCCCGTAGCTCTTGAGCATACATAGCATGACCATCGTAAGTTTCAGGACTCGCTACACCCGTCACTCGTGCAAAATCAACCTGCTCTCTCATCAGTTGGATTGTATTAATAAGTTCAATTTGTGTAGAACATGCTTTGAAATACGCAAACTTTGCAACAGCTTCTCTCATTTCTTTTAACTCTGTTGAGAGATGATCTCGTGCCTGGCAGTTGCGTTGATTCTGCATACAGAGTTCAGAGTTTTTTTGAATTGTTAGATCAACTGTAAATGGACTTTGCTCAATCCTCGTTAGTTCTTGAGTGCTTGGTTCTTTATCGGTGATTTGTTCTACAAAAGTTACAAAATCGGTCGCGTTCAGATCTAAAGAGGCCTGGGCAATATCTTGGTGGGACATATTGTCCAAATAGACAGAAAGTAGTGAAGCGCATCCCCTACTCAGGGTGGTCTTCAAAGGACCTTTATAGTCTTGAAAACTCTGCTCAATAGGCTTCGCTCCTTTTTTGATCAATGTAATGGCCATCTGTTCATTCACTTTCTGTAACTGACTTGAGCACTTCGATGCCAAATAGTTATGGAGCTCAGATGCCCCCTCTAAGTTTTTGTTTCTAGTGGCTTCCTGAAGAGAAGCAAAGGTTCCAGAGTTGATGGCCTTTACCACTTCTTGATCAGCTTCTTGATACACTTCTTCTTGTCGCTGTGGGGAGTGGTTTGAGCAACTAAAAAAATAAACGAGTACAAGAAAATTCAGATATTTCTTCATGCTTTTAGAAAAGCAAAATGAAGGCCAGTAAATGAACATAACTTGAGTGGTGCAATCATAAAAGATTGTCCTACTGGCCAAACAATGACTCCAGATAATACAGACTAATCACTCAATTAAAAAAGCCTTAAAGTTAAGAAAGAAAAAACAAAAGGAGTTTTTATGACAAAATACATACTAGACCCATCTCATTCCAGTGCAAACTTCAGCATCAAACATATGATGATTTCAAAAGTCAAAGGAAGCTTTGATAAATTAACGGGGCAATTTAATTATGACCCGCAAAATCTTGAATCATCTCATGTTGAAGCAACCATTGAAGTTGCAAGCATCAATACCCGTGATGCTCAAAGAGATACTCACCTAAAGAGTGGAGATTTCTTTGATATTGAGAAGTATCCCCTCATTTCATTTAAGTCTTCATCTTTTAAGAAAGACGGTGATAATCTTCTTATTGCAGGTGACCTTACCATTCATGGAGTTACTAAAGAAGTAACCCTTACGGTAGATGGACCAAGTACAGAAATGAAAGACCCTTGGGGAAATATGAAAATAGGTGCTTCGGCCACTACAAAAATTAAGAGAAAAGACTTCGGTCTTGAATGGAATGCGGCCTTAGAAGCAGGTGGCGTTCTTGTAGGAGAAGATGTCGAGATCTCTTTAGACGTTCAGTTTACTAAAGAAAACTAATACGGAGGCATTATGCTTACCTTAAGAAAGTCCGGAGAGCGAGGTTTTGTAAATCATGGATGGCTTAAAACTTTCCATACCTTCTCTTTTGCGAATTACTACGATCCAAATCACATGGGATTCAGATCTCTTCGAGTAATAAATCAAGACACAATCGATGCAGGCACCGGATTCGGTGCCCACCCTCATCGAGATATGGAGATTATTACATATGTTACTAAGGGCGAGCTTGAGCATAAAGACTCAATGGGGAATGTGACTAAAATCGTTCCAGGAGAAGTTCAGCGAATGAGCGCAGGAACTGGCGTTATACATTCTGAATACAGTATTTCAAAAGAAGAAACTGAGTTGTTCCAAATTTGGATTATTCCAGAAAGCGAAGGCGCAAAACCAAGTTATGGCCAAAAATCTTTTAAAAATGAGATTAGCGCCAATGATAAAGTTCTCGTTGTTTCAAGAGACGGAAGAGATGGCTCTATATCAATTAAGCAAGATGCTGATCTTTACATTTCAAATCTCTTATCTGGACAAGAGACAAACTTTGAAGTTCGATTAAATAGAGGGGTATGGATTCAAGTGGTCAAAGGAAAAGTTAATATCAACGACCGAATGGTAAGTGCCGGTGATGCTTTATCAACCGAGGATTCTCAGCTTCTCTCGATAAAAGCTCAAGAAGATTCAGAGCTGATGATATTTGATCTTGCCTAAAAGGACTGATAGTGGACTTAAATGAAATTAATATTTTTGTAAAAGTGGTAGAGATTGGCAGTTTCATCGGAGCGGCCCAAGCTCTCGATATTCCTAAGTCCACTGTTAGTGCAAAAGTTTCTTCTCTAGAAGAAAGACTAGGTGTCACACTTATTAAAAGAACCACTAGAAAACTTCATATCACTGATGTTGGTCAAGAGTATTATGAACAATGCCGTAATGCTCTCGTGCAAATTAATGAAGCTGAAAAACAAGTTACAGTTGATCAATCGATACCTTCGGGATTATTACGGTTAAGTGCTCCCAGCGAATTAGGTAATGCACTTCTCCCCTCTCTCATTTTAGAATTTAAGAAAAAGTATCCACAAGTAAACCTCGAAGTTATTTTAACGGATCGAAATGTAGATTTTATTGCTGAAAGAATAGATCTTGGAATTAGAGTCGGAGTTTTAAAAGATTCAAGCCTTATAGCTAAGAAACTTGGAAATATTTATTTTGCTCCTTTTGTTGGTCCTAAATATTTAAAGAATCATCCAACTCCTAAAACCCCTCAAGATATTGAACAGCACCATACAATTATTTTTTCTCCAATTGGAGAAAAGTGGGAGTTTAACTCTCAAAAAAATTCCCAAGTAGTTAAAGTCAACTGTACGACAGAGATTAACGACTTAAATCTTATCAAGTCTCTCACCGCTGCTGGTCTCGGAATAGCACTGCTTCCAACCTTCCTTTGCTTGAACGAGGCCAAATCTGGAAAGCTTGTTCGTATTCTTAAAAAGTGGCGTTCTCAAGAACGACCTGTTCATATCATTTATCCGTCTCAAAAGTTTGTCTCACCTAAGATCCGCGCCTTTATTGATCTCGCAACAGATACTTTGAAAGCGAGTCTTGAAACCGCTGAGCTTTAATCTAGATTTTCTTCTGTAATGATTTGTGCTCCTCTTGTTAGAAATCTGTGGATGGGGCACTTCTCTGCAATCTGAATTAAGCTAGCTCTTTCTTCCTCAGTAAGTTCACCAGTAAACTTAATAGATCTTTTCATCTTATTAACTTCTCCCTCTTCAATGATATCAATCGTGACATCGACTGATTCTAAAGGGATCTTCTTTCTCTTTGCATACATTTCAACAGTAATGACGGTACAGCCGGCCAATGCTACCTCAAGATACTGATGAGGGTCTGGAGCAAAATTGTTCCCACCTAATTTTTTCGCAACATCCGTATTAACTAAAAAATCACCCGTTTCTATTGCATAAGTATAGTTTGAAATTTTTTTGGAACTTAAAACACTCATATTAACTCCTTTCTTCTTTCACTGTATTGTATCAAAAAATGATTGGTGAATGGGCCTCATTTTTAAAACTTAAAATCCCATATTAATGTATAATAGGCCCATTAAAGAGATATTGGAGCATAACTATGAATTATCAATTTATTATTTCTAAGTCTGATAACGGTATCGGTCATATCACTCTTAATTCTGAGAAAACTCTTAATGCCCTTAACCAAAAAATGGCAGAAGAAATGATTGATCTACTCAATCAATGGGAGAATGATCCAAATATTTCCTGTATCTTTTTGGACGCTAGCGGCGAGAGAGCTTTCTGTGCGGGGGGAGATATTAAAAATCTTTATCTTGCTCTCAAAGATCAAAAAGAAGAAAAGATCAATCAGACATGCCTGAATTTCTTTATAACTGAGTACACTCTTGATTATAAAATTCATACATATTCAAAACCTATTATTTCTTGGAACACTGGTATTACCATGGGTGGAGGTATGGGCCTCATGAATGGTGCAAGTCATCGTATCGTGACTGAAACCTCTCTACTTGCCATGCCAGAAGTTTCCATCGGCCTCTACCCGGATGTCGGAGCGACCTATTTCTTTAATAAGCTTCCTCCTGGTGTTGGAAAGTTTCTTGGTGTTACAGGTGCTCGCTTCAATGCAGGAGATGCTCTCACTCTCGGTCTTGCTGACTTCTTTGTAACAAGTCAGCTGCGAGAAGAAGTTCTAGCAAGTTTAAAGAAAATTTCATGGACGATCTCTCGCACAAATAACGATTCTCTAATTAAAGATTGTCTTAAAAGTTTATCATCAAAAGATTTACCTTCACCTTTCAGTCAACCTTACCTTTCACATTTTGCAAAACTTGCTTCTGTTACAGAGATTAATGATTTTGAAGAAGTCATTAAAGACTTTCCTCAAGATGAGTGGATTCAAAAAAGTATTGAGACCTTCAAAAAAGGCTCCCCTACTTCCGCCGCCATCATTTTAAAACAGCTCGAACTAGGTAAAGATTTGACTCTCAAACAAGTTTTTATGTCGGAGCTTAACTTATCTGTTCATTGCTCTTTAAACGCAGATTTTCCTGAAGGCGTAAGAGCGCTCCTCATTGATAAGGACCAAAGTGCAAAGTGGTCTCCTGCCTCAATTGATCAATTGACTCAAGAAGCAGTGAGTTCATATTTTATTCCTCTCTGGAATAAAGATGATCACCCTTTCAGGGCCTGGAACTGAATTAATATTAAATGAGTTCACAAAAATTAACTCTGTAGTAGACTCTTACACATTCTCAAAGGAGTTCTGATGACAGATAAGAAAAAACTCACGACTATCCAAGGGGCTCCGGTCTCTGATAATCAAAATGTGCAAACTGCTGGCCCTCGTGGACCAATGCTTCTTCAAGATGCTTGGTTCCTAGAAAAGCTATCTCATTTTAATCGTGAAGTTATTCCAGAGCGTCGTATGCATGCTAAAGGATCTGGAGCTTACGGTACATTTACTGTGACTCACGATATTTCAAAATATACTAAAGCTAAAATCTTCTCAGAAATTGGAAAGAAAACAGATCTATTTGTTCGCTTCTCAACAGTGGCCGGTGAGCGTGGAGCCGCTGACGCAGAAAGAGATATTAGAGGATTTGCCGTTAAGTTTTACACAGAGGAAGGTAACTGGGATATTGTTGGAAACAACACCCCTGTTTTCTTTTTCCGCGATCCTCTTCACTTCCCTGACCTAAACCACGCAGTTAAACGCGACCCTAAAACTAATATGCGTAGTGCTCAAAATAACTGGGACTTCTGGACACTTCTTCCGGAAGCTCTTCATCAAATCACCATCGTTATGAGTGATCGCGGGATCCCTAAAAGTTACCGCCATATGCACGGATTCGGTTCCCATACTTTCAGTTTCATCAATGATAAAGATGAGCGCTTTTGGGTAAAGTTCCATTTCGTGTGTCAGCAAGGAATTCAGAATCTTTCAGATAAGGAAGCTGGAGTTGTTGTTGGACAAGATCGTGAAAGTCACCAAAAAGATCTTTTTGAAGCGATTGAGAAAGGTGACTTTCCTAAGTGGAACCTTTGCGTTCAAATCATGTCTGAAAAAGAAGCTGAGAAGTATCGCTTCCATCCTTTCGACCTCACTAAAGTTTGGTCAAAGAAAGACTATCCTCTTATCCCTGTAGGAGTGATGGAGCTTAATAGAAATCCTGAAAACTATTTTGCTGAAGTTGAGCAGGCGGCCTTTAATCCAGCTTCCGTTGTTCCTGGTATTGGTTACTCTCCCGATAAAATGCTTCAAGGAAGACTTTTTGCTTATGGAGATGCTCAACGTTATAGACTCGGAATTAACCATCATCAAATTCCAGTAAATGCTCCTCGTTGTCCAGTAAATAGTTATCACCGTGATGGTGCAATGAGAGTTGATGGTAACTATGGTGCAACTAAGCACTATGAACCAAATAGCCTTGGACTTTGGCAGGATCAACCTAACTTTAAAGAACCACCTCTAAAACTTAAAGGTGATGCTTACCAATGGGATTTTAGAGAAGATGATGAGGACTACTACACTCAGCCTGGTGACCTATTCCGTTTAATGACTCCGGAAAAGCAAGCTGTACTTATCGAGAACACTGCAAACAATATGAGTAGTGTCTCTAAAGATATCAAAATTAGACATATTAAAAATTGTCTTAAAGCTGATAAGAACTACGGTGAAGGGCTTGCCAAGGCCATGAATATTTCAATGAGCGAAATTAATTAATCTAATCGAAGGGGAGATTTATCTCCCCTTCTTTCTTGTTAGAGCAATTTTTAAACCCAACTTTAAAAAATTAAAATAATTTCTCACTTGAGACTTACCTTTAAGTTGAAACGTGCTTTTTGTAATTAAGAAATCCATAACTTCTTTTCGTCCAAAAGTTTTCGCCCAATCAAAAGCAGTCATTCCTGCATCATTAACACGATCAATCTCTGCTCCATAAGAAATGAGGAGATCAATCATTTTGATATTACCTTTGAAACAGGCCCCCATTAAAATGGTATTGCCTACTAGATCAGAAGAATTAGGATCCGCTCCTCCTCTAAGAAGAGCTTCAGCGAAAATATCTTGTCCATTGTAAACAGCAAGCATCAGGGCCGAATAACCTTTGTGATTTTTTTGATTAAGGTCAAAGTTTGGATCACTCTTTAACAGCTCCGCAAATTCTGCAAGGTCCCCTGCTCTAGCAAAGTCAAAAATGGAGGGGCCTTCAAATGTTTTTTTATAATCTTCCCACTTCCTCATGACTCCTCCACTGAAAGCTATCACTTACTCAAACAACCTTAATCAAAACTAATGTATAGGTTTTAGACACTAGATAGATTGTACCTAGATTTTCTTCTTCTTTCCCCTAAAACCTAACAATCTGTTAAATTCCACGAAAGCAATAATTTAATAGCAGGTTAGCTCTATGAAAAAAACTCTTATTATTTTAACTCTCATGACTCTATCCCTTCAGTCTTTTGCAAGGACTGGACAGAAGGCCATCTACGGGCAATTTGATAATGAGTTTATTACCAACAATTCCCCTACAAACTTAAAACATATGGCCACAGGGATTTCCTTAATTGTTCCTAAGAAGAACATTAGACGTTACGACAAAAATACTAAAGTGATTAATGCGAGAGAATTATCTCGAGTGGGAAATATTTGTCGGAGTGAAAGATTTTCTGACAATTTAGCATCTCCTGGAGGCTGTACTGGTTTTCTCGTTGCTCCCAACCTAGTGGCGACTGCTGGTCATTGCATTAAAGACAAGAATGATTGTAAAAGAATGAATATGGTTTTCGGTGTAACAGTTGCTAAAGAAATAGAATCAGGATTTCAGATTGCAAACAACAATATTTATAGCTGTAAAAAAATCATTAAAACAACTAGTACTAATGAACTTGATTTTGCCCTTATTCAACTTGATCGAGATGTGCAGGCAAGACATATTTTTGAATTAGGTGATGATGCTGAACTGACGACGAAATCTTCTGTATATATGATGGGTCATCCAATGGGTCTTGGTGTCACCTATACAGAACCAGGCCCTGTTGTATCCACTATCTCCAACTCTTTATTTAGAGCACGAATTGATTCGTTTGGTGGTAACTCAGGTTCACCAGTTATTGATGAGGAAAGTAATAAAGTCGTTGGGATTTTGAAAGGTGGACAAGATGATTTCATAAAAGAAGATGGTCGCTGTACACGCTTTGCAAGATATAACTCAGGGAGTGAAGTGGTTTCAAGAATTAATCTTATTAAGGATTCTTTGGAGAAATAAAAAAAAGCCCCGTATTACTACGAGGCTTTTTATGGTGCCCGCTCGCGGAATCGAACCACGGACACAAGGATTTTCAATCCTTTGCTCTACCGACTGAGCTAAGCGGGCATATCGGAATCAAAAGTTTACTTCTAAAAAAGTGATCTTTAAGTTAATGTTTCAAAGCGTTTTCGTCAACGAGTATTTACAGTTAATTAAAGATTTTTTTAAGGATAGTCATGCTTGCCCAAGTTATTACTACAGAATTGTCTCTTCCGTGGTGTACCGTGAATGCCTTGGCCTTTATTCCCTCTAAGGAGGCTCGTTCTGAATGGGCCCTTTTTACGCATGGCTACACGAGTCACAAGGGAGATTGTTTAAATTGGGCCACCCGCATGAGCGAAGCCGGAGTTCCTTGTATTATCTTCGATCAGCCCGGGCACTATCTTGGTAGCTTTAATGAAGTAGAATCTCTTGAGGACTTTAAAAATCATCTCCACGAGCTCTTTTCAGTGGCCTTTATAAGACTCAATCAATTGATGGAGCAGAAATTCGGAATCGGAAACGTTAATCCATGCCAAACGATTATACTGGGCGGACATTCTCTCGGGGCCTACAGCGCCATCAGGGCCCTTGAGCTTCCAGAGTTCTCCCAAATAAAGAGAATTGCCGTGGGTGTTGGTATCGGTATTAGCCAGCATCAATCAACTCACCTCTTTGAAACTTCTTTTTATGAGAAGACGCTCTCTATCAGACGACAACTGGTAAGCCCTACTCTCGATACCAAAGCAGTCTTTGCTTGGTTGAAAGATCAAAAAGAAAATATGACGATCTCGAATCAAAGAATCCATTTAATTACTGGTGAAGATGATCTTGTTGTTGGACGTGGTGGTATGCAGGCCTTTACTGAGGTATTAGAGGCCAATGGTAACGCTGTTACCAGCGAAGCCCCTAAAAGACTTCCCCATCACGAACCTGGGGGAGCAGCTCCTCACCTCTATGCATTTTTAAAAAACCATTTCGGTTGGAAATAAACCCGATAGTTATAGTTTTAAGATCAAATAGCCGATTAATAGATAATGAATCGTCTCATACCTTTCTGTTTATTAATCCTGCTCCTGATCGGCTGTGAGTCTGACTTCAGTTTCGTAAATTTTCAACCACCTAAGCCTGCTACGCCTCCCTTTACTCTAGGGATAACTAAGATTGGGGATTTCCTTGATCCTGGAAGTTCAAATACCTTGCAAGCAGCGACTCAAGATAAAGAGGGCAATATTTATTCCTTTTTGAATTTCAATGGAAGTCTCGACGGTGTGACGACAGGAAAGGAAGATGTCTTAATCCAAAAATTTACTCATGACGGAGAACTTCTTTGGCAACGACATATCAATTCTTCTCTTGAAATGATTCAAGACAACTCAGAAGATGAATTACCTTCAATTATTGTGTGGAGTGAGAAAGATAAGGCCGTCTATTTTGTGGCCAGTACCCAATCTTCTTTAATCGAAAATAACACTACAAAAGAATTTGATATTTTCTATGGAAAAATTTCTCACACAGGAGAAATACTTTGGATTAAGCATCTTGGTGAAACCTCTGTACAAGATTCTTCTCAAGATGAAAGAGGACTTCATTTAATAATTCCACCAGACGGTTATCCTCTCATAAGTTTTCAAACAAAAGGTCATTTATTTGAAACAAATGCTGGAGGAGATGACGTTGGAATATTTAAAATCAATCCTACTACAGGAGAGATTGTAAGGGCCCGTCAGCTAGGAGCAGACAGTCTTCTGGCCTATGGTAATGCAAAGGGTATCACTGTTGACGGCTCACAGGATGAAAGAACTATCGAGGGAAATTTTGACCTCGATGGTGATAAGGCGGTACTACCTATTAGAACAAAAAGCTCGCTGATAGAGTCAATCAATAGCAACACTAATTACATTGCCTATGCTGTCTTTACTAAGGATTTAGAAGTCGAAATAATTAAGCATTTAGGACTTGAGTCTTACCAAGAATGGAAAGACAAAGAACAGTTTACTACTGGAACTATCGATCTGGATAATCAGGTGAGATCCGTTGTTGTTCTTGGTCCAAAAGATTATTTAATAGTAGGTAAAACTCGCGGTAATCTTGCTGATATAAGTGCAGGTATAGATGACATTTTTTTTATTCGTTACCAAAACCATAAAGTAAAATTCATTAAGCAGTATGGCCAATCCATTCTCCCTCAGGCCATTCATTCTGAACAAGTTAGACAGATTTTCAAAGACAAAGATGGAAACATTTATTTCAATGGACACACAAGAAGCTCAATCTTTACGTCGGGTGTAACTAGCTATAGTCCCTATATTATAAAAATTGATAAAAATGCCAATATTCTAGCAGCCTATCAATTAAGTATTGATTCATCAGAGGAAATTGACTTTGATGTCGGCAACGTTACTTCAGGAAATAATTTTTTTATTGCAGAAGATGGCATCATTTTGAATCTTAACGAAGGAACTAACAAGGAATCATATCTCTGGAAGTTACCTAAACTTTGAAAGTTATTTTTGCTTTAAGGTTTTTAATCCAACCAATTTTCCCTGGCCGCTCAAACACTGTTCCTTGAAAAAACTTCTTAACCCCTCGCTTACTCATCATATCCAACTCATTAATAATTAGCTGTGGATCGCGCTGAAGCCATTCAATAAAGCGAAGAGAGCGAACACTCATGAATTCTTTTATATCCTTAGTTTTCAGAAGTTTTTTATTCCAAGGACAGACATCTTGGCAGATATCACAACCAAAAATTTCGCCCCTACTCTTTTCGTAACCAGGAGGAGGAGCAGCTTCTTTCATCACTTCAATAGTGAACGTAGAAAGACAGAGATCGGCTTTAATCGTTCTAGAAGTAGGATCAATGGCTAAGGTTGGACAAGCATCAATACACAAAGAGCATTTACCACAGTGATCAGGTGAGACTTCTTTACTTTCAATATTTAGTTTTTGATTGAGAAGAAGAGATCCAATAAGAAAGTAGCTTCCGTGCTCCCGAGAGATAAGCATCGAGTTTTTACCAAACCAACCAAGCCCTGCTCGATAGGCAAGATCTCGTTCGAGTATCGGTTGTATATCTAGGGAAATTTTAAATTCTAAGTTTGTAAGAAGAAGAGTGTTAAAAAGAATTTTCAGACGTCTTGCTATCTCAAAGTGATAGTCCTCGCCATCAAAACCTACTGCATACCCTGCAATATCAAAGTTATTTCTATTCAACTGATATTTTTTTTCTTCTTGATAACTAAATAGGAAAACAAGAGCAGATTCAAACTCTGGATAGACTTTCTTAATATCACTTCTAAGGTCTCGACGATGATCCTGAAGATACTTTAACTCTCCAGCATCCTCCTTCGACCATTTGAAGAACTTATCAAAAGAAGAAGGTACTGATTCCTCAGTGTATCCCCATTCGAGGACACCTAAGGAATCAAGTAACTCTTTTGAAAATAGATTCATAGAGATTTAGGAATGATCTCGATGGCTCCGGTAGGACATGCTTCCACACAGGCCATATCAAGTCGACACAAGTGAGCGGCATTCGGATCAATTCTTGTCTCATTGTTATTCTCTTCTGACGGCTTCCAAATTTCAAATGGACAAACCGTGACACACGCCTGGCATGAAGCACAGATTTGTGTGTCAAGTAAGAGCTTTCCCTGGTCGAAAGACACCTCCTGGATTGAATCCTGGTCAGTATTTTCGATAGCCTTTTTTACGTCTTTAATGATTTCAACGTGAATTGAGTTATTCGTTCCTTGACGGAAAAATTTCCCATCTCCCACGGTCATTACGATCTTATCACCATTAAAGAGACGCTCCTTCTTCTTCAATTCTGCAATAAGAAGAATTCCAAGTTTAGAGAGATCTGCATTTCCATAAATATTAAAATAGTAAGGAGTGATACCCCAGTAAAGAGACATCTTTCTTACTACATCAATAGAACTTGTTACTCCAAGCACAGGAGTTTTTGGTCTAAAGCGAGTCATTCTTAAACAAGAATTCCCTCCTTCAGTAATAGAAACAATCCAGCGCGCTTTAACTTTCTCAGCAATGATACTGGCCGCTACTTGAATAGAAGCTGTTACAGAGTTGAGATCCATATTACGAAGGAGTGGTCTTTCTTTTGGATTTCTTTCAGACTCAAGAATGATCTGACCCATTGTTACCACTGCTTCGACAGGGTACTTCCCTGAAGCCGTTTCTGCTGAAAGCATGACGACATCGGTTCCATCCCAAATAGCATTGGCAACATCCGATGCCTCAGCTCGTGTAGGGCGTGAATTAGTAATCATACTCTCAAGCATTTGTGTTGCAGTGATCACTGGTTTCCCAGCCGCATTACAAAGCTGAATGATTTTCTTTTGAATGCTTGGTACGAGATGGTTTCCAACCTCAACACCCATATCTCCCCGAGCAATCATGATCACATCAGTTACCTTGATAATTTCTTCGATGTTCTCAATTGCTTCCGGTTTCTCAATCTTAGAAACCAAAGGAATATTAACTTTCATCTCATGAAGAAGTGCTTTTACTTCTAAGATATCTTCAGCAGTTCTAACAAAGCTTAATGCAACGTAGTCCACTCCTTGTTTTAATCCGAAAATAAGGTCCTCACGATCCTTATCAGTAAAACTTGGGGCAGAAACTTTTATGTTAGGAAGGTTAATCCCTTTGTTTGACTTTAATTCACCACCGATAATGATTTTAATTTTTAAAACATCACGATCTTTCTCAATAGCTTCTGCTTCAAGAAGGCCATCATCGAAAAGAATTCTTGCGCCAACTTTTGCATCAGAGACTAGTTCTTTATAAACTGTTGGAATAAATCTCGCTGAATACTCTGGATACTTTCCTTGCACATCACTTGGCCCAATAACCCACTCTTCTCCCTCTTTCAGTTCAAGGGGAGCTGGTAGCTTATCGACTCTAATTTTAGGGCCTTGTAAATCAAGGAGAATTGCAACTTCCTTCTTGGTGTTTTCAGAAGCTTTACGAATGTTTTTAATTGATTGTTCATGTCCTTCGTAAGTTCCATGAGACATGTTAATGCGAGCTCCATTCATTCCAGCAAGAATGAGTTTTTCTAGCATTTCAATTGAATTGGAACTTGGCCCGATGGTAGCCAAGATTTTGGCGCGGCGTCTGTTCATAAGGTGACATCTTTTTGTTAGGGGTTAAATTAACTTAATCGCTTATACTGCCCCATCGAATCCAGCTGTTGCTGATGCCCCTTCTTCATAGACTCGATTTGATTTTCAAAACTTGAAATTAATCGTGCCTTTTCAGTTTCGTAGGCTTCTTTCACACGCTGTTGCTCTATTTGATGCTGACTATCTTTAAGAGCTATCTCTTGGGATGTAGAAGCTTTTAATTCCTTTAACTTAGCTTCATATTCATTGGTGATCAACTTTAATTTTGAATTATTCTCTACTTGCGTTTTATCAAGTTTCCTTTGGAAGTTTGCAATCAATTGATCTCTTTCTCTTTTAAGTGCTGCTTCCCGTTGATCCATTAGTAACTTAGCAGACTTAGTATCCGCTTCTTTCTTTTGGTTATACAAGTTGGTTTGCTCTGCGAGTTTTTTATCAGTCTGTTGAGTAATGTCGTTAATCTTTTGATTAAAAGTAAGTTTTAGGTACTCATTATCTCTTTCATATTTACTCAACCGACTCTCGTAGTCTTGAATCATTTTATCCATTGTTGCAGAGAATTCTCTTTTAAGATTGAAGATCTCATCAGTGCGGGCTTCGGTCGTTTTTTTAATAAACTCAGTCTTATCCTGAAGATGGCTTTCTTTCATGGCTTCAACTGAAGCAATATTTTTCTGCTCAAGGTCATTCAATGATTCATTGTAGCTATTTTTTAATTTAGAGATGCGATTTTGTGCTCCATCTTTTTCAAGCATCAACTGTCGCTCATGCTGCGCTTTATCTAAACGATTAACCTCTTCTTTTAAGCTAATCTTTTTTAACGAGTTTTCTCGCTCTTTTGCAACAGTCTTTAACTTCTCCACCTCTGCTTCTCTGACTTTTCTCTCTCTAAGAGCAACTGCATCTGTTGCCTCTTGTTCTAAGGTGGTCTTATATCCTTCTAGATCTTTTTCTGCCCGTTGCTGATAATTGGCCTGGGCTTCTTTGAATTGAGAGGATAGTCGCTTGTACTTATTATTAGCAATGGCCTTATCAGTTAAGCCTTGTTGAGCATTTACGACTTCTGCAAGCTCTCCTGTTCCATTGTCTCTTCTTCTTTTTTCATTCTCCATAAAACGGAGCTTCTTATTAAACTCACTTTGAACTTGAGCTATTTTTTCTTGGTGTTCTTTATTTGTTTTGTGATTATTTATCTTTGTCTGTTCATTATTTTGCTCAGTTTTTTGAGAGAAATCTTCTACCTGAGCTTGATAACGATCAGCATAAGAAGACTGTAAACGATCGATTTTATCATTATGATAACGAGAGTTCTGCTCAATTGTATCAGCATGAGCCGTTTTTAACTTACGTAAGTCAGAAGTCATTTGATCTTTAATACTCTGAACTTCTGTAGAGTGATTTCTTTGAGTATCATGCATGCGCTGTTCGTGACTTTCAACTAACTGCTCTTTCTCTTTTTTCGTTTGATCTTTAAGATATACACCAGAGCGTGCAACCTTTTCTTGAAAATCTCTAATTCTGCTCTCACTATCTTTTCTCACGCTAGAGACACTTGAGTCGTAACTCTTTTTTTGAGCGTCTTGAATATCTTTGTTTGTCTCTTCTAGGGATTTCACCGATTTAGTGTAAGACGAACGAATATCTCCCAATCTTTTACTAAAATCTTTTCTTTGAACTTCGGCATTCTTCTCAAATCTCTCTTGCTGCTCTTTTAGGTTTTCTGCATAAGTTTCTCTTTTATTTTCGAGGGCCTTAGCAGTTCTCTCCTGAACTTTCTCGATATTATCCTTATAATCAGAGTTAAGTTCAGCGACATCCCTGATATGGTTTTCTTTCATCTTCTTTTGAATATGACTATGCTGGTCTTCAAGATGTTCCACTTTCTTTTTGGTGGCTTCATTTGTTTTAGCTACAGTATCACGATAATAAGATCGATCTTTAGCAAGTTGTTTAGCGTAATCAAGACTATTCATAGAAGTTTTCCCTTTACCCATAAGGGGTCATTCAAAAGTATAGCATGCCACTAAATCAAAAAGGCCTTGGGTAAATCTTGCTTGATTTGCCCAAGGCCTTTTAAATACCAGAGTATTTCTATCTTATTTAGCGAGTTCTTCGTCGATTAGTTGAGAAAAAACTTCCAGTGGCTGGGCCCCTGCGATCAGCTGGCCATTAACAAAGAAAGTGGGAGTAGATTTAACATTAATCTTTTTCCCCTCTTCCATATCAGCTTTAACTTGATCAATATACTTGTTCTCACTTAAACATTTCTCAAAAGCTTCCATTTTAAGACCTGCATTTTTAGCAAGTTTCTTAAGTCCTGAAGCTGATAAAGAGTCTTGATTCTTAAACATTTCATCATGCATTTTCCAGAAGTGATTTGTGCTTTGCTCATTAGCACATAGACCAGCTACGGCCGCAATTTCCGCATGGTTATGGAAAGGAAGTGGATAGTTCTTAAAGGCCACTTGAATTTTATTACCATACTTTTTCTTAAGTTCATTCAGGACATCAGCTCCCTTTGCGCAGAAAGGACACTGAAAATCCGAAAATTCAATGATAGTGACTTTAGCCGTTTTAGGTCCAAAAGTTGGAGCATTACCAACGCTGATATCAAAAGTTGGACGACGAGGTTTAGGAATATAAACTTCTACTGGAGATTTTTTTGTTTGATCAGCAATCCATTTATCAACAGCTTCTTTTTTTCGTTCCATTTCTAGATAGTTACTGATCTTTTCTTTAACTTGATCATTGATGTGTTCACTTGGAATGTTTTGTTGCTTGATGAAAGCTTCAACTTCCTTATCAGTAATCTTCACATCTTTAGCAATGTACTTTTCGAGGAATTCATCATTACTCATATTCTTCTTACGAGAGTCTGCATCCATAAGACGCTGAAGAATGATAGATTTTAATTTGTTAAATTTGAGCTCAAAAACTTTCGCTTCTGCTTCGTAAATTTCAGACTCAATTCCGTCAATTAGCTCTTTATTTGTGATTTCGGTATTGCCTACTTTGGCGGCCAGACCTGGCGCTGGGGCCTGTTTAAATAGATAAGAAGGTGAAGAATTTCCTTTAGAACATGAAATAGCACTTGTGAGTAGTAAAGCTCCTAACAAGCCTTGCAAAACTTTCATATGGTCTCCTGATAAAAAATTTATTGCTAGATATTAACTTAAAAATAAAAGAATAAAAACGAAGCAAAAAACTCAGGGACTAAAGATGTTGCATAAAGCTTGCAAATTTCTCCTGCCCTCTTAGTTGGTCAAAGCTCCCCTTGGCCACCATCTTCCCGTTATCCATAAGAATCAACTGGTCAGAATTAAGAATAGTTTCCAAACGATGTGTAACAATTATTGTCATTGTTTTCGAACGGAAGAAATGAATAAGGTCTTTTAATGCCGACTCGAGATCCGAATCAAGTCCACTAGAGATCTCATCCATTAAGATAACTGGTTTTTTTAGATACATGGCCCTAAGTCCTGAGATAAGTTGCTTTTGACCCATACTCATCTGTTTAGAACTAATTTTATCCTCTGGACCAAAGTCCCATCTTTCTAAATAAGGAATCCATTTTTTAGCAAGTTCCCAAAACTCATCAAATCCTTCTTCAAAGCCTAGCCCAATATTGAACTTCAAACTTTCGGTGAAAACATGGGAGTCTTGAGAAACTAAGCTCACATAGTTTGAAAATGACTTAAGGTCTTCCTCTGCCTCTGGATTAAAATGATCATGGTCAAGAGTCACACTTCCTTTAAAGGAGTGATATTGCCCTGATAAGAGTTTAAGTAACGTCGACTTACCACAGCCACTCTCTCCTAAAAGACCTAAAATTTCTCCTTGCTTGAGCTCAAACTTAACATCTTTTAATTCAAAGCCTTGGTCATATTGAAAGTGCTCAAGATTAAACTTTAACTCTTCGGCCGAGAGCTCTCGATAACGTTTCTTCTCCTCCACTCTTTCAAAGCTTTCATTGAATTGATGAATCCTATCGACTCCAGTTTTTCCACGTGTAATAACTGAAATCTTTGAGGCAATCTCTTTGATAGGAGTTATTGATCTTTGAATCAGATCAATTAGAGCAGCAAGAATGGCAACTTCGGTAATCTCTGAATGAGGAACTAAAATCATCACCATCGCTATTAAAATAGGATATAAGGATTCTGCAGCTGAATAATAGCTCGCATCCCAAATATTGGCCTTCAATTGAGTTCTTAGGAACTTCTCAAAAATATCATCCCCTTTTTTTAAGGCATAATTATTATGAGGAGTAAAAAAGAGTTCACGCAGTCCACTGGTAAGATCCGTAACCACACGGGCCATCATCCCTTGAATTTTACGGACATCCATAAATAATCCGGCCATGGCCCTTGACCCCTTGACGAGTAAAATACAGGCCAAGACTTCTGCAATAAATAGACCTAAACCAGTCTGAGAATTGAGTCTTAAAAAACTAACTAAGCATGAGATAACGAAAATAATATCAATAAAGATTCCGAAACTTCCAGAGGTTACCATTTCTTTAATGGCATCAGTATCACTCATAATTCGAGCGAGAACTTCTCCCATAGGATATTCATCATGCTTAGATTTCTTTTTATTATTTCTGAAAGGGGCCTTAAGCCAAAGAGAGAAGCTTTGAACCCGTACATGATTAAGAAGACTTCTAATATAGAGGTGAGTACAAAGTTGAAAGATAAAACGATTAACGTACTCAAGACTGATAAGCACCGCAAGCACAGTAAAGAAGTGATGATATCCATCTTCGTTATTTAGATTATTATAAAAATCAGAGATCACCTGGGGAGTAAAAAACCCAAGGATCGCAGTTATAATAATATTAAAAAAGACAACTATAATGAGACTTCTCTTCTCCTTAAGATAGAGATAAGTCCACCAGCTGCTCTTCGAAGAAATCTTCAATTCTCTTTTCCTTTATTTTTTCACTAACAGGCCCACACACTTCAATGTTCTTATGAGCTTCTAAGAAAATAAGTTCATCCGATAGTCTCACTGTTGTTAGACGGTGAGAGGAAATAAGAAACGTTGTTTCTGGAAAAAGTTTTTTTATCTTAGAAATAATTCTTCTCTCAAGAATAATATCAACTGATGAGAAAGGGTCATCCCAAATCAAGACGTCAGCACCAGAGAGAAGAGAGCGCACTAAGGCTACTCTTTTCATCTGTCCGCCAGATAGACGCTTTCCGTTCTCCCCTACTTCTAGATTGAGAACAGCTTCCATCGTTGACGCTAGAGAGTCTAGTTGGAAAACTCTCATAAGCTCTTGAGCGAGATTCATTTTCTCTTCGCTAACATCTTTACCTAAAAAGATATTCTCACTAATTGTATCATTAAAGAGATAAGGCTCCTGCTGGACCATTGAAACAATTTTGTTTTGTAAAATAAACTGAGTAGCAATTCTTGAAAGTAAATAAGTTTTACCACAACCAGTCTCTCCAACAAGGCAAGTCCACTTCCCTTTTTTGAAACTGAGATCAACCCTATTTTCCCAAAAAAACAATTCGGTCTGATAGGAGTTGGGTCCTTCAACTAATTTTAATTTTTTGAATTCTTCCTCTGAAAGCGTTTCAGTACTAAGTGTAGAGTATAGTCCTCGTACTCTCTTCCATGCGACGATCCCATCTACAAATACAATGGCCACCCATGAGAGAAACATCACAGGCTCCATAAATAAATAAAGAAATCCTGAAAAGAAAACAAGATCGGAAGTAGTCCCACCATTTTGTCGTATGAGGATACTGGCCCACAAAAGACTTAAACCCAAACCAAACTTAATATACGGACTTGCAAAAGAATACCCCACTCCAACTTTAAAGAAGTGGCCTAACTCTTCTGCTGAAAGCTTTTTAAAGCCTTGAATAAAACTCTCTTCCTGATGGAAGTTTTTAATACTTTGCTTGGCCTCATAGGACTCAATAATAAACTGCTGAACTTCAGTCTTTTTCTTAAGCATTCTCTCTAAGATTCTTTCATTGAATAAAGTTACTATCGAGAAAATCACAATACTAAAAAACAAAGGTGAAAACGCTGGCCACAGATAACTATCTGTCTGATTAACTTTAGGAATAAGAACCATTCCTGCGATAATGATATTACTAACCTGTAAAAGACCAAACCCTACAAATGCACGTAATTGGTTAATATCATCATAGAGCACTTGATAAAGTTGCCCCTGATCCTGCTTTTCATAACGTGTTGTTGGAACTTTTTCCATGACACTCAAAAGCACTAAGCGCAGAAGCTTTTGTTGTACTCGTGCAGGAAAAAAGAAAAGAAGTCGGGACGAAGTTCTAAATAAAAGTATTCCAGCTGCAAGACCCACAAAGACCCAAACAGAAATCTCGCCAAACTTACCTTCTTGCATGAACTCAGTGAGAACTCGAATACGTTCAGGAATCTCGGCCTGAAGAAACTGCAAGCACACGAGGCACGCAAAGGCTCCCATGTAGTACCACTTGAACTCCCAAGCATGGTGTAAAATCCAAGGAAAAAATCGTCTCTCAAGCCTCATCATAGATCTGGAATTTTAGCGAAGTTTCCGCTCAAAGTCATGAACTTATCTAGTGACAAACCATATTGGCCCTGTTTAAAATGATACCTCTCAGCGCGCCCGTAGCTCAGTTGGTTAGAGTATTACCTTGACATGGTAGGGGTCACAAGTTCGAATCTTGTCGGGCGCACCATAAACAAAAACCTAGCAACTTAAAATCACAATTCAACTAATCACTCACAAACTATTTTCTTCTTCAACAATGAATAGCTTCCAGAAAGAAAGAAACGAACTTCCTAACAATTTACGCATCTGTAAACACATACGGAAGATATCTCCGACCCCCATGCCTGTGTTTTGAGGTTCCAGATTGGAACCTCAAAGATTCTGCTTCTTCGGCAGTTAACTGAAACATGAAATCTTGAGGAAATCTTTCAATATATCGAGATAGACCATGAATGACATTAGACTACTTAAAATTGAAAATATGATTTATGTGATTCGAAATCACAAAGTAACAAGAAAATAGGTCTTAAGGGCTAATTTCACCCTATGCTAATCTAGTAAATTTCGACTCCTCCCAAACGATGAAGTTTTGAAGTACCAGATTGGCTCTTCAAAGAAGTCAAATATAAATAGATCTTCGAAAACACGTGCTCTAAAACTCATACTCCAAAGAAGCAAAGTAAAAATTAAACTGCGAAAAGTTATAAACTTTATCGTTATCCACTCCACCTTCAAGCATTCGGTATCCTAAATTGGCCGTAAGGTTTGAGCTGATCCGATGGCCAAACATGAGGGCCAAATCAAAGGCCCGTCCTTGAGGGGCAGCGAGACCATCAAAGTCAAAAGTAAATTTCATTTTATCAGAGATCCAATATTCACTCCAAACATAGAGAAGTGGAACAAAACCAAGATCATAACGATTCTTTTTGGTGTCCCCTTGTTTAAGCTTGATATTGGCGTCTCTCACCTTTCCCGTGATCCCAACGTTTAGCTTAAACTTCTCTGTATTAAACCATTGGTAGAAATAACTGATGCGGTAAGAATTAAACTGATAAAGAGTTTTCGTTTCGCTATTCCGTGAGAATGTTTCACCATTAAACTCAATATCTTTTGAGTAACGATGATCTCCCTTCAATTTTAAGGGCGCATAGAGAAGACGAACTCCGTGTTTATTATCAAAAGCTTTTTTATAATCCAGCCTAAAGTAAGGATTACTCTCCGGTAGAGAACGTCTTATGTTGAACTTTGTTCCATCGTCTCCAGGTATTTTAACTTTGTTATAAGAATTCTCCACTATCCCAAATTCTAGATTAAGACTGCTGCTCGCTGCTACAGCTCCATAGCTAATAAAAAAACAAAAAATAAGATTGATTTTCTTCATGGGTAAACCTTACTTAAAAAAGCCTGCTCTAAGATTAATTCCATATTCCACATAGGCCTTAAGACATGTCAGCATATGCATCCATCCTTGAGAATTTCCTCGTGAATCCATATAGCCTGATTCGGAATTCTCCCAACCAACTTCTGATATCGTGACCAACGTGTTATCTGTAGAGAGCTTCTCGAAAATAAATTCCACTGTGGTTTTATAAGGATGACCTTCTTGATTAGGACTTGTCGCATCCCAAAGGAAGATAATTTTTTTATCTTTAACACAGTCCTTTACCGTCACAGGGAAAGGTCCAGGGAAATCAGCAAATTCCCAGGTGACCGTGCTTCCCTCATTCAAAGGTGCTGATGCTCCACCTGTTACAAAGTAGGCCGATATCTTCTTAGGATTATAGACAGCATCAAAAACTTCCGAGATTGGTTTCTGAATACGACCAGAAATTTTAAAATCCAAATTCATAGAACTTCCTCTAGTTTGATTCTTGCGCTTGTTGACTGTCTCTTACCCCTTCAATTGGTTTTGTTTTACCGATGAAGTGCTTCTTTAAATTATTCACGCCTCTTTGAGGTTTGGCGAGTTTTACGAGCTCCTTTCTTGCTTTTCTTTTTTCTTTGAAACTCACCTTAAACT